>Ga0208917_1000516_pt1 | contig 19987 bp, 27 predicted proteins | sample DEB08_DNA_10_FD_185500 | JGI IMG/M metagenome (GOLD analysis project Ga0208917, IMG submission 185500) | Aqueous microbial communities from the Delaware River and Bay under freshwater to marine salinity gradient to study organic matter... | ecosystem: Environmental > Aquatic > Marine > Coastal ...
CACCGGCAGCTCAGCGGCAGCGCGCCATGGACGAGTTCCAAGACCCAGCGAGCACGACGCGCATCATTGTCGGCAACATCGCGGCCATGAGCGAGGGCGTTGACTTAAGCGCCGCAGACGTTGTGGTGTTTGTCGAGGCGACGTGGCAGACGTCAGCGCTTGAGCAGGCAAGCAGCCGCGTCGAGAACATCGCCAAGGCAGGCACCAAGCCATTGGTCTACTTGCTGACAATCCGAGCATCACTTGACCACAACGTGCTGGGCAAGGTACTGCGCAAACTCAACGTCATTGACCAAATCATTTAACCAAGGAGAAGCAGATGAAATCTATGGCACAGAGGATCAGAGAGACGGTGCAGGAGCACCCGGACTGGACGCCAAGGCAGGTGGCCGAGGCGTGTGGCGCAACACGCAACCGCGTCTACCAGGTCACGCACTACGTCAAGAAGTCAGGCGAGCGAAAGATTCTCAAGCTCAAGCGCAAGATGATGACGCTCAAGCCGGTGCAGGCGCAGGTCATCAGCACCAAGGCAGACACCGACGCCAACGTGCGGCAGGTCGGCGGCGGGCACTACAAGGACAAGGCCATCCAGCCGTGGGACTACATTGCCAGCAACAAGCTGGGCTACTTGGAGGGAAACATCATCAAGTATGTGTCCAGGTGGCAAGACAAGGGCGGCATCGAGGACTTGCGTAAAGCACGTCACTATCTTGACAAACTGATTGAGGTGAACCTATGAAAGATTCAAAAGCAAGACTACAGATTGCGTTGATTGCGAGTAACGTGCTTCCAATGATTGGACTTAATGATGAAAGCAAAAAAGAGAAAAACGTCGTTAAAAAATTTGTCGCGTTGCAAGATGAAATATCACTCGCGCTGTTGATAGCTGAAGCCATGGTTAAAAATGCAAATACTTTCTGCGTAGAAACTGAAACAGAGGATGACCAAAATGAGTGACCCATTCAAGATACTTGAACCGACCTGCATCAGCTTCAGCGGTGGGCGTACCAGCGCCTATATGCTTTGGCGCGTGCTGCAAAGCAATAACGGTCTGCCAGATGATGCTGTCGTCTGCTTTGCCAACACAGGTAAAGAGGATGAGGCCACGCTTAAATTTGTCCACGACTGCGAGACAAACTGGAATGTGCCAATTACATGGCTTGAATATGCTGACGCAAACAAACCAGCGGACAGATGGAAAACTGTTCAGTTTGATTCGGCATCACGCAATGGCGAACCATTTGAAATGCTAATCAATAAAAAAAAATACTTGCCAAATACTTTTGCTAGATTTTGTACACAGGAACTAAAGATTCTTCCAATCAACAAATACATGAGCAGCATTGGGTTTGATGAGTTTGTGACTTTTGTTGGCATCCGACATGATGAGCCACGGCGAGTCGCAAAGATGAAAAACAACAAAGACATCAAAGAAACGCCATTGGCGTCTGCTGGTGTTGTTGTCTCTGATGTGCTTGGGTTTTGGGAAAAGCAGAACTTCAACCTTGACACAGTAACAGTCAACGGCAACTCGCTACTAAGTAATTGCGACCTATGCTTTCTTAAAAAAACAGACCATCTTCTTGGGCTTGTAGCTGACAAACCCGAACGTGCTATTTGGTGGGCGCAGATGGAGGAGAGGGTTGGCGCACGGTTTAACCAAGCTAGGCCAAGCTACTCGGAGCTTATGAAATACAACAAGTCACAAATAACACTTTTTAAAGACGAAGAATCAATCCCTTGTTTTTGTGGAGATTAAAAAATGTCAGAAATTGCACACGCACAACGTACACACGCACGCTTGTCCGCTAGCCGAGCAGAGCGGTTCATGCTATGCCCAGGCAGCGTTAAGCTGGAGTCGCGGATGCCGTGGGAGCCTCCCGGCGAGGCGGCGAAGATTGGCACGGCGATCCATGAGCTGTCGGAGGCCATGCTGCGCGGCGACGCGCTCAACCCTGCCGACTACCCCGACGACCACTGGAACATGGCCAACGAGTACGCCGAGTTTGTCAACAACCTGTGCGTCAAGCCCAGTCGCAAGCTGATCGAGGTCAACCTGGACGAGGGTCTCAAGAGCCTGCACCCGGCGCTCGGTGGCACGGCTGACGCTGTCCTGACCGAGAAGCGCACGCTGCACGTCGTTGACCTCAAGACCGGGCGCATACCTGTCAGCGCCCACAACAACAAGCAGATGCTGACCTACGCCCTGGGCGCCATGCGGCAGTTTGGCGCGCCAGCCGACATCGAGGTGGCGATGCACATATTCCAGCCTCGTACCGGGCACAACGTCTGGATAACCGACGGGATGACGGTCATTGCCCACGGCCACGAACTCAAGGTCGCAGCCGAGGCGGCGCTGTCGGATGACGCGCCCATCAACCCAGGCGGCTCCCAGTGCCAGTGGTGCCGCGCCAAGCCCATCTGCCCAGCGCTGCGTGAGCGGGTGCAGGACGCCGCGCGTACCGAGTTCAACACCGCAGCACCCAACGCATCGGCAGAGGGCGCGGACATGGACGAGGACGCCACCGAGGCGCCCGACGTCACAGCCGAGGTGCTGGAGGAGGCGCAGCTGGCCATCCTTTGGGGCGAGTCGGTGGTCAGCGCAGCCAAGCAGCAGCTGACCGCAGGCAAGGCCATCGAGGGCTGGCAACTACGCGCCGGTCGCAAGACCCGGTTCTGGCGCGACGAGGCGATGGTGCGCGAGGCGCTCAAGGATCACCCCGAGGCGTTTGACGTGCGCAGCCCATCTGCTGTGGCAAAGCTCGGCATCGAACTCTCGGACGACCTGGTCGGCGTCAAGGAGTCAGCGCCGAGCCTTGTGCGCTCCAAGTCGAGCGAGTAACATCCCCGACTCACGCCAAAAAAAAGCCAGCGGGCGTAACCGCTGGCTGAAGGCTCTCTGAAGAACCGAGGAGACGAAATGGCTACCGATAGAGCGAGTAACCGATGACTATTTTAGACCAACAAACGACGACAGACGAGCGCTCCAGGCGGGTCGCGCTGGCCATTGCCCAGCTATGCCCCGACGCGCTTTTCTGCACCTTTTTCCCTACGCCAGACGGGCGCAAGATTCCCTACAACAAGCGCGGCCAGGGCGTGGCCGCAGAGACCCCAGCCGAGAACCTTTACACCGCAGCCGAGGTCAAGACGGCCAGCATCCCCAGCGGCCACCTGTGGGGCGTGGTCATGCACCACCCGGTCAGAGACCCGTTTGGCGGGCTGCTGACGGTGCTGGACGTGGACATGAAGCGCTCGGACGCAACCACAGACGTCCGCATACAGCGGCTTGGCAAGTGGGCCAAGGAGCATGGGCACCTCACTGAGCGCAGCTACTCAGGCAAGGGCAGGCACGTCATCCTGCTGGCAGACGACGAGCCAGGGCTGCTGGCCAGTTATCGGCTCGGCAACCACCAAGAAATCGAGGTGTTCGGGCAGCAGTCGAGCGCAGGCAAGTCGGTCATGTTGACCGGCGACGAGATGTCCCAGGCGGCGCTCGGCGACGAGACCGTCAGGCTGACAGAGGTGCTCCACCAGCTCGGCATTGAGGACGTCCAGGAGCAGATTGACAACAAGGCACAATTGGTCACACCGCCCACGCCTGTCGTCAGCAACTACGGGCGTGACGACCTGCAGAGGGCGGCTGACGCGCTGGAGTACGTGACGCCTGACGTTGAGTACAACGACTGGATCATGGTCGGTCAAGCGCTGCACGACGCGTTTGGAGATGCAGGGCGTGACGTGTGGCAGTCGTGGTCAAGCGGTGGCGGCAAGTACAAGGGCGACAAGGACATCGAGACCCATTGGCGGTCGTTCCACCAAGGCAAAGGCGTGGGGCTGGGTAGCCTCTACAACCTAGCCAAGCAGGGCGGCTGGAAGCCACCGACCAAGGCGTCGGAGCGGCGCACGGCTGTCGAGGACTTTGGGTTGGCTATCAGGGCAGCGCAGGATGTAATACAAGTAAACAACGCCGAGACGCAGGCGGAGGACGGCGCCCCAGCACCAGATGCAACGCACTGGCCTGAGCTGTCCTACGACCTGTCCAAGCCACGCGGCGTGGACTACCTGATCGACGGCTACCTGGCGCACAGCCTGTCACTGATAGCAGGGCAACCCGGCGTCGGTAAGACCACGGTCATGACCAGCTTGGCCCTGATCGCCAGCGGCCACAGCCTGCCCGATTGCAGCCTCAAGGCGCCAGTCAAGCGCAGGGTCATCTACGTGACAGAGGATACCGAGCAGGTCGTGCGCAGCCTCTACGCCCATGTCAAGCGTCACGGCCTTGACATAGACCAAGTCAAGCAGTCGGTCGTGGTCATCGAGGCCAAGCGCAGCCAGCTGCCTGACCTGCTCAAGCTGGCAGAGAACGTCATAAACCACACCATCGACGGCAACCGGCCGTGGCTCATCCTTGACACCGCCAACGCGACCCTAGACCTTGAGAACGAGAACGACAACAGCGAGGTGGGCGCCTACATCTCAGGCCTCAAGCAGACGCTGTATGTGCAGCTGGGCGTGCCAATCAGCATCATCCACCACACCAACAAGCAGATCAGCCGCACCGACGCAGAGGCCATGGGTCGTGGCGCGTCAGCCCTGACGGGCGACGTGACGCTGACGGCGGTCATATTCATGGATGAGGACGGCAACCGCTACATGAGGTTAGCCAAGCGGCGGTACGAGCCGAGCTTTGACGAGCTGGCGTTCACCAGCGACACATTTACAGAGCCAGCCACCACAAGCTACGGCGATTTGCAGGAACTCACCCTGCGGGTCGTGGTGCCCAAGCCATCGAGCGAGGACGAGCGCAAGCAGGCAGCAGCCGAGCGGCGGGCGATGGAGCAGGACTCGGCGATGTCAGAAAAGGCAGACCTGGCGGTCAACTACGTCACCGACCTGATCAATCAGTACGGCCCGCTGGCCATCAAGATGGGGTCAGGCGGCAGCAACAAGCCGCCCCAAGAACTCAGCGGACTGCACCGGGTCAACTGGGCGGACATCATCTCAAACGTACCCGGCGGCGACGGCAAGCACGAGACCAGGCGCGCGATTAAGAGTGCGATCCTGGATAGGATGCAGGTGGTCGCTGACGCCGGGTGGGGTCGGATTGATGTGGTCAATGGTTGACTTGAGCGTCAACGGGTACAACGGGTATACCCAATGGGTACAACGGGTACCTGTTGAAACCAAAGTCCTATGGGGAGGGTACGGTAAGCGCGCTCAAAGCGCTTACCTACCTGACCCTTTGGTCTCCAAGAGGTACGGCGATTTTCCTTTAGGCATACCCGTTGGAAAATACCCGTTGGAACTGCACAAAAAATGAGCAATGGCGAAAAAATGGCAAATGAATTGGAAAGTATACATACCCAATGGGTAGAGGATAGGACGCGGTGCGAGGACTGCAGGCACGAGTCGGTGAGGGGGCAGACGTGGAAATTCAGCGGCGTGCGCTGGCAGCACATGGTCACGGACAATCTGCCGCAGCACCGTTGGATGTTCAAGGTGGCCATCCCGCGAAAGGACGAGGAGCAGGGCATCGACCTGGTGTTCGTGCCGTTCCGCCAGCGTTGGTGCGGTTGGTATGGGCACGCAGCCATGGAGGCTGGGGTGCTGTGGCGCTGCGACCACTTTCAAGCGAAAATTGACAACCAGGACAACGAGCAGGAGGGTGACCAATGGTGGTCGGAAAGCATCGACTTAGAGTCGAGCACACAGAGCAAAGCAAACTGGTGGGAATGATCCGGGCCTTCCATCCGGGGGTGGTGGTGGCAGCGATACCGAATGGAGGCGGTAGAACGGCCTCAGAGCGCGTCAGCCTGCACGCGGAGGGGGTGCTATCGGGTATGCCTGATTTAGCCGTCCTGAAGCCGTCTCATGGGTTCCATGGGCTATTCCTGGAGATGAAGACCCGCGAGGGTGTCGAGAGCGCCGCGCAGAAGGACATCGCTAGGCGTCTGAACAAGGAGGGCTACCTGTGCTTGGTCGCGCGCTCAAGTCAGGACGCCTTCAAGATCGTGACCGACTATTTGATGGAGGAGTCAAGTGAACGAGCCGCCTAAGACCGTGACCGCAGCCGAGCATCCCGTAACCACGACCTCAGAGCTGGCGGAGCGTAATGCGCAGAACATAGTGGCTCACCAGGCGCAGAAGGCGGAGGTTAAGAGGTGCAGCAAGGTGATCCACGCCTTTGGTGGCGAGCAGGCTGTGTGGGATGCGCTGGAGGCTGGGACGCTGACCAAGGCGCTGTGTCAGCAGCTGGGCGTCCATGTGTCCACGTTTGCCCGTTGGGTCGATAGAGGGGGTGAGGAGCGCACCGCCGCTTACGCACGCGCGCGTGCGCGAGGAGCTCATTCTATCGCCGAGGACGCCCTGACGATCGCCGACGAGGCAAGCCCTGCCGACGTCCAGGTGGCACGGCTGCGGGTCGATACCCGCAAGTGGATCGCCGGGAAGCTGAACCCTGACGAGTACAGCGACAAGGCGCAGCCCGCCGTGAACATCGACCTTGGCTCACTGGCCCTGGACGCCCTGCGGCTGCGCTCGGTTGACAAGCCCGTTTACGACCATGACGAGGATAGAGTAAACCCTGATTCGGAGTAAGCGCTCACTAACCTCGAGGATGTCCGGGGTGCCTGCCGCGCCAGCCGGGGACGGCGCGCCCCCCCCGGGGGGTGGCAGGGGTGGGGGCTGCTGCTGCGGTATCTGAGAGACGCCAAAAAAAATTTTTGAAAAAATTTTCTCAATCATATTGACGGGCTTGTCACTTCATCCGATAATTTGACTCACAAGTCAATCACAGGAGCACGAAATGACAACATACGCCTACATGAGGGTAAGCACGGTTGAGCAGGCAGACGGCACCAGCCTGGACGACCAGAAGCGCCAATGCAAGGGCTTGGCGATGACTCACAACCTGACCATCCAGATGTTTGTGAACGACCCAGGCGTCAGTGGCGCCGAGTTGTTCTTTGATCGCCTGGAGCGTCACGGGATCAACCTGGTCGCCGGTGACGTCGTGATTGTCGCCAAGCTGGACAGGTTCAGCCGTGACGCTGCTGACGCGCTGCACACCATTAAGCAGCTGTCGCAGATGGGGGTGCGGTTGATCATCAACGGCCACGGCGACGTGACCGACGAGACGAACGTGTCGGCCCGTCTGATGCTGGAGGTCATGGCGGTGTTTGCTGGGCACGAGCGCCGGGTGATCAAGGCGCGGCAAAAGGATGGCCAGGCAGCGAAGCGGGCCAAGGGCGGGCACATTGGTGGCTCGGCGCCGTTTGGTTACCGGGTCGAGGGCCGTGGGCATAACGCCACGCTGGTCGAGGTACCCGAGCAGCAGCAGGCCATCGCCAAGGCCAAGGGCCTACGTGATGCTGGTCTGTCGTACCGCGCGATCAGCCGCGAGCTGGCGGCGGACGGGGTGAAGGTGTCGTACGAGGCGTTGAGGAGGGTATGCGATGCGTGAGCAGCATAAGACCAGGGCGGTGGCGGTGATGATCCGCGAGCTGCAGTACGGGGCGACGTCGCGGGAGATGGTTGAGGCGAGCGGCCTGCACGTCAACACCATCTGGCGGTGGATGCGTGCGCTGCGGGGCGAGGGGCTGGTGTACATCGAGGGCTGGGAGAGGGACGCCAGGGGATGCAGCCTGGTGCCTGCGTACAGGTGGGGCAACCGCAAGGACGCGCCACAGCCGCCGCGCAAGAGCGGGATGCAGCGTATGCGCGACCACCGACGGCGCAAGAGCCTGCGGCAGATTCAGGATGCCTTTGTGGGGGTGACGGCATGAACGAGCGATTGAGAATACTTGTCAAGGAAACCCGCCTGGATGTGTATGGCCTGGGCGGGGACAGGGAACGGTGGGAGTACATCGTCGAAAGGTTCGCCAAGTTGGTTTTGCTTGAGTTTGGTGACGAGAGGTACATACCGTCGGAAAGTGTCGATAAAACGCAAGAAATCGAACATGAGTTCAATTGCCCACGCTGCGGTCATTGCTGCCGCGAATGGGCTGGGCTGACGGATGAGGAAAAGGGCTGGTGTGCTGCGCCTACGTATGAGGAAACAATTGAGCGTGTAGAGGCCAAACTCAAGGAGAAGAACACATGACAGAACTTGAGAAAGCAGCGCGGCAAGCGTTGGAAACTTTGCTATTGCACTACGAGCACCCGCCCATCAATGTGCCGGTGATTGAAGAGCTACGTCAAGCCATCGCAAATGCAGAGAAGCGTGAATGGGCTGGGCTGACAAAAGAAGAAGTTGACTCTTTGGAACTACCTGATTGCCCAACTGTGTTTGAGTTCGTGCAGTTCATTGAAGCCAAGCTCAAGGAGAAGAACACGTGATTGAACCCTACGTGCCCAAGGTTGACCCAAGAAGTATCTACGCCCGTGCCGCTCAAGTTGGTGGGCTAGGCTGGATGCTTAAAGACGCGGCGCACTACGAAGCCCTGATACGGTTGGTGGACTATGTGCGTGAGTATGAAAGAAACATTGGCGGTAGCCTTTTTCCCATGCCTAAAATTTAACAGGAGAAGAACACTTGAAGGGCGGCATTGACTACCAGACGGAGGCTGCGCTTAAGCGAGCCAATCGGATAAACCGCGCTCGGCGGTACAAGGTCGAGCGCTACTTAGAGGAGCAGGCGATGGAGCGAGAAGACGAGGGCGAGTACACGGTGCGGGAGATAATCAAGGCCTGGCTGCAGCTGGCGCTGGTCATGGTGATCGGAGCCTTTATTGCCGGGTTCATTTGGGGTACGTTCTTTGACTAAGCCTAACGTGTTTGCTGAGTGGGTCGCCCGTTACCGGCACGACCCCGTGGTGTTTGTGCAGGAGGTGCTGGGGGTTGACCCCGACCCGTGGCAGGTCAAGTTTTTGACGGCCATTGCCAGGGGCGACCGGCGCATCTCGGTCAGGTCTGGCCACGGGGTGGGCAAGTCAACGGCGAGCAGCTGGGCGATGCTGTGGTTTTTCATGACGCGCTCGCCGGTCAAGATCGTGGTCACGGCGCCGACGTCTGCGCAGCTGTTTGACGCGTTGTTTGCCGAGCTGAAGCGCTGGGTCAACGTCATGCCCAAGCCGCTGCAGGAGCTGCTGCTGGTCAAGCAGGACAGGATCGCGTTCAACAGCGCCCCGGACGAGATGTTTATATCGGCTCGTACCTCAAGGGCGGAGCAGCCCGAGGCGCTGCAGGGTGTCCACAGCGACCACGTCATGCTGGTCGCGGACGAGGCGTCTGGCGTGCCGGAGGCGGTGTTTGAGGCTGCAGCTGGTTCGATGTCAGGGCACAGCGCGGTGACGTTGCTGCTGGGCAACCCGACGCGGTCGAGCGGGTTTTTCTTTGACACGCACAACAGGTTGAGCGAGGAGTGGACGACCTTTAGGGTGTCGTGCGTTGATTCGCCACGGGTCTCGGACGAGTACGTCCAGGAGATGATGAGCCGCTACGGCGAGGACAGCAACGCGTTTCGCATCCGGGTGCTGGGCGAGTTCCCCAGGTCTGACGACGACACCATGATCGCCATGGAGCTGCTGGAGTCTGCGCGCAACCGGGACGTCGAGCCGAGCCAGTTTGCCGAAACCATTTGGGGCTTGGACGTGGCTCGGTTCGGGTCGGACTGCTCTGCGCTCGCCAAGCGCCAGGGCAACGCGGTGACAGAGCCGGTGCGGGTTTGGCGCAACCTGGACTTGATGCAGCTCACGGGCGCCGTGGTCGCGGAGTACGAGGCTGCGGCTTACGAAACGAAGCCGAGCGAAATATTGGTAGACTCAATCGGACTCGGGGCAGGGGTCGTTGACCGACTGCGCGAGCTGGGGCTACCGGCACGAGGGATTAACGTCTCTGAGTCGGCGGCGATGTTGTCCAACTACCGCAACCTGCGGGCAGAACTATGGGGTCGAGCCAAGGCGTGGCTAGAGCGCAGGGACTGCCGTTTGCCAAAGGATGAGCGATTGGTCAACGAACTGGCCACGGTGCGGTATAAATTTGCCTCCAATGGCAAGTTGCAGATCGAGAGCAAGGACGACATCAGGCGGAGAGGGCTGAAGTCGCCGGACGTGGCGGACGCGTTTGTGCTGACGTTTGCTGGCGACGCGGCGGTCGGTCTGTACGGGTCGAGCGCATCCGGGAGCTGGTCTAAGCCGCTGCGCAGGAATGTGCCACGCCTAGCGTAAAGGTGTAACAATTAGCCCTAAACCCATTTGGAGGGGCTGATGTCATCATTTGCGCCAAGTATTACGCTGCAGGACACGTACGAGCCGTTTGAACTGCAGCTGGCTCGCGGGCAGATTCAGCGGCACACGTCGGTGTTTAAGTTTGGGTTCAACCTAGACGTCAACGGCACCGAGGAGACGGTATGGGACGCGGGCGGGATATACACGTACCCGGCATCAGCGTTGACCATGACCGTGACCAGCGCAGCTGGCGCGACCGACAACGGCGTCGAGATAACTGTCATTGGGCTTGACACCAACTGGGACGAGGTCACGCAGACCGTGACGCTGGCGGGGGCCGGAACGGCCACGCTGGCCACAGCGCTGCGCCGGGTGTACCGCGCGTATGTCAGCGGTAGCACCGAGTCCACCGGGGTTGTGACCATCGCCAGCGGCGGCACGACGTATGCGCAAATTTCGGTCAGCGACCAGCAGACGCTGATGACTGTGTACACGGTACCGGCTGGCTACACGGCGTACCTGTACAAGGGCACGGTGTCGGTTGGCACCACAAACGTCAACCAATACGTAACGGCGCGGCTCAAGGTCAGGACGTTTGGCGGTGTCATGCGAACGGCGTCAAAGGTGACGTTAAGCAACGGGTTCATTGACTTTGACTTTGGCGTGCCAATCGCGGTGACCGAGAAGTCTGACATTGAAACGCGCGCCGTAAGCAGCGGCGCCAACAACGCGGTAAGCGCTACGTTGACGATTGTTTTGATCAGCAACACGGGGTTCTAGGATGAAAACAAAACCTGCACGCAAGGTGGCAAAAGTCATGCGCGAGTACAAGGGTGGCAAGTTGAAATCCAGCAGCGGTCAGAAGGTGACCAACCCCAAGCAGGCTATTGCTATTGCGCTGTCTGAAGCGCAGCGTATGAAAAAGGGCAAGAAATGAGCGAAGAATACGAAAACGAGTCCTACGAGAACACGCCTATCGGCATGGCAGAGGAAATGCAGCGCGAGGTCGCCGAGATGAATGGCGAGCAGCCGATGGACGACGAGGAGCTGCAGAGCATTGTCGGGGCGGAGATCGAGGACGCGATCAGCTACATCGACAGCGACCTGAGTCCTTTCCGGGCGCAGGCGACCGATTACTACCGTGGCGACCCGTTTGGCAACGAGGAGGAGGGGCAGAGCCACGTCGTGGCCACCGAGGTGCGCGACACGGTCAACGCCATGCTGCCCAGCATCATGCGCACCATGTTCAGCAGCGAGAAGATCGTCGAGTACGTGCCGCGCGGGCCGGAGGACGTAGCCAACGCCGAGCAGGCGACCGACTACGCCAATTACGTGCTGCAGCAGGACAACGACGGCTTTATGGTCATGTACAGCACGTTTAAGGACGCGCTGGTGCGCAAGTGCGGGATCGTCAAGACCTGGTGGGAGGATCGCACCAAGGTGCGCGTCGAGAACTACACCGGGCTGGACGAGCAGACGCTGATGGTGCTTCAGAGCGAAGCAGGCGCGATCGTGACCGTCATTACGCAGTACGACGACCCCAACATCTCGCCGGAGATGCTGCAGCCACAGGTTGACCCGATGACTGGTATGCCTGCGGTTGACGAGATGGGCAACCCGGTCATGCCGCAGATGCCGCAGCTCTTTGACGTCGAGATCAAGCGCATCACCAAGGACGGGCGCATTGTGGTTGAGGGCGTGCCGCCAGAGGAGTTCCTGATCGACCGCAACGCGACCAAGCTGGAGGACGCGAGCATCATTGCGCACCGCAAGATGGCCACCGTATCCGAGCTGGTGGAGATGGGCTACGACGCTGAGGAGGTCAAGCAGTACATCACCAGCAGCGACCTAGAGAACAACGACGAGTACCTGGCACGTCGGCCTGTCACGACGACGATTGGCATGGCCAACGAGAGCAACAACCCGGCTATGCAGCGGGTGCTGTACATCGAGAGCTGGATCAAGATCGACTACGACGGCGACGGTATTGCCGAGTTGCGCAAGATATGCTCGATGGGCGACGGGTACAACATTGTCAACAACGAGCCTGCCGACTTTGTCCCGTTCGCTGACTTCCCGTGCGACCCTGAGCCGCATACCTCGCCGGTCGAGGCAAACAGCATCTTTGACTACACCAAAGACCTGCAGGAGATCAAGAGCGACATCCTGCGTAATACGCTCGACAGCCTGGCGCAGTCGATCCACCCGCGCACGGCGGTGGTCGAGGGTCAGGTCAACATGGACGACGTGCTCAACAACGAGACCGGGGCCATTGTGCGTATGCGTGCGCCGGGTATGGTGCAGCCACTTGCGCAGCCGTTTGTTGGGCAGGCGGCGTTCCCGATGCTCGACTACGTTGAGCAGATGAAAGAAAACCGCACCGGCATGAGCAAGGCCGCGATGGGGTTGAACGCTGACGCGCTGCAGAGCAGCACCAAGGCCGCTGTGGCCGCTACAGTCAGCGCCAGCCAGAGCCGTCTGGAGCTGACCACGCGCATCCTGGCGCACGGCATGAAGAAGCTGTTCAAGAACCTGCTGTTCCTGATGACCACGCACCAGGACAAGGCGCGCATGGTTCGCCTGCGCAACCAGTGGGTGGCCGTCGATCCGCGCGCATGGGACGCCAACATGGACGTCACCGTCAACGTGGCGCTGGGCACCGGCGACGTCGAGCAGAAGATGCAGATGCTGATGATGATCAGCGCCAAGCAGGAGCAGGCGCTGCAGCAGCTGGGGGCGGTCAATCCGCTGGTGACTCCGGCCCAGTACAGCAACACCCTGCGCCGTATGGTCGAGATGGCTGGGTTCAAGGACAGTAGCCAGTTTTTCAACGCCATACCTGCGGACTACCAGCCGCCACAGCCCCAGCAAAAGCCGTCGCCCGAGGAGGTGCTGGCGATGGTGCAGGCGCAGTCGATTCAGGCCGACATCCAAAAGAAAGCTGCCGAGCTACAGCTCGACCGCGAGAAGATGCTGCGCGCCGACGACCGCGAGCGCGACCGCATCGAGTCCGACGCCATGCTGCGTGCGGCGGAGATCGAGGCAAAGTACGGCACGCAGGTCAACATCGCCCACATCCACGAGATGATGGAGAAAGACCGCGAGGCCATCCGGCAGCAGGCTGCTATCGCACAGACCGCGATGCAGCAGTCACCCCAATACAACCAGCAGGTAATGTGACATGGCAGATTTGCGCCAAAAGGTGCAGCGCGGCAAAAAGGCGCTTGAGATTCTTGAGGACGAGACCATGGCCGCAGCCTTTGCGGCTTTAGAGGAGCGTTACACAAACGACTGGAAAACGAGCAAAATTGACGATGTTGTCAAAAGGGACAGGGCGTATGCAAATATGTCTGTCCTGCAGGACTTCAAAGACCAGCTCCAGTCGTTTGTGGACAGCGCCAAGATCGCAAGCAAGCAGTTGGAGCGTGACAAATCAATCTAATTGAGGGTTAAACTATGAGCAATGACACCACAGCGCAAGCAAGTGTCCCAGGGTTTATGACAGCCGAACAGGCTGGCGAGGCCATTGAGTCGATGTTGTCCGGCGACGGGGAACAACAGGAACTTGAGGCGCAGCAGGATGATACCGATGAGGTGGAGTCCGAACAGGAGTTTGAGGAGGAGTTGTCTGCGGAGGAGGACGCAGCGGACGACGACGAGACAGATTCCGATGAGTCTGACGACGAAGCTGAAGATGAGCAGGAAGTCGAGGAACAGAAATTCACCGTCAAGGTTGACGGCAATGAAGTTGAGGTTACCTTAGACGAGCTGCAAAAAGGCTACAGCAGGACGGCAGACTACACCCGCAAGACGCAGGAACTAGCCCAAGTGCGCAAAGAGACACAGGCAGAGCTGCAGAATGTGAGGCAAGAGCGACAGCAGTACGCGCAACTTCTAGGCGCATTGCAACAGCAACTGCAGCAGGCTACTGAGCCGCAGGTCGATATGGAAAAGCTGTACGACACAGACCCAATCGAGTGGATGCGGCAAAAGGAAGTGCACAGAGAGCGGCAGGAGAAGATGCAGGCCATCCAGGCCGAGCAGCAACGACTGGCGCAAATTCAGGCACAAGAGCAGCAGCAGGTGTTGCGAGGGCAACTAGAGAACCAACGCGACTTGTTGATTGAGAAGATACCGGAGCTGCGTGACCACAAGCGGGCGCAGGCGGCATACGCTTCTTGGATTGAGGCAGGTAAGTCGGTGGGATTGACTGAGCAGGAGATAAACAACATTGGCGACCATCGCGTGTTTTTAGCGCTCCATAGGTTGGCAGAGTACAACCAGATGGTGGGCAAGAGACAGCAGATCAAGCCGGTGCAAAAGTCTCCCAAGTCAGTCAAGCCTGGTCAGGCCCAAAAAGGCAAGGTTCAGGCGAGCGCAGTTAAGCAGTCGCAGCAGCGTCTACAACGGTCTGGCAACGTCAAGGACGCGGCCAGTTTGATTGAGAAGTTTCTTTGACTTGGAGTTTTAATTATGGCTATTGCAAGCAATACCTTTTTGACCTACAGCGCAAAGGGCATCCGCGAGGACTTGTCCAATGTGATCTACAACATCTCCCCCGAGGAGACGCCTTTTGTCAACAACATTGGCAAGGGCACGCTGTCTAACACCAACTTTGATTGGCAAACTGACGCCTTGGCCGCTGCTGCTGCCAACGCTCAGATCGAAGGTGATGAGACCAGCTACGACGCCGTGACCGCCACGGTTCGCCTGCAGAACTATGCTCAGATCAGCCGCAAGTCGGTCATCATCTCGGGCACTGAGGAGAAGGTGAACAAGGCTGGTCGTCGCTCGGAATTGGCTTATCAGATCGCCAAGAAGGGTTCGGAGCTGAAGCGCGACATCGAGTTTTCCTGCTTGAACGGTCAAGCTGCCGTTGCTGGTGACAGCACGACCGCTCGCACGACCGCCTCGGTGCAGGCTTTCTTGAAAACCAACACCAACTTTGGTACTGGCGGCGCTGACCCCACCTACAGCACGGTTCCCACCGACACCCGCACCGACGGCACCCAGCGTGCTTTCAGCGAGACCATCCTCAAGGATGTGATCCAGCAGGTGTGGACTGAGGGTGGCACGCCCAAGGTGCTGATGGTTGGCAGCTTCAACAAGCAAGCTGTTTCGGCGTTCACCGGCATCGCTGGCCAGCGCTTCAACGTGACCGGCAACAAGCCCAGCACCATCATTGGTGCCGCTGACATCTACGTCAGCGACTTTGGCAACGTGAGCGTGGTGGCTAACCGCTTTGTCCGCGCACGCGACGCCTTGGTGCTTGATCCTGAGTACGCATCGATCGACTACCTGCGTCCGATGCAGACCATGGACATGGCCAAGACCGGCGACGCTGACAAGCGCCTGATGCTGACCGAGTGGGGCTTACGCATCCACACCGAGAAAGCACACGGCATTGCCGCTGACCTGACCACCTCCTAAGGTGATGGGGCTGGGCTAATAACCCAGCCCCTACTTACATGGAAAAAAGACTGATTTCAGAAAATGCCGAGGCTGGCATCAAGCAGTACTGGCATGAGCACGACGACGGCTCGGTCACGTTGCAGACGACCCAAGTCGTTGACGACGTGCTGGAGGCAAACAAGGGTTCGTTCAACCAGGTAGACGAGCGCGCAGGCTGGAAGGGCGATATGCACCGCGTGGCGTCGATCCCGATGAGCCTGTACTACGACCTGAAGGCCAAGGGTATCTTGGACGACCAGGTAGCCTTGAAAAAGTGGCTCAACGACCCTGACAATCGGTACTTTCGCACCCGCCCTGGAGTGGTGTAAATGGCGATCACAAACTACAGCGAGCTGAAGTCATCCATTGGTGACTGGCTCAACCGCAGCGACCTGACGTCGGTCATCCCGACGTTTGTCTCGCTGGCGGAGGCTCAGATGGAGCGCGTGCTGCGCACCCGGCAAATGATTGTCCGGGCGACCGCGACGATTGACAGCAAGTACGGCGCCGTGCCAGGCGACTTTCTTGAGGTCAAGTCGTTTAAGCTCACCAGCACGACGCCGCCCCAGCCGCTGCAGTTTGTGACCGTCGATGAGATGGACAGTTTGGACTCGCTGAACACGGCGACAGGCAAGCCCAAGTATTTCAGCGTGGTGGGTGGTCAGTTTCGCGTCCACCCGACGCCTGACAGCAACTACACAGGCGAGTTGATTTACTACGCGCAGCTGTCCAAGTTGTCGGACTCAAACACGACAAACTGGCTGCTGACCAGCTCGCCTGACGTATACCTGTACGGAGCCTTGATCCAAGCCGCGCCGTACTTGCAGGATGATGCCCGTATCAATGTTTGGTCGGGCTTGTATGCCGCTGGGGTTGAGGCGGTGCAGGTGTCTGACGACCGGGCGGCAACATCCGGCGGGACGTTAAAAGTAAGGGCAAAACCTTTTGGGGGATAAGTAATGTCATCATTTTCTGACTACGCAGAGGATTTAGTCCTCACTTGGCTATTCACTACCGACAGCGCCACCCGTCCTACGGCTTGGTACGTTGGCCTGTTCACGGCTGCTCCGTCCGACACCGGCGGCGGCACCGAGGTCAGCGGTAACGGTTACGCACGTAAAGCAACGGGCACGATTAGTGTCAGTGGCACGGCGACAACCGCAACCAACTCGGCTGCGATTGAGTTTGCGGCAGCAAGTGGCGGCAACTGGGGCACCATTACGCACGCAGCTGTGTTTGATGCTTCAACTGGAGGGAATATGCTTGCTTGGGCAGCTCTGACCACCAGCCGCACCATCAATGACGGTGATATTTTCCGAATCCCGGCATCGAGCCTGACTATTACCCTGACATAAGATGGCCAACTACGGTTCCGGCGACTACGGTAGCGGGGACTTTGCCTCTGAAATTAGCGACTATGGTTCCGGCGCATATGGCGTCGGGAACTACTCTTATGGCATAACCACGGGGGAAGTCAGCATCGTTTGCGCCAGCAGCATGACAGCTGCTGGCGCAATCATTGTTAATGCCTCCCTCTCGATATCTAGCGGCACTTCTGTTGGAATATCTGGCGATGTTGTCAAGGTGGGGGGAATCAGTTGCGACGCACAGTCAACTGTTGCGGTCAGCGGCTTACGGTACGCTGTTGGCGCATTTTCTATATCAAGCGCTTCTAACGTATCGGCATCTGGTGTTCGTGTTGTTGATGGTTCGTTTGCTGTATCTTCAGCAACTAGCGCATCAATAGCCGGTCTGCGTTACGTTATCGGGTCGTTTAGCGTATCAAGTGGAACTAACGTCTCGGTCAGTGGCAATGCTGTCAAGCTAGGCGCTTTTGATGTTGCGTCAAGCACCTTTGTCAGCATTACTGGTTCCCGCGTTGCTGTTGGGGCCGCAAACTTATCTAGCGCATCAACTTTATCTGTCAATGGCAGGATAATAGTTAACGCGGCAGTATCTGTTACGCCCGCTACTTCTGTATCAATTAGTGGGCTGAGGTACGCGATTGGGGCTGCCGACATAGACTCAAGCAGCTCGGTATCTGTTGCCGCCAATCCAGTCAAAAGAGGCGCATTTGCCGTTGCCTCAACCACTAGCGTAAACGCTAGTGGTGATGTAGTGGTTGACGCCGCAGCAGATATTACAAGCACGACCTCTGCCAGCATCAGCGGCCTGCGGTACGCCGTTGGTGAGGCGTCTGTCTCAGGTTCTACATCAGTTGCTGTGTCCGGGCAGGTTATTGTCGGTGCTGATATTGACGTCAATGGCTCGACCTTGATGTCTGTTGACGCCATAAGGGTCGCTTTTGCACCGATGACCATTGCATCAGACATGACCATGGCCGTCGGCTCGGTGGTGGTTTTTTCTGTAGACTTGACTTTTGTGTCAACATCCTCGGCGAGCGTGTTTGCAAACAGCGTGATGCCGTTTAGTTTTTTGGTGCGCGCAAGGTCTACCATGACCGCAGATGGGCGTCTAAAATGGGAACAGGAATCGGACACCGCCGAGACGTGGAGCGCGATTGCCGACACGCCTGAGACATGGAATCCGATTGCAGACAATTCAGAGGACTGGACTTCGATTGCAGACGAATCCGAAAACTGGACTCCGATTGCAGATAATTCAGAGGCTTGGGAAATAGCCGCGTGAGGTAATCAATGGCTGATACGAGTACAACCAATTTAAGTTTGACCAAACCCGAGGTCGGCGCATCGACCGACACATGGGGCACCAAACTCAACGCAGACCTAGACATTATTGACGGTCTGTTTTCTGCCAGCGGTGATTTGGCCGTTGCTAACGGCGGAACGGGCGCCTCAAGCGCATCTGCGGCCCGCACCAGCCTTGGCGTTGCCATTGGATCGGACGTGCAGGCGTATGACGCAGGTCTGGCCGACATTGCTGGCTTGGCTGTCACTGACGGCAACATCATTGTGGGCGACGGCACCAACTGGGTTGCCGAGAGCGGCTCAACCGCCAGGGCTAGTTTAGGTCTGACAATTGGTACAGACGTCCAAGCCTATGACGCCGACACCGCCAAGACCGACACGGCTCAGACGTTCACGGCCAGCCAGCGCGGTACTGTGACCAGCGACAACGACCTGTCGTTTGACCTGTCGGCAACCAACAACTTTTCATGCACACCAACGGCTGGCGGTACGCTGACGTTTACCAACCACACGGCTGGCCAGTCAGGCTTTGTATTGCTGGACAATTCCAGCGGGTATGCAATCACGGCTGCGGCCACGACCAAGATTAACGCTGCTGACCTGACCACAATCAGCACGGCTGGCGTGTATGTGTTGAGCTACTTTGACAACGGCACCAATGCTTACATCATGGTGTCGCGGAGCTTTGCGTAATGGCCGTCCTACCTGTTGGCTTTGGAGCAAGCGGCGGCTACACCATCGACCGCAGCTTGCGCTTTCGGTCTAGTGCGTCTGCTTATTTGAGTCGGACACCTGCGTCTGCTGGCAACCGCAAGACTTGGACTTGGAGTGGGTGGGTAAAGCGTGGAAGTCTTGGTGTATATAGTGCGCTGTTTGCTTGTAACAATGCTGCTGGTGGTGGTGATGAGATAGGGTTTACTAATGCTGATGCACTTCAGCTTGGCACAAATGGTGGAAATCAGATTTGGCTTGTCACAAGTCAAGTATTTCGTGACCCTTCTGCGTGGTATCACATTGTTGCTTCAGTTGATACAACTCAAGCCACTGCCTCAAACAGAGCAAAGCTGTATGTCAATGGTGTGCAAGTCACTGCGCTTGGGACTGCTACATACCCAACACAAAACGCTGACACTACGAACTTCAACACAACAAGCCAGCATCTACTTGGGGGCGGCTATGTCTCACTCGACGGCTACATGACCGAAGTCAACTTCATCGACGGTCAAGCCCTAGATCCCACCTACTTCGGTGAATACAACGAGGACACCGGGGTATGGCAACCAATCAAGTACACCGGGACGTATGGCACGAACGGGTTCTATCTGAACTTCAGCGACAACACCAGCACGACCACGCTGGGCTATGACACCAGCGGCAACGGCAACAACTGGACGGCTAACAACATCAGTTTGACCAGCGGGGTGACATACGACTCCATGACCGATGTGCCGACGCTGACGAGTGAGGATGCGGCGAACTATGCTACGTTGAATCCGCTTGATAAGTATTCATCAACAATTGGTACATCTGAAGCAAACCTAAAATTGATTAGCACAAGCGGCGGGGCGTATCAGCAAATTCGCAACACGTTTGGAATGTCTAGTGGCAAATGGTATATGGAGTGGGTGCTTGTTTCTCAAGGCACTGCTGGTAGAACTGGTGCATCACTTGTCAAGTCAAACAGTCCACTTAGTGGCGCTG
>Ga0208917_1000530_pt1 | contig 19559 bp, 8 predicted proteins | sample DEB08_DNA_10_FD_185500 | JGI IMG/M metagenome (GOLD analysis project Ga0208917, IMG submission 185500) | Aqueous microbial communities from the Delaware River and Bay under freshwater to marine salinity gradient to study organic matter... | ecosystem: Environmental > Aquatic > Marine > Coastal ...
AAGCCAAAACAATATGGTGTATTCGTACAATCAAATCAGGCACCAATAGGATTAAAGACACTATCAGATGGTGATGCTGGCGATATACATATTGCTGCCGGAGAAGATTTAGAACTCTTTGCTTGGAAGAATCAATATCGAGAAGCTCATCAAGAAAACATTTATGATTATGTATATGGAGATTATCGACTAGGAGTTCAGAATGGAGACATTCATGTTTATGCAGCTTCAGGAAAAGAGATTCATAAAATAACTCAAACTGTTGATATTACTTCATGTCAAGGAGATATTCAACTAAATGCTCCTTATGATATTAAGGTTGAGAGCGGAACTCAATATGGTAATATCTATCTGTCTTCTGGTATGAAAACAGAGCTACAATCAGAAAGAGAAATATCTCTTTATAGTGAGTCCTTTTTAAATTTAATATCTTTTGGACGAGTAGATATTCAATCTCTAGGTGGTGAAATGGAACTTAAAGGTGTCAGTGGTTGTTATAACGATGGCAACGAAGCAGGTACTGGAACTATAACAATTCATAGTGACACGATAGTTAATATAATACCGTATCCAAATCTTGGTCAAGGACCTACGCCTATCTCAAAAAGGGTACCTACTTCTGTAACGTCTGAAACATCTGCGGATAGTAAAACTGCTTGGGTTCCAGAAACAATGGAATTACTTTCAATTGATTTACCTAATCCCAGACCAGCAATTGGTACAAGCGTTACTCAATTAGCCTTGAACATTAATAATTTAGAGGCAGGTACTGGTGGTGAGAATATTCGCAATCTTCACGATACAATAGAAAATATGCAAAAAGGATTGAGTGCATATGTAACAAAAACATATCCATCAACTTCCGATAAAAAAGTTTATATTCAAGATCAAAGTGAAATGATTAGAACTGGAGGTTCGACATACGATTTAGAATCTCCATGGAACGGGTATGAAGAAAAGAATAAAACAGTAAATCCTTTGGGATTAGAAAATGCCAAAAGATTTACAGAAGTTTCTGCTCTTTGTTCTAGTGAAGTAGTGGCAGAAATTGAACCTTGTATACCGGCCGAACCCGATCCTTGCGAGGCACAATACAATTCGTGGTTAAGTCTGTATAATGTTGAAACCTTTGCAGGAAATGGAGTAGACGATACGTTCTTAACTGTTGCTCAATCTGAAAGTACTCATGTTGGTGTTGTTATAACAGATAGTAGTGATGGTTCGTTTAACTGTTTAGTAAGTATACCAGCGAATCCCGGTGTCTTTCCACTTAACTATGAACTCACGGATGATCCTTTTATTCCTGGAATAGCAACATTTGACTTCTCGGGAGGATGGGGAGCACCAACAGCAACACAAACAGTTTATGCATTTTATTTATAACAAATAGGAGAAAAATATGTTAAGCAAATTGATTGAAAAAGTGAAAGATCGAGAAATGAATATGGGACTTCTTATGGTTCTTATTGGAATTTTGATTTGGATTATTCCGGTCAAACTCGTTTTAACTTTATTTGTAATTTATGGTTTAGTACAAATCTTCTGGAAGAAAGAAGAAAAGATTAGAGACATTCATCATCACCATCATCATAATGGAAACAATGGTAATGGTAAAAAGAAAGTAAGGAAGAAAGCTAATGGCTAAAAAGGCAGCTCAACAAAATAAAATTGAACCTGTAAAGAAAAGAACGTCAATTGGTTGTTCTGTTAGGTCTCGGCCAAAGAATAAAAACAAAAGACGTAACTTTAAAAAGTATAGAGGTCAAGGAAAGTAGATAAATATTAGAACATGGCTACAGAATATAACTCAGGATATACAGATGCACAATCTGTAAACAATAATGGAGAAAGTAGTTTTACTTTCAAGGATATAAATTTATTCTTTTCTCCTAATCCAGTAACAAAAGATATATCTACGGTATCGGATGCTCAAGCAATTAAAAGATCCGTTCGTAATTTAGTTTTGTTAAATCCTGGAGAGAAACCATTTCATCCAGAAATTGGTACAGGTATTCGTGGTGCCATGTTTGAAAATTTTACTCCAATTATTTTGTCTAATTTGAGAACAAAAATAAAAGATACTATTGACAGATATGAACCTAGAGTCACTTTGACTTCAATAAATTTCGGAGTTGAAGAACAAAATTTAGACAATAACACTTTGGCGTGTACCATTAGCTTTATTATTAAAAATACACCAAACAGATTAGAAGAAGTAGAAGTTCTACTCAAGAGAATACGATAATGGCTGCAGGATTAAATACAAAAGGAAAGTTACAAATTACTGAACTTGACTTTGACAGTATCAAAAATAATTTAAAAACCTATCTTAAGGGTCAATCTCAATTTACCGATTATGACTTTGAAGGATCAGGTATGAATATTCTACTTGATACGTTAGCATACAACACTCACTATAATGCTTTCTTGGCAAATATGTTAGCCAATGAAATGTTTTTAGATACAGCTCAAAAAAGAAACTCAGTTACTTCTCATGCAAAGGCTTTAGGATATACTCCAACTTCAAAGACAGCACCAATTGCATATGTTAAGGTTCAAGTCAATGATGCCAACACAACAAGTATTACTATGCCAGAGGGTTATGTTTTTACCTCAATTATAAATGGTGTGTCATATCAGTTTGTAAATATTTCAGATCGAACAATTCAACCGAATACTGGGCTTTATGTTTTTGGTCCTGATGCGGGTATTCCTGTATATGAGGGTACTTGGACGACTACCAGATTTACTGTTGATCTTGCAGATGCAGACCAAAGATTTATTATTCCTAATGATGGTGTAGATATTTCTACTTTACAAGTTCAGGTGCAGAACAGTGTATCTGATAGTACCACAAATACCTATACAAAATCAGATTCTCTTGTTGATATTACTGAAACAACAAAGGCATATTTTATACAAGAAAATGTAAATGAGCAATGGGAAGTTTATTTCGGAGATGATGTTGTTGGTAAGGCTTTAGATGATGGAAATATTGTAATTCTAAAATATGTCGTAACAAATGGTAATGAAGCAAACGGCGCAAGTTCATTTTTTGCTAATAGTAGTATTTCTGGATTTATCGACATTACAACCACTACGATAAATGTGGCTTCTGGTGGAGCTGAAGCTGAAAACTTAGATTCAATTAGAGCAAATGCTCCGTTTAGTTATGCAGCACAAAACAGAACTGTTACTGCTAAAGATTATGCTGTAATGGTTCCAAAACTTTATCCAAACGTCGAGTCTATTTCAGTTTGGGGTGGAGAGTATGAAGATCCTGCAGTTTATGGTAAAGTGTATATTAGTATTCGCCCAAAGGCGGGTAACACACTAACTCAATCTACGAAAGAAAGTATTGTTTCTTTATTAGAAGAATATAATGTTGTTTCAGTAACTCCTGTAATTATAGATCCTGAGACAATTAAAATAATTCCAAAAATTTCTTTTAAGTTTAACAATACAGTAACAACAAAAAGTAAAGAAGATTTGGCTGCACTAATTACGTCTGCGGTTACTACATATTCTGATGATAATTTGGAAAAACATGAAGCTATTTTTAGATACTCTCCATTTGTTCGTTTAATTGATGATGTTGATTCTTCTATACTATCAAACATTACAAGCATCAAGGCAAGTAAAACATTTCTACCATCTCTTAATACTGAGATGAAATATACTATCTCATTTAATAACGGACTGTATCATCCTCATGACGGCCATCAGGAAAAATCAGCGGGATCTACTGAACCTGCAGGCGTGCTTTCTTCTTCTGGATTTAAATACACAGGCGACACTAACACATACTATTATGAAGATGACGGTTATGGTATTATTAAGGCATATTATATTTCTGGTACGGCTAAGGTCTATAAGACATCTGGTCCAGTTGGAACAGTAGATTATACAACAGGAAAAATTATTCTTAACGCGGAAAATATTGCTTCTGTTGAAAACTATGATGGTTCAACTCAGACTAGAATTCGTATTACAATAAAACCAAATTCTAATGATATTGTTCCTGTAAGAAATCAAGTATTAGAAATTGATTTATATAATATGTCCGTTGTAGGAACTGCTGATAGTATTGCAAGTGGATCATCTGACGCAGGAAGTTCTTACAGTACCACAAGTTCATATAGCTAATGGCTACAATCTATAGTAAAGTTTCAACTCATATAACGGATCAGCAACCTGAATTTGTTAGAGCTGACCATCCGGACTTTCTTGCCTTTCTAAAAGCTTACTATGAGTTTCTAGAGTCTGCTGAACTCAAATTAAAAGATTTTGGTTCTAGTGATTCTATTAAGTATGAACTAGGAAATTCTACCTACATTATATTAGAAGATACTAATCGTTATCGAACTGGAGAGTCAAACAATATTCTTCTAGAAGATTATGATACGGTAGGAGGAACAAAGGCCAGAAGTAACGGAGCATTTCTAAACGGCGAAACTATTACTGGTCAAACGTCTAAAGCAACTGCCGTCATACGAGTAGAAGATATTAATAATGGTTCACGATTGTTTATCTCCTCTCAGAACAAGTTTAAATTGGGAGAACAGATTGTCGGACAGACATCTGGTACTACTGCATACATTGTTAGTTATACTGCAAATCCTGTTCAGAATATAATGCAGCTTTTAGAATATGCAGATGTTGATGATACTATTGAAGCCTTCTTTATAGAATTTAAAAATTCTTTTATGAGGTCATTACCAGACAAACTTGCAACTGGACTTAATAAAAAATCTATTCTAAAAAATATCAAAGACCTTTATAGAAGTAAGGGAACTAAAAAGGGACACAAGTTATTTTTTAGAATATTGTTAGACGAAGAAGCTGAACTATACTATCCAACAAAAGATTTGCTCAGAGTGTCTGATGGTAAGTGGACGGAAGATACTACTCTAAGAGTTGTACCAACAAACAGTACTTTACAAGATGAAGAAGCCTCAGATACAAATGGAGATATTTTTATTCTTCATGAAGACGGATCACAAATACTTTTAGAAGATAGCGTGAATGGTATAGACGATTTAAATTTATTAGTAGGTCAGACAATTACACAACAAGCAGTATTCGATAGAACTATTTTAGAGGGCGGAGCCTTTTATAATAAAGGCTATAAGACGATTAAAAGAACTACAGCAGTTGTTGATAACGTTCGACAATTTTCTCTTGGTGGAGAATTAATTACTGAGCTTGTTTTAAATCCTGGAAGTATTGACGGTGAATTTATTATCGGTCAAGATATAACTGGTCCAAACAATACAAACATAGAACTAGACGTTTCTGCAAAAATAGCTGCCTCCATTAACAAGCCAGTTTTTCCCACTGGAGATTATTCAATAAACACGAATGTTGGAATACCTGATAGAGTTACAATCACTGCTGATGTTGGTCTTGGAGGAGTGTCATATGTAACTGCATATAGTGCAGGCACAATTAAAAATATTATTGTAGACTCCGGAGGATCTGGTTACGTTATTGGTGATACCATAACTGTTGATAATACAAATACTAACGGTGCAGCTCTACAAGCGGAAGTCTCTATTGTTAATGGTGGATTTATTCCAGAAGATGGTTCTGTAACTGGAGAATTTAGAATCACTTTAGAAGATGGTACTACTGGTGCTCCAGGAGAAATGTTACTTGAGGAATCAGTCATTACTTTTGACAGGCCCACTGGAGTCTTTGAAGTTGGTGAAACTTTTAATGGTTTAACTTCTGGTGCTACAGGTATTGTCATTGAGTTTATTGAGGATGCAAAAAAGATTTTATATAGTCCTGTGACTGGATCTTTTTCTTCCGGAGAACTTCTCTATGGTAATAGTTCTGAGTATACTGTTAGACTTACAACGAATACCGTAGATACCTTTATTGCTAACGAAGAAGATACAGGAATGTTGTCAACCGATAGATTTGTTTATGAGACAGAAACAATAACTGGAGATGTCTATGATGGATCTGTTATGGTTCAAGAAACGAATACTGGTGTTGGAGACGTTACTGATGTTCGAGTAACGACAACGGGATACGGTTATACATCACTACCATCTCTTACTGTAGAAAATTCTTCTCCTTTTGGAACTGGGGCTGTAGTAAGAGCAAAAGGAACTGATGTTGGTCTTGTTCGAGCTATAGATGTTCTTGATTGCGGTATACATTATACAGATCAAGATTCTTTAAGATTTGTAGTACCTACAAAGTTTTTATGTATACAAAAAACTGGACTGTTTACTCAATATGAAACTTTAACAGGTTCAACTTCAGGTGCAACTGGAAGATTTATATCGCAGGAAAGTTCTACTGGAATAGTTAAAATGGATCAACTTAGTGCTGCTCCATTTCTTCACGGAGAAACGATAACAGGTTCAATATCTTTAGAGACTGCTGTTATTGATTCTTATGTGGAAGAAGTTATTACGGGAACTGTAGACGCCGCTATAAAAAGAACAGGGAAGTTTGTTGGTGAAGACGGATTTGTTTCCGAAGGCGCTAAAAGAATTCAAGATAGTTTATATTGGCAAGACTATTCTTATGAAGTCATAACAGAAACCTCGATTGTTGAATGGAGGGATGATCTTCTTTCCACTGTTCATCCAGCTGGATGGAAGGTATTTGGAAGACTTGATATTGTAAGTCGATTATCTCAATTGGCAAACATTACTTCTGTTGATGGACTTGGTACATTCTATAGAGTAATCTTCCCAGCATTGTTGGGAATGAGATTGGGAACTACAAGTCAAGGTCCTTTAAATCCAACTCCAACTACAGAGGCTAATGAACCAGGTGATAGTGATCGACTTTATGAAAATACTTTACAGGCTGCTACAGGGAGTTTATTTACATTAACAGAAGTAATTACTGGAGGAACCTCTGGTGCTACCGCTAAAGTGGTCGAAGATATAACTAACGATGAGGGTATTCGTCTTTTGAGATATGTTCCATTAACTGGTATATTTCAAGCCTCAGAAACTATTACTGGCGGAACCTCAAGTGTTAGTTCTACAGTAATTGAGGTATTTGGTCTAAGAGGGCAAAGAGACAGAACACTGTACAAATATCGTACTGTTGATTTTTATACCGGTGGTTCTGAATTAACTAGTTCGGCGCCAACTTATGATGATCTTAAAGATTTCAAATTTGCTCAGAGTATGGTAGACTCAAATGCTTCTTCATTAACCTTTAGAGGTCATGATGTTTATGCAGTTCTTATACCGTTTACATCACTAAATGGTGGTATAAACAATAGCGTAACAACTATTACTCTAACAGACGCAACTAACTACCCAACAGCAGGTACAATAAAGATTGGTAATGAACTTATAGATTATACAGGAAAATCAGGAAATGATTTAACGGGATGTTCTAGAGGTTCACATTCTACATCTCCAGACTCACACAGTTCAGGAGATGTAGTTAATTTTGTCAAATGGGGTATAAAACAAAATAAAGTTTCTGGTTATCGACTTATGGATTGGGCGACAGATTATCAAGGTAATGTTCTTACACTTGATGACTTTGTAAACTATCCAAAAAATAAAAATAATATTAGTCCTCCTTCGGAGATTACTCTATATAAGACCTAATGAGTCGTTATAAATAATAGAGATAAATAATTTTAGGAATTAATGCTATGTCAGCAATTGTAACAAACAAATTTAGAATCAATAACGCTCTTCAATTCTACGAGTCATTTGGAGAAGCATCACCTACAGTATACTATCTATTTGTAGGACGTCCTCAGGCCTTTGGTTCAGGTACTGGAGGTGGTACGGATACAGCACCACCAACACCTGTGGATAATACAGTCAACGAGTTGATGCTTTATCGAGATATGCTTGCCGCAAAGAAAATTACTTCAAGTGATGTTTCTTATGTTGTTCCAAGACACGATTGGGCAACAGGTACAGTCTATGACTATTATCGAGGAGATTATGGAGCAACAGTAAACTCTGCAACAGTACAAACTGTAGCTGGTGGCACTGATATGTTTGCGACGACTACTAAAATGTATGTCCGTTCTTCTGCAAATAACGTTTATAAGTGTATGTGGAATAATAGTGGGGCAACATCGACAGTTGAACCTACAGGAACTTCTACAAGTGAACTTACAACTGCTGATGGATACGTTTGGAAGTATATGTATACAATGACTTCAACCGAGGTTGCAAACTTCTTAACACCAGATTTTATGGGAGTTCATACGGACGGTACTGTATCTTCAGCTGCCAACGATGGAGAAGTTTTACATTATCATATTGCTGCTGGTGGTGCAGGATATACAGACGGTACATATGCAACTCAAGCTCTAAAAGGCGATGGATCTAGTGCAACATTTACACTTGTTGTATCTGGCGGATCCGTAACATCTGTAACCGCTGTTGCTGGTGGATCAAACTATACATTTGCAAACTGTGATGTAGATAATATTACAAGTATCGGTACACCAACAAGTTCAGCTGTGGTCACACCAATTATTGGACCAAAAGGTGGTCATGGTTATAATGCAGTAGAAGAACTCGGCGGATTCTATGTAATGACCAATACTACTCTTAGCGGAGCTGCAGGTTCTGGTGATTTTGTAATTGACCAAGACTTCAGACGAGTTGGTGTAGTTCGTGATCCTTTTGATTACGGTACTACCACAATTTGTAGTGATAGTACTCGTAGTGCTCTCAAGTCAGTTACGTTTAGCGGAACTCCAGGTTCATTTGTAAACGATGAAGTTATTACTGGAGCAACGTCTGGTGCCAAAGGATTAGTTGTTGATTATGATTCTTCAACAAAAACTTTAAAATATATTCAGACAGAATGGACAGGTGTTGATTCAAGTAATAATCTAACAGCCTTTCAAACAAGTGAGGTTATTAATGGGGCAGGTGGAGCTTCTGGAACAGTCTCGGCTGTAAATAATCCAGAAATTGATTTCTATAGTGGTGATGTTATCTATGTAGAAAACCGTGCACCTATTTTGAGAGCTTCAGATCAAACAGAAAATATTAAATTAATTATTGAATTCTAGGAAGTAAAAAATGCCAGCCAAGACTAACTTTAACGTAGGCCCATATTGGGACGATTATAATAAAGAAGATGATTTTTACAGAGTTCTTTTTCGACCAGGGTTTGCGGTTCAGGCTAGAGAACTAACAACACTACAAAGTATTTTACAAAATCAAATTGAACAGTTTGGTAATCATATGTTCAAAGAGGGAACAATTGTTATTCCCGGTAGTGTTGCTTACGACAGTAAATATTATTCTTTAAAGTTACAGTCTACTTTTGGTTCGGGTACAGTATCTTCTTATCTTTCTCAATATGATGGTGCAATTATTACAGGAGCCACTTCTGGTGTAACTGCAAAGGTTATTGGTTACTCTGTTGCAGATTCAACAACAGGAGATCCAGATACTCTATTCATTAAATATCAAGGAACTGGCACAGATAATTCGTCGGTTACATTTACAGACGGCGAAAGTATTTCTGCCAATAAGGCAATTTCGTCTTATGCCACGAATGTTATTTCTGCTACAACAGCTGTAAGTTCGGCTAATGGAACAGGTTCAGCAGTAAAGGTTTTGGCCGGTGTTTATTTTGTTCGTGGTTTCATGGTACAGAATACAGAACAAACTGTTGTTCTTGACAAATACTCAAATACTACTTCTTACCGAGTTGGTTGGTTAATTACAGAAACTTTAGTTTCTCCAGAAACAGATTCCAGTTTACTCGACAATGCTCAAGGCTCATCAAACTATGCAGCCAAAGGAGCTCATAGATTAAAAATTAGTTTAACACTTACAAAACGTTCGTTAGATTCTAGTGACGATGAAAACTTTATCGAGTTGGTTCGTGTTAATAATGGTTTTGTTGAACGGCAAGTAAAGGGAACTGAATATAGTGTAATCGCAGATATGATTGCTCGTCGAACAAATGACGAGTCTGGCGATTACATTGTAAAACATTTTGACATTGAAGCTCGTGAGCATTTAGATACTGGTACAAACCGAGGTATCTACACGGCAGCTAATGGCGGAGATGAATCTAAAGTTGCATTATCAATATCTCCAGGTAAAGCATATGTTGATGGTTATGAAATTGAACTTCAATCTCCATCAATTGTTCCATTTAATAAATCAAGAACATTTGAAAGTTTAAACAACGATTCTGTTCCTGCGTTTTTAGGAAACTATGTTGAAGTAGATAATGTTTATGGTCAACCTGATATTAGTAAGGTAAGTACTACTCTTGATCCATTTAAGATTGTAAAACTTTACGATACTGAGACAGCTACTCCTGGATCAGCTAGTGGTACACTTGTAGGATATGCTAGATCAAGAGCCTTCGAACATAATTCGGGAACTGTAGGAACTGCCGCCGCTGTATATCATCACTATCTATTTGATATTACCATGTTTAATAAGTTGGTGATGGGTGCAAACGTTGCCTCACTTACAGCCAATGCAGTTATTACTGGAGCAACATCTGGAGCTACAGCTGTAGTTGTTGCAGCAATTACAAACAGTACTGATGTTTGGGTTATGCAGCAGAAGGGAGAATTCTCATCTGGAGAATCTATTACCTCAAGTGTAAGTGGAGACGATACTTCAACTAACTCACCAACAGTGGCAGCAGGTACTTTCTTAGCTGAAAACAAAAAGAATTTTGCCCGAGATGTAAAACAAATCTTCATGGCAACTACGGGCACTATTAACTATACAGCAGACACAGTGCTTTCAACTTCAATACAGCTTGGCGGAAACATAGATGCAGACGGAGTAACAACAACCATTGTTGGTTATAATACTTCATTTACACAGGATCTTGTTGTTGGTGATATTGTGACTATGGCTACAGGTGTATCTGGAGCTTTAGAAGAATTTACTGTAAGCACTATTACCGACGATAGAACAATTGTATTGAGCGGTACTCCAGCAAACGCAGTAGAGAAAATAGCCATCAACAGAATAAGAACTGGCATTAAGCAAATAGAAGAAACTGCACTTCTTTATAGAATGCCAAAAGATAATGTTAAAACACTTTTAGACAGTCTAGGTGCGTCCGATACTACTTACGATTATCGAATTCAGAAAACAGGTACTACAAATGGTAGTGGTGCTGTAACGTTTACTTTACCTGCAGGAAACACTTGGGCGTCTCCATCAACTTCCAGAAACTATGTACTAACAATCACATCTGCTGGTACTGGAACAGGAGTTGCTGGTGATGTAGTAAGTATTACGTCTACGGGTGTTGTTTCCGGAGGAACACAATTAACAGTTACCGATGCTGTTGTTCTAGGCTCTGGTGCTTCTGTTGTATTAATGGGTACGGCAACTTTAGGTACAGCAACACACAAAAGTAAAACAGCTCAAGTAATGACTACCAAACAGATTCAGTCATACACTGGCGGCGGAACTTATCAAGACGTTTATGGTGAAAGATTAAGCGATGCAGAAATTTCACTTTCATATGCAGACGTTTATAAACTTCATGCAGTATATGAGTCTACTAGTAATGCCACTGATGCTGTTGCTCCAACACTTACAACAGTATCTCCTACAGGTTCATTTACAATCGGTGAACTTATTACTGGTAGTGTAACCGGGGCAATAGGTAGAGTTATTTCAGATTCAGCCAATACGGTTACCTATGTAAAAGTTACAGGTACATTTACCGCACTAGATGTAATTACTGGAGGAACTTCTGGAAACACAGCTTCTATTAGTGCTACTACAACAGGAGATAAAAATATCACATCTTCTTTTGTTCTAGATAGTGGCCAACGTCCATCTTTTTATGACGTTGGTCGTATACAACGTAAGCCAGAAGCACAAGCACCTTCTGGCCGACTTCTAATTGTGTATGATTATTTTAGTCATAGTAGTGGTGATTATTTCTCTGTAGATTCTTACACTGGTCAGATACCTTATGGAGAAATTCCTGACTTTTCTACTGTCACTCCTGATGTAGAAAGTATTGTAGCTACCGGCGAATATTCTCTAAGAGATGTTTTAGATTTTAGGCCAAGAGTTCAAAATCATACTGCGCCATCGGCCACGCCATTTTCATTTGATGTTAAAGACTTTGAAAGTACAGGTGCTGTTGCAGGTAACATTGTTGTTCCTGATGATAACATTCGTGTTGATTTTGATTGTTATCTTGGCCGTAAGGATTTACTATATCTCTCAAAAGAAGGAGAATGGATTATTGTAGAAGGCGTTCCTTCACAAACCCCAACTTTCCCAGCAGTAGATAATGCTAATATGTTAGTTGGGCGTATAGAAATCCCAGAATATACTTTTTCTGTTGAAGATGTAACTCTTAGTTATATGAATAACAAGGGTTACACAATGAAAGATATTAGTCGTCTAGAAACTCGTATTGCAAATTTAGAGTATTCTACGACTCTTGCTTTGTTAGAAAAAGAAACTGAAAGTTTTAATATCTCTGATGCAGATGGTCTCAGTCGATTTAAATCCGGATTTATTGTAGATAATTTTTACGGTCATGGAGTAGGTAATTCACAACACAAGGACTATGGAGTTTCTGTTGATCCTGAACAAGGACATTTACGACCAATTGGTATTCAAACGGGTGTAAATCTTATTGAAGAAGCTACCACTGATTCTGTCAGAACTGGTCTAGGATATAAACGTTCTGGTGATATTATTACTCTGTCTTATTCTGAAGTTCAGGAAATGAGTCAGCCTTATGCTAGTAGAGTTGAAAGTGTCAATCCATATTCTGTAACTCAGTGGGTTGGTAATATGAAACTAGAACCAGATAGTGATATCTGGATGGATGATGATCGAGTGCCCGCAGTTACTGTAAACGTTGAAGGTAACTATGAACAAATGCTGCGTGAGACAAAAGAGTCTGGCGCTTTAGGTACTGTTTGGAATTCTTGGAACACTGTTTGGAGTGGTAATCGTAGAAGTAGTAGTTCTACAGGTATTCAACGTAATCCTAATGGATCTGGTTCACAAAGAAATCTTATTAGACGAGTAACAACAGAAACAACTTCAGTAGATGTCAGACAGAGAAGGACAGGAACAAATACAAGACTAGTAGAAAGAATTGATAACGTTAGTGCTGGTGATCGAGTAACAAACGTTGAGGTTGTTCCATGGATGCGTTCACGAGATGTAGACTTTACTGTAACAGGCATGAAACCAAAAACTCGTGTCTACGCTTTCTTTGATGGTGTTAATGTAACTGCTGATGTTAAACCAATTTTTACCAGCGCAAAGTCTACAACTCTCACTTCAGATTTGTCAAAAGCTGCAACAACTATAACCGTAGCTTCTACAGCAGATTTTCCAAGTTCTGGAACATTGGGAATTGGAGATGTCGGAATCGGCGATCCGTTCGGTGTTGGTCGTTTAAAACAAGAGCAAGTAACTTATACAGGTAAAACCGCAACAACATTTACTGGCGTTAGTCGTAATGTAGGTAACGTTTATGATGAACCTCAAAACTGGTTATCAACTACACCTGTTACTAATGGTTCGTTTGGTAATGCTCTTGTGACTGATGATGTTGGTACTCTTTATGGAAGATTTAGAATTCCAAATACAACGGAAAAACGTTTCAGAGTTGGGCAAAGAGTATTCCGATTAACCGATAGTGCTACAGATGATCGCCGCGGCGGATTTGTTTATACCTCAGCTGAAAAAGAATATATGGCAGTTGGACATAAACAGACAAAACAAGAACTTATTATGGCAACTCGTAATGCTGAGGTTGTTCGTACAACAGTTGAGCAAACTAGAAGTAGAACTATTACAAGTTCTGATACTAGTGCAGGTAACTGGTATGATCCTTTGGCTCAAAGTATTATGGTTGATCGAGAGGGTGGTATCTTTGTGACAAGTGTTGATATCTTCTTCTCTCATAAGGATGATGAACTTCCAGTATGGGTCGAAATTCGTTCAATGAAAAATGGCTATCCATCGGATGAGATTCTTCCATTCAGTAAAAAATATTTGACGCCTGCCGAAATTAATACTAATACAGTAGACGGTACTACACCAACAACCTTTACTTTTGATTCTCCAGTTTATCTTAGCAATCTTACAGAGTACTGTATTGTTGTTGCATCGGAAACGCCAGAGTATAGAATTTGGATTTCTCGATTGGGAGAAATTGATGTTGCAGGTAATCGTGCAATTTCAACTCAACCAACATTGGGTTCTTTATTTAAATCTCAAAATGCTTCGACTTGGACGGCTTCTCAGTATGAAGATATGAAGTTTACTCTCAGACGAGCATCTTTCAACACAGGAAGTACTGGTTTATTTTCCATAGTAAACGAAACGTTTACTGAAAAAGATTCTTCTACTGATAAGGGTAATGGATTAATTCCAAAACTATCATCGAATCCAATTGAAGCTGTTAGTGGTCAGGCTAAGGTTAAAGTTAATTTAATTAATCACGGAATGCATGACACCGACAACAACGTTGAAATTAAAGGTGTAATTTCTGATATTAATCCAACTAAGCTGAACGGTGCAATTACAAACGCATCAACAACAATCATTTGTGATGATATTTCAAATTTCCCAACTTCTGGTACGGTTAGAATTGATAATGAGCTTATCACATACACTGGAGTTTCTGGAACTACAACACTTACCGGTTGTACTCGCGGAACAGTTAATGGAGACGGAACAAACACAACGGCAGCTGCTCATGATGATGACAGTATTGTTTATCTTTATATGTTTGCTGGCATTCCACTTATTGAAATTAACAAAGTACACAACGCAATTCAAAGTCCAGAGTTAGATAGTTTCATTGTTGCAACAACTGCGTCTGCAACAACCACAACTCGTGGTGGTGGCGAAAATGTTTACTCGACAAAGAACGTTTCTTATGATGTGATACAACCTGCAATTCAGGTTATGGAACTACCCAGCACATCCATTACTGGAAACATTCAAACAACGTCTGGCACTTCACTTAATTCAACTCAGAATTCATTTACACGATTGAGTACGACTAATGCAATCGATCTTCCTCTAAACGAAGATTACTATTTCACTAGTCCAAAGTTAATTTGTTCTCCAATCAATGAATCGGAAGAATTAAATGGTAACAAGTCGTTAAGAATGACTATTTCACTAACTTCTGATAAAGAGAATGTATCTCCTGTTGTTGATGCTCAAAGAATGGTTGCAGTTGCTGTCAGTAACCGTGTTAATGAGATCGATAGTTCAGCAGATGTCAATACGACGTTTACAAACTACAATCCCATGACTTCAGCTAAAGGTGATAATAATGCTGCAATCTATATTACAAAGAAAGTTACACTTGCAAATTCAGGTACAGCTTTAAAAGTAATGTTTGATGCTGTAAATATGGCTGATGCAGATATTCGAGTACTTTATAAAATTCAGAGACTTGATTCCGACGAAAACTTTGACGATATTGAATGGAACTACTTTACTGGATATACAGATTTGGCAGATGGCCTTTCTGAATTGTCAGTTCCTGTTTCTAAAAATATTGATGACTTTAAAGAATATACCTATCTTGCAGGTAAAAAGGTAAATGGGCTTGGAGATCCTCTTGATGAGTTCAATGCGTTTGCAATTAAAATTGTCATGCAGTCATCAAACAGTTCTTATCCTCCATTGATTAAAGACTTTAGAGCTATTGCACTAGCAACATAATATGAAAATAGTTAAAGGTAGAACAGACATTGTAAGAGATCCTAAAACAGGAGCAATAATTAATGTCGATACTGAGGCTCATCGAGCAGCAGTAAATTCTTCTAGAGCTAGACAACAAGCTAAATTACAAATAGAACGAAATAGTAGTGACATAAATAATATAAAAGAAGAATTATCTGAAATTAAAACCATGATGAGACAATTATTAGGGAGTATGAGTAACGATGGCCGATAGAAGTGTAGATACGACAGATACACTAGAAGCGTTTCGCACGACTTTTAATAGTACTGCTGCCGATGTTGGTGACATCGCCGACCTTAATGTTCAGTTTGCTGGAACTCCTAGCGATTTAGTAGAAGGTGTAAACTCTAAAGCTCACTATACAGGTCAAAACACAATTGTTACTGTTGGCACAATTACTACCGGTACTTGGGAAGCAACAGACGTTGGTGTTTCACACGGTGGTACAGGCGCATCAACAGCCGCTGACGCACGTACAAATCTAGGCGTTGCTATTGGCTCAGACGTACAAGCCTGGGACGCACAACTAGATGATATCGCAGCTCTAGCCGTAACAGACGGTAACATCATCGTTGGTGATGGAACTAACTGGGTAGCAGAGTCAGGTGCAACAGCAAGAACATCTCTTGGTGTAGCAATTGGTTCTGATGTACAGGCATGGGATGCACAACTAGATGATATCGCAGCTCTAGCCGTAACAGACGGTAACATTATCGTAGGTGACGGTACAAACTGGGTTGCTGAATCAGGTGCAACAGCAAGAGCATCACTAGGACTAACAATTGGTACAGACGTACAGGCATACGACGCTGAACTAGCAGCTATTGCTGGTTTAACATCCGCCGCTGACAAAGGTATCCAATTTACAGGCTCAGGAACAGCCGCAACTTACGACTTAACAGCCGCAGGTAAGGCACTACTTGATGATGCTGATGCAGCCGCTCAATTAGTAACACTAGGCTTAACAGCAACAGCTGCTGAAATTAATACATTAGATGGTATTACTTCATCAACAGCAGAACTAAACATCGTAGATGGCGACACAACAGCAACAGCAACAACACTTGCTGATGCAGATCGTGTTGTAGTAAACGATGGCGGTACAATGGTACAAGTGGCTCTAACAGACTTCGAAACATATTTCGAAACTGCACTAGATACACTAAACAATGTAACATCCGCAAGTTCACTAGCAACAGTTGGTACAATTACATCAGGTACATGGAACGGTACATCAATTGCTGATGCATACGTTGACAATGACCTAACAATTGACGGTGGTACAGTAGATAACACAGTAATTGGTGGTTCAACACCAGCCGCTGGTACATTTACAACACTAACAGCAAACGACCAATTGGTAGTAGCTGCCGGTGCAACAATTACTGGTGACACAACAGGCGAGATTACACTAGCAGTTACAGGTGTAGGCTCACAAACAGCAAACTTAATGACTGTCGAACTTTCCGATGGTACAGATAAGTTTACAATCGCAGCCGACGGTTCAGTCGTAATTGCAGAAGACTTAACACTTGCTTCAGGTGCAACAGTCTCAGCAATACTAGACGAAGACAACATGGTAAGCGATAGCGCAACAGCACTAGCAACACAACAATCTATCAAAGCATACGTAGATACACAAGTTGGTTCTGCTAGTTCTGATTTATCAATGGCAGGCGATTCAGGTACAGATACAGTAACAGTTGGTACAGATACACTTACCTTCTCAGGTGGTACAAACGTCACAACTGCTGTAACTGACAACGAAGTAACAGTAAACCTAGATGCAGACGTCTCTGGTTTAACATCATTAGTAGTTGATGATCTAACAATTGACGGTTCAAGCATCACAAACAGCAGTGGTAACATTACACTTAGCGCCAACGGCGGTTCAGGTGACGTTATCATTACTGGTGACTTAACAGTTAATGGTACAACAACAACAGTTAACTCTACAGTTACAACACTAGATGACCCAATCTTTACATTGGGTGGTGATACAGCACCAGCATCAGACGATAACAAAGACCGTGGTATTGAGTTCCGTTGGCACGATGGCGCAACTGCTAAAGTTGGTTTCTTCGGTTACGATGATTCTTCAAGCAAGTTTACATTCGTTCCTGATGCAACAAACTCTTCAGAAGTTATTAGTGGTACAGCAGGTAACGTAATCTTCGGTAACATTGAAGGTACAATTACAACAGCAACACAAAACAGTATCACAACAATGACTGGCTTAACAACAACTGGTACAATTGCTACTGGTGTTTGGGAAGCAACAGACGTTGGCGTAGCACATGGTGGTACAGGTGCTTCAAATGCAGGCGATGCACGTACAAACTTGGGCGTAGCAATTGGTTCTGATGTACAAGCATACGATGCAGCTCTTGACGATATCTCTGGTTTAGCAGTAACAGATGGTAACATCATCGTTGGTGATGGAACTAACTGGGTAGCAGAGTCAGGTGCAACTGCTCGTGCTTCACTAGGCTTAACAATTGGTACAGACGTACAAGCATATGATGCAGAACTAGCCGCATTGGCAGGTCTAACATCAGCCGCTGATGCACTACCATACTTTACTGGTTCAGGTACTGCCGGTGTAACAACAATGACTTCATTTGCCCGTTCAATCTTGGATGACGCAGACGAAGCAACATTTAAGGCAACTGTAAACCTAGAAATTGGTACAGACGTACAAGCCTATGACGCAGAACTAGCCGCTATCGCAGGTCTAACTTCAGCAGCCGATAAAGGTATCCAGTTTACTGGTTCCGGAACAGCCGCAACATATGACCTAACAGCAGCTGGTAAAGCACTTCTAGATGACGCTGATGCAGCCGCGCAAAGAACCACACTTGGTTTAGTGATCGGTACAGACGTACAGGCATATGACGCAGGTCTAGCAGATATCTCTGGTTTAGCAGTAACAGATGGCAACATCATTGTTGGTGATGGAACCAACTGGATTGCTGAATCAGGTGCAACAGCAAGAGCATCACTAGGACTAATAATTGGCACAGATGTACAAGCATATGATGCAGAACTAGCCGCATTGGCAGGTCTAACATCAGCAACCGATAAAGGTATTCAATTCACAGGTTCCGGTACAGCTGCAACCTATGACTTAACTGCAGCAGGTAAGGCACTACTTGATGATGCAGATGCTGCAGCTCAATTAGTAACTTTAGGATTAACAGCGACAGCCGCTGAACTTAATACTCTAGATGGTATTACAGCTACAGTAACAGAACTAAACTACACAGATGGCGTAACAAGTGCCATTCAAACCCAGCTCGATGCAAAAGCTCCTCTTGCAAGTCCAGCATTTACTGGAACAGCAACAGGTGTAAACTTAACATTAAGTGGTGATCTAACAGTCAATGGTACAACAACCACACTTAATACAACAAACACGGTAGTTAGTGATAATCTAATTGAATTAAACAACGGTGTTGCATCAAATGCAAACGATAGTGGTATTGTTATTGAACGAGGTAGCACTGGTGATAATGCATTTATGGGTTGGGATGAATCTGCCGACGAATTTATATTGGGCACAACCACGGCTACTGGATCCTCAACCGGCGATCTAACAATTACTGCAGCTCCATTAAGTATTAGTGCTTTAACATTAGGTGGTACAGTTATTACTTCAACAGGCGCAGAGTTAAATTATGTTGATGGTGTAACAAGTAATATTCAAACACAATTAGATGCTATAATAAGTAGTCCTTTAGTGGAAAGTCCATCAGGAACGTTTACATTAACAGGTGATTTGGTTGTTAGTGGAAACGTTACATCACAATCTGACGAAACTCTAAAAGAAAATATTAAAGAAATAGAAGGCGCTTTAG
>Ga0208917_1000533_pt1 | contig 19492 bp, 18 predicted proteins | sample DEB08_DNA_10_FD_185500 | JGI IMG/M metagenome (GOLD analysis project Ga0208917, IMG submission 185500) | Aqueous microbial communities from the Delaware River and Bay under freshwater to marine salinity gradient to study organic matter... | ecosystem: Environmental > Aquatic > Marine > Coastal ...
GTTCACGGTTACGAGTGGTGTCTTCTTTTTTACAGTATATTCTTTTAATACCTGCATTAATAATACCCCTACAACAATCAGAACACGGAACACCACACGTTAGATACATAGTACAATCCTTAGTAGATACTCCGATACGTGCAGCGTTTAGTATCGCATTCATCTCAGCATGGACAATCCAATAATACTTCTCAGGTCTTTGTTGTCTTTCTTCAACCTCATCGTCTATACCACGAGGAAATGAGTTATACCCTGTTGATACAATCTCATTATCGGAGCCTACAATAACGGCACCTATCTGAGTACGTCTATCTTTAGACTTTAGTTTTACGTTCTCCGCAATATTCAAAAAGTATTCAGTCCAATTCATACTTAAGTATAAACAAAAAAAAAGAGACCATCAAGGTCTCTTTATAATCGTCTTCTTTATTCTCGTCCCAGTACAAACGATTTAAACTCCTGGCGACCAGTCAACATTAATTGACAAAAAATGTTTTTCAACCGCTCGGTTTGAGGTAACATTAACCCGAACTTAGAAGCCAAGTTCTTGACTTGGAGATTAAGGATTAACTCCATATCCTGTTAATAAATATTATTATAAGACTTTTTTACTTTTTTAATGTAATCCTCTACTTTATGTTTTGGTTTCCAATTAAGTAGTTTTTCGGTATCACTTTCAATAACGTCCGCAGTTTGTCTCTCACCCTTCCTTTCCTCTACCATCACCCACTCACCGAATAGTTCGGCAATTTCAATTATTGTTTTTGGTTCTCCTTTTCTTAAGTACCACTCATGATTTAAGTTTTTTTGTGATGATAGTATAGTCCCCTCAACAATGTCATCTATATGTGTAAAATCACGTTCTTGTGTACCGGGTGAAACGACTGTTATCTTTTCCCCATTCCTATATTGTCTTTCAAATATACCAATAACAGTCGCGTAATCACCTTCTTCTATCTGACCGGGTCCATAGACATTATAAAAATAAACTATTTCATAATTTAAACCATACCACTTATCATAGTTTTTTATTAGTTCCACCATTTTAGCCTTAACCCAAGCATAAGGTGATAAGTTTTCATCTTTACCTTCATTACCAAATTTAGATGAAGATGCGGAATAGATAAGTTTAGACCCCCATTGTTTACATCTATCTATCAACATTGCGGTAGAATAAAGATTAGTATCGATAAGATATTCTATATCATCAAACGATGTTACTATCCTTGAGTATTCCCCAAAATGAAATACAATGTCAGGTTTAAAGTCGTAGTCACTTTCTAAAAAATCTCTTACTGATTTATTCTCGTACTTTACACCGTCAACGTGATTTGATTCTTTACCTGTAAAATAGTTATCCACCGATAAGATATTAGACTTAGGATAAATCTCTACAAGTCTTTTTATTAAGTTTGAACCAACAAAACCAGCACCTCCTGTAACTAATATATTCATTACTGAACAACCTTTGAAACATTATTGGTCTTTTGAATCTTAACTATGGAGTCCGACCATTGACTTACCATTGGATTATGTGTGATTACAAATATCTTTTCAAAGTATGACTTAATCTTATGGAAGAATTCAGATACCATTTCAAGATTATCGTTTGAGATTTTCCCGAACACCTCATCGAATACAACAACGTTTGGTTTTGGTAATGAACATACTTTGGATAGGACCGCTCTTAATGCAAGTGATGCGATGGTTCTTTCATAACCACTACCACTACTCATAAGTTTTTCTATCTGTGTGTTATTATCTATCATCCAAAACTCCACCTCATCTTTATCAGATATACGAACCTCCAATTTAAATTCAGCCGAGTCCATAAGTAGTCTTTGTAACTCAGAGTTAATAACTGGTGTCATACTTCTCATAATCATCTTAGAAATACCTTTCTTACCAAACAGGTCAAGGTATATCTTATAGATTCTAAGTTGTTCTTCTTCCTGTTTAATACGCTCAATATATTCTTTTAACTCAACTATTTTTTCTTTATACTTCTCAATATTATTATTTGATGTTGTAATACCTGAATTGATTTGTTGTTTTTCCCTATCCAATTCATCCAATCTCATATCGGCTTTAACTAGTACTTCATCAATCTTATTGTTTTCTTTTACCTTAACTTCTTGCTCCCTAAATCTTTTTAGATTTTCTTCCACATTACCCTTCTTTAACTCAAAAGATTCAAGTTGTATCTCATACTTCTCTTTTACCAGTTTGTTCTTTTCATATTCATCAAACTGTTCTTTAAGGTTAACAAATGACTCTTCACTTTTGGTTAGTTTTTTAACTTCCTTAGTTAAAGTTTTAATTGACTCTTTTAATCCTACTAATTCTTTTTTCTTCTTTTCGGAATATTCAGATTGTGCAAGTGTTATACCACAGTATTGACACTTTATACCCCCCTCAAATTCTTTTAATTCAGATTCAATATCTTCAACCTTAGACTCCGTAGTACCCAAAGAAATTTTAGACTCAGACAATAAGTCTTTAACCTTATCGTGTTCATCCTCTTTATAGTACTCTGAAGGTTCCACTATCTTAAGTTCATCGATATCAGACTTAGTATTATGTATCTTAAGTTTGTAACTATTAATCTCAGCTTCTAACGTATCAGGATTTGTTCTTAATAAATCATTATCTATACCTGTGTGTTTCTTTTGTATCCACTCGTCTCTGTACTTCTGACCCTTATCTATTCTATCGTTAACGTCCTTTAATTGTGTTTTGTAGGTTTTGATATTATCTTCTTCCTCTGATATCTTTTCTTTATTGGTTTCAATATCAGATTTTAAATCTTGAACATTATATAGATTAGATGTCATCCTTTTACTAAAGTTAGATGTTATTTCTTTCGCGGCCTCTTCCTTTAGTTTTAACGAATCTAAACCTAAGAACCTTGATAGTACTTGTCCTCTCGCGGTCGGTTTGGAGTCTATCAGTTCCTCCAAATTACTTGCGGTAGTAAGTATGGTCATAAGGAAGTCATTCATCTCTCCTATGGACCTTTTAATGAACTCCTCAGTTTCTCTACGTTGTTCTCCCGTAAAATTCATTAGTGTGCCGTCAGCCAGTTTCTTAAAGAAATCTAACTTAGTACTTACGGTAAAACCATCTCCACTTCTTTTGGGTTTTCTAATAACCTCTCTTACTATGATGTAGTCCTCACCATCAATAGTAATATCTCCTTTAACGCTAACTTTATTTTTGTCTCTGAACCTGTTGAATATTTCTTCAGCCTTATTTGTTTTTGTCGTAGTATTAAAGAAAAGAAATAGTAAAAGGTCAACCGTTAATACCGTCTTACCTCCAAAGTTTGGTGGATTAGATTCTACCGCGGTAATACCTTTTACTTTGTTAAAGTCCAAAACTTGATTATCACCAAATGATAAGAAGTTTGAAAATTCTATCTTATTGATATACCACTTCTTAAACGGTGTTATATCTGCCTTATCTTCACTGACTTTGTTTTCCACTACGGAGTTAAACTCCATAATTTTTTCTTCATCGTCAGTTAACTCATTTAACTTAAGATATTTACTTATTAAATCTTTTTGAAAATTCTCATCGAGAATATTCATAGACACATCAACCGATTGAATTTTATCGTCTGTGGTTTTTACTTTAGTCACCACGTTCACGTTCTTAGACCCGTACTTTTTTTCAAAGTATGCACGTACTCTCTTGATTCTTTCTTGTGTGAAATTATCTGGCGTGTCTTCCCATACGACTTGAATGTATGGGTTTTCTGTTTTTTCTATGTCTAAATCGTGACTCATAAATTGATAGTTAAATTCTTTTGGTTGATTAAATAGGTCCATTAGATTTTAATGTCCAACGGTTGTGAGGTGTCTACTTCATTATTTTCAGTACTACCTGATGCATTTAGTTCTTCCATTCTTTTCATCATTTCCTCTTCCCACAACTTTTGGATTCTTTTTTGTTGGTTTTTAATGTTACTGTTTCTTTTTTGAACTCTTTTACGGTGAGCCTTAGCCCCGCCTCTTAATCTTGATTTTGGCATGATATTTATATTTAAATTGTTTTTATTATGAAAAAATTTCTTAAAAAATTTATGGATAATGTTTGGGTTAAAATTATATTTTCAGTCTCAATCATTATATCCTCAGTCCCTTCAATAATACAAGATTTTCAGGAACCTGTCAATAATGGATACACACATTATGGTTTATTAATTGTCGGTATAATGTATTTATTAGAAAGCTTATTATGGATATTAGACATTTGGAAGAACTCAGAAGAGAATTAAAGTCGTTTGAAAATGATGTTTTTGAAGGTAATGAAATAGACCATAAAAAATTTTTCCTACTGAAAAAAACTTTAATAGATAATCGAGAGCATTGTAAAGATTTATTGGAGTTATATGATGTTTTAGAGTCTACTATTGATAAAATTCAAACAGATAAGATGAATAAACGTCTTAATATTTTAACAATATGGTCAACTCTGTTTCTACCTTTATCATTTTTCACAGGTCTATTTGGAATGAATTTTAATGACATACCTTTCTTAAGTAGTCATTATGGTTTTTGGGTATTCGTAGGTCTAAGTTTACTAACCGTAGGTTGGTTATGGTTATTCTTTAAAAAGAATAGATGGTTTTAACCTATATAGTAATTTATAATACTTCCCATACTTCCGTTTGAGAACCCTCCTAAAAATAGGACATACGCGAGGTATACCCATCCGAAGAAAAAGTGAATAACCCCCCACATTATCGATTTATTAAAGTACCAACTAACAAACATTGCCAGTACTCTAAAAATCAACCTATAATCTGTAGGTAGTAAATGAAACTTTACTATATCTTTTTTATCTTCTTCTGTCATTATTTTCTATTTTCTTCAAACCATTCTACAATTGCGTTAATTGCCCAAACACCACCCGAAGCCAACATACCATCAAAAAATAGACCAAACGCAGGGTGTAAACCGTAGTGATATGTAAACGGTGAATAAAATAAACTCATTATGAAACCAACCCATGTGGATGTACACATTACACATGATATAAGTCCTGACAAAAATTTAAATACAGGTGAGATTATTGGTATGTTAGTTTCCGCTGTCATATGTATTGAGTTCCTAAAATTTTCAAATATTGAACCGTAGACCAATATGTTAGTCATTCCGTATGCCGCTAGTATCCAAAAAAATATTTCCATTATCTATATAAATTATCGTTTAAATTTGATGACCTCATGTACTGTGCCTTAATTGGTCCTTTTATCTCTTGTAATTCTACAACATTTTTTTCTAATTGTAAAATATTTTCATCTTTTTTTCTTATATCCTCTCTTAAATTTTGTATAGTTTCCTGTAATTGTTTTTGTTTTTCTTTGTTTTCTATTTCTTTTACGACTTCAACGGTTTTTTCCACAACGACCTCTTTTATAACTTCTACCGGTCTTTCAACTATAACTTCTTTTATTACTTCTACAGGTTTTTCAACTATAACTTCTTTCTCAACTACCTCAGGAGTTATATTTTCCAACTGTTGTATTTTTAACAACAGTTCATTTTTTTCTTCTTCAAGTTGATTTGTCTTTTGGGATAGTTTATTTACTTGTTCGTCATCTGTAATGTAAACTTCCTTCTCTATAATAACCTCTATAGGTTTTTCGACCTCTTTTATTACTTCTTTTTCTATTACTTTTTCTACCTCTTTTACGACTTCGATTGGTACTTCTTTTACGACTTCTTTAATTACCTCTACAGGTACCTCTATTTCCTTTATAACTTCTTTTTCTATTTCCACTATCTTTTCTACAGGTACTTCAATTTCCTTTATAACCTCCTTCTCTATTTCCACTATCTTTTCTACAGGAACTTCCTTTATAACCTCTTTAATCACTTCTTTTTCTATAACAGTTTGTCCATCGATAGTTAGTAGTCCATACTTCTCAATACGGTAACCTTTATCAAAACAATCCTTTATGAACTTATTATAATCAAGTTCATTAAGTTTACAGAAATCTCTTATCTCCTTTTCTTCAGAAGATGTAAAGTTATATGTTGACGAGTCGCTCATTACCTTTTTCCAAGTCTTCTATAGAATTTATTTTAAAATTCAAAAACGGTCTTGGGTTATTTAAATCAACTGTTTCGTATTTATTATCATTTACGTGGTATATACCATAACCATGTCTTTTAACACTTTCACCGAAATTTTGTTGTATTGTGGAGCCAATCATATAAGCTTTCTTTTTACCAGGTATATCAAAGATTTGTCTTTTGTGTATATCACCACACAAAACTAAGTCACAGCCTTTAAAACGGTCTGTATCAAATCCATCTTCAAATTTATAACCAATATCTGTTGTAAGTCCCTGAATCGGTCCATGAAATAACCCAATCTTAAGATTATCTGATTTATCTATCTGTGGTCTAACGTTATGATTTACCAGTGAATATACTACCCAATCAATATTTTCATCTGAATAAACACCACTGTCTTTGTAATAAATTATATTATCGTTCTTTATCGAATCTATGATTGGTGATAACGCGTCAACCCTGCTAAGGTTACTCTCTAAAAAGTCATGGTTACCGATAATCAATACAGTCTTACATATTTTAGAACACTCTGTCAATATCCAAACTACAAAGTTTATTAACTCAGGTGTCATTTGATTTTTAGAATGGACTAAGTCACCAGTAAAAACAATCCTATCTGGTTTATGTTCTTTCCACTGTTTTAATGCATCTTCTAAGATACCACGATACAAATCGTGGTCTTTAAAAAGTCTGACGTGTAAATCAGAAAAATGTATAATTTTATTAATCATATTAAATACAACTTAAATAACGTTCTCCTCTATCACATAGAAATGTAACAACAATACCTTTAGGGTTATTTTTTTCCACCCACTTCTCAGCCGCCAAAACATTTGCACCTGCAGATATACCTACGAAAATTCCAAATTCACGCGCCAATTCACGTGCTCGTTGTTTTGCGTCTTCAGTACTAATAGTAACAACTTCTTTTATTTTAGTCAAATCAACCAAAAATTTAGAACCATCACCAATCCCTTGTATTCCATGTAGTCCTGGTTCACCTCCACTCATAACCGGTGATTCTTCAGGTTCTACCGCAATCATTTTACAAAGTGGATATCTATTACCTAATGTTTCTTTACACCCCATAATTGTACCACCAGTTCCTGTACCACTTACTAAAGCCTCTACATATACGTGTCTTTCTTTAGTTGTTATACTATCACAAAATTCTATAATTTCTTCAGCGGTTCCTTCAACGTGTGATTTAATATTAATTGGATTACTAAACTGATTACAGTTAAACCATCCGTTTTTTTCGGATAGTTCATCTCTTAACCTAATTGCCCCATCAAAATCTCCCTCACCTACCTCAATTAGTTCTGCACCATATAATCTTAACATTTGTTTTCTTTCGTTAGACATATTAGAAGGCATCACAATCTTACAGTTATAACCTCTTTCCGCCGCCAACCAAGCAAAAGAAATACCCATATTACCTGAAGTGGCTTCAATAATCGTGTCACCCTTTTTAAGTAATCCTTTTTCTTCCGCATCATTAATAATGTAACTCGCAGGTCTGTCTTTTATAGAACCAGTCGGGTTGAATATTTCGGCCTTAGCGTAAATTTTATCACTGATTTTTATCATCGGCGTATTACCGATATGTTTAGATAGTATCATTTTTTATTATTGTAATTTGAAGTCTTCGTTAACGTGTCCGCATTCAGCACAAATATATGTTTCCATCGGCACTAATTGGTCCTCTGGTGTACCAACTAATAATTTACTAATTTTTTTTATTACTGTTACCTTGTTAAAGTATAAACTTTCACATTCTTCACATTTAACATTTGGTTGGTCCGCAACATTAATTTTTATTTGTTGTCCTCCATCTTGTCCTAAGTTACTTAAATCCATTGTCATAATTCTTCCAACATTAATTTAATCTCGGCTTCTAAATCTTTACACTTATAAACCTTATAATTTTTATTTTTTTCGTTAATCCAAATAAGATAACAATTACCTATCTTAAGATTAGTATTTTTTTCAATAATATGTTTGTAGAGAGATAACTGAAGCGAATATGTATTTATTTCACACACATCTAAATGTGAAATAGGCTCTTTAAATGTTTGTCCATAGTTATTCTTTATGTTAATAGCCTTGTTTGTTTTATAATCCCAAACCTCCAACATACCAGATTTTTTATTGTAAAACAAACAGTCAACCATACCACCTAATCCGTAATCTTCATCACCCACAACAAGTTCCATTTTAACCGGTACTAAATTAATTCTAGAATCTTCATAAAAATTTTTGAATATAGTTTGACACTTATCAAAAGATTCTTTTATAATGTCGTGTCCAAATTGTTTTATCGCAACTGAAGGGTCATATGGAAACTCTTTATTATTCCACCAGTTTTCTGCGTAGTCGTGAACCGCGGAACCTTTTACTGTTGAAGTGTCTCGTTTTAAATCCCAATCGGCGATAACGTCTTTTACATCTAATCCTCTTTTCGTAGCATATTCCTCTGCAATTCTTTGTGTTTCAAACTTAGGTTTGAACATACCAATAAACTTGGTTGCGGACATAAGTTCTCTATCCCCAATAAAATATTTGTGAGGTCCATCGTAATATTTTACGTGGTTAAATTTACTTAACTCTAATATCGTTTCCATTATTTCTCTAATTCTACATATGAACCTTCAGGTATGACACCCCTCAAATCTCCCAAGTCTTTTCCTTCAGGTAATTTAACTAACTTTATTCTACCGTATAACCTACCACCCGATAACTTATAGTAAAGTCTTTTAGCGTCTTCCCAAGCGTCGTCATCAAGACATATGATAATATCTTTTTTCGCTCTTTCATATAGGACCTCCCATAGGTTGTCGTTGATAAACTTACCCAACAAAGGTATGGAATTCGGGACAAAAAATCCATCGAATACTCCTTCGACTATCCAAATATCTTCGTTCCAATCAATACGACTTTCATTAAAGATGAGAAGTTCTTTTGGTGCTTCAGGGTTTTTATACTTCATTCGTGTATTTGGATTCCAACTTCTACTTACGAAGTAGTTTAGTTCACCCTCCAAATCATACGAAGGAACGATTATACGACCCGCATAGTCACCTTCATAAGCAAAACCTATGTCGTACTTGTCTATGATGTGTTGAGTGATGCCACGACCCTTTAAATAGTTCATTGCTCTCCTCTTTTCAGGGAAGATATCACTTACGTCCTCAAACTTGTGGTATTCTTTTGGTAGTACTAACTTCTTATACTGTTTCTCACCTTTAACAAATTCATCAGGTCTGATAAGTTCATAGTATTGTTTATCTTTTTTACCCCCAAATCTTTCAATTAACCAACCCAAATGTCCTTTGGTATTGTGTGTTTCGGCACATGCCCAACATTTGAATACGTGGTCTGCGTAGTTCACTTCGAGGTTTCCTTTACCGTCACCCTTATCTAAACCTTTGATATCATAAGAACATACAGGACAGTCGAAAGAAATTTGATGACGATATTCATTATGGATATGAAAGTCACCAAACATTCCTGTAAGCATGTCAACAATTAAACCTTCGTCAGTATTTTGCATACTGAAAGATAAACAAAAGGACTTAATTAATCAATTACCTTTTTTTAAAATAACAATATATATATATAAACTAAGGTAATAAATAACTTTATAATTAAAAAAATGGTAAATTATATTGTTTCAGTCTATGCCGGTAATAGGAGGGGTTATAAGGAAACACCTGTTATGAATTTTTTAGAAAAACATTTTAATTTTTTAGAAAATAAACCTAATAGTATTAGTGGTTTTACATTTGTAATAAATAAATCAGGAAATGACCAAGAATTTATAGAAATTATAAATAAATTTATAGAAAAGTCTGAACTTAAAGGTAAATTAATAGTTCGTGAAAATTTGCATGGTTCATACGGTGCATGGGAAAATGCAATATTAGAAACATATAATGATTATACATATTCTTTTATGATTGAAGACGACTATATACCTAGTAGAGTAGATTTTGTTGATTTTTTTATAAAAAAAATTAAAAATCATTGCTATGTTTCGTCTTTATGGCAAAAAAACCACTCTTCAATATCTAATAGTTTATTAGATAATAGTATAGTTAAAAATATTTTTGATAAACACAATAGATTATTTTATTTATATGGAGATAATAGTTATAATTATTTAACGGAGTGTCAATTAAATTTTACAAATTTATTAGAATGTAATATTACAGATATTACCGATATTGGTTACACCATATTTAATTCTTTTGGAAGAAAAATACCATATAAGAATAGCTCATTACCCTTGTTGATTGAACCTATTTAAGATAAATAATCTTTTTAATATTATGGACAATATGGTGGTTAGGACTATGTAAACCTATTTACCATGAAATGCCGTTACATAAAAAATAATTATTTTATATATTACTGTATCCACATTTCTTTTATATTATTAAGTAAGTCATCATAATTATTATATCCGTATATTTTTGAACCTGATAATTTTTCCATCCAAGAACCTGTTTTCCATACACCTCTTGTAGAAGATGTGCAGTTAGGACAGTTATATATAACAACGTCTCCACCGAAGTATGAAGGAACTACTGCATCACCTGCAGGTGTAATATGATGATTAGAATTAGCCAATACCATAAATTGTAACTCATTATATGTTTTTTTTGTTTTAATTAATAAATTCTCAAAGTCAATAACTTCAGGATGTTTAGATAAAACTTCTTTATCTCCAATATTTACAGTTGTCTGACCATTGTCCCTTTGTAGTTTAAATCTATCAGAATTATCAGGAGGTCTAATGTAGATAATTTGATAATGGTTTTTAAAATTATTAAATAACTTATCTAAAATTTCACTATTAAAATAATTATGTGGATGTCTTGACCACTCTTTTGTGTTTTTATTATTTATAGTCAATATAGGTTTATCATACAAGTATTCAGTATTCTTATAAACCTCATTTAATGGTGGTGGTGTCCATTCACTATTTATAAATTTAGGTCCTTCAAAACTATAACAAGAGGTATAATGTTCTATAGGTTGTAATATCCTATTTAAGATTGGTGGGTCATAGTGTTTATTCTCCTCTTTATGATTTTTAGAAAAATAAAAAACTGGTTTAGTACCTATTTTACTTGAGGTTGACTTTAACTTACCATTTAAATGCTGGTGGTATGCCACTGGAGCATAGTACCATAAAATATAACCAAATTCGTCAAATGCCTCTATGTTGGTGTTGTCTGTCACCATACTTTGTTTTTACCAAATCTTTTCTTTTTTCATATACCCTAAAACACAGGTATATGCATCCGCTTGGTCAAAACATTCTTTCTTTAAAGTATTGTTTCTTGTATATAACCATACTATCTGAGGTTCAGAGTCTGAAACCTTTTTCCAAATAATCTCTTTCTTATCTATATCTTTGGGTAAACCACCAAACAGTACTCTCTTACCTTTATCATTTTCCTGAACTAATTCAGGCCAAGCATATTTTCTTGAATTATATGTTGATATATATTTGGGAACAATACCTAAAATATTGTATATTGAACGTGATATCATAGAATTATACCTAAGTAGTGTTCCTACCGTCCATACATTATTTGAATTAAGTAAAGGTTCTTCTATAACTACTGTGGTTATACCTAGGTCTCTATATTTGTTTAACTTATCTTCAAACGCATCGACCTTAAACATCAATTCCTCAATCTTATCTTCGGGTTTTGGTTTAATTACAGGTGATACATGAGTTAATTCTAAAAGATTTCTATCTTTTAAATCAAATAATGCCCAACCAATTGTTTTGGTTGAGATGTCCAACCCCAAAACTTTTGGGGAGTTCTTAAGTGTATTTTTTGACATTAACGTTAAAAATCAAGTTTTATACTGTACTGTTGTACACCTAATCTTTGTTCAGGTGATTGTACTTTAGTTATAATCATAAGATTTTTATCGTTATCGTAAAGCCCAATTTCAGAAACATATGGTGATTGTGAATCGGACCAAGTAGGGTTATTTGACGTCATAAATTGTCCCTGACCTAAATTACACAAGTAATTCATAACATATATTGTCGCTTGTATATCCGTTTGAACCTGTCCATAAAAAAGATACTCATCACCAAAGTTTAGTGTAGTACCCACTTCTCCTTGTGATGGTATGTCAATATAATTTGAAAGGTTATATAAATTAGCCGAATCGTAATCAGGTTTGTTTATTGAGATAGTGGTGTTTGTTAACCCTGACTGTGTCAAATATCCATTAACTTTTGTAGATTCTAATTGACTTGTTACATCAATTTCTTTCCACTTTGTCGGGTCAGGTTTTTCACCTGTTGTGACCTTTTGTGCTAATATTATTAGTTCATTCGCGGAAAATCCTGAAGGTGTCGAGCCAATTTCATTTACCATAAATGGAAATTCATTACCCAATCTAAATGTAACATCCGCAGTGTCGGGTGGACAGTCAGGGTCGGTACCTTTTATTAAACTATAATAATTACAGTGTAATGACTCTGTGAATGCCGTACTGTTTAAACGGTAAGTAACCCATAGTGATTGTGAAGAACCACTTAATAAACCTTCATCGTCTGCAGATGTATTATTACAAGTATTAGGTACTATTAAACCTAATTTAGGTGCCGGTAATGTCCAGTTTCTATTTGACTTGTAACTTAAAGATGCAATAATTTCATCATCATCAAAAGTAATCATCTTTATGTCAGGCCAAACTTTACCAACTCTATTTGGATAACCGTTTGTATTTGTATTTGTGTCCCATAAATGATAATATCTCATACCTGGGTTATTCATATTGGTATTAGGTGTTGATTTAATATAATGTTCTTCAAATAAATTTAAAGAATTGTAACCTGGTGGGTCAACATAAAACGTTTCACCTATGTTGGTGTCTGTAGATTTATGCCACATCAACCAAGGTATAGTGATTTTAAAGTTTCTTGCCTGACCTGTCTCGCCAGGATTAGAACTGTCATATGGTTGTAATGCAAATTTTTCACCATAATAATTATCTATCGCCTGATTGGTGTAATGTATAATAGCGATGGATTTTTGGTCTGAAGGTGATAGGTTAATTTTTTCACTAAATGAATTATAATAATAGACACTACTCGTATCTGTTTGTCCTGAGTCTGAGTTATAACCTAAGTATTCTTTAGTTCCTATATATTTTTTAGAAGTATAACTATCATAACCTAAATGAGTATTAGTGAAGACACCTGCTGGTGATTGTGTCCAAGGTATATTCATACCCCATATCTTAACATCATCAGATGATACATCACAATTACTTTCAAAATCAATTGCGTCACTCTGCCAATAATATTCCGGTGTAATATTATCATATAATACAGTCATACCTGATGGGTAAAATATCGCTCTTCCATTACCTGTATAACCCATAGTATTTAAATCGGGTAGTTCTCTATCCACTTCTATCGTTACAGTACCTGTATTACCTGATGTATTACCTGATGTATTTGTAACTTTATAAAACAATATTTGTGAATTAACTAAAATTTCACTTCCTGTCTGTCCGTAATATAAAACCGCATAGTCACCTACACTAACATTACCTGTATTATTAGAATCAATTACATCAGCGGTTAAATTCAGTGTAGTTCCTGAATTAACATCTGTTATATTAAAGATAAAATTAGGGTTTACGGTATACGCAGTACCCAATTGTATATCATTATATTCCGATGTAGAACCGGTATTAAACAACCCTCTTGGTGCCGCGGTATTATAGATAGGGTCTATGTATGAAGCTTTAACGGGTATACCAAAAGTATTATCATTAGTCGATGTTACTTTAATTGGATACTTAATATTTGATTTATTTTTTTCGGGTACGGGTGATAAATTTTGCGCATTATATTCACTATCTATTACCATACCTGTTGTTAAGTCTTCTCCGTTAATACAGTCGTAACATACTTCACTATCACCTATTTGAAAATATGTGATATTAAACGTACCTTCAGACATTTTTTTTCTACCTGCGTCAGTAAGTTTTGTGGTTAATAGTGCCGCCGTATCTTTAATTATATATCCCATTAATTATAAATATCTTTATGTTATTTTTATGGTTGAGCGTTACAGTTATATATTATAGTACTCGCTCCCGCAGGTATGTTTGAATTTATCGCTTCACTACAATTTGTCCCACTTATTGATAAATTACTTATCTGTAAGGTTGTTTGGTAATCTCCCATCATTTTACATCCGTCTTGACAGAATGTACTTCCTTGTGTTATAACTACCGTTTGTGTAACATTACCATTTATAGTTTCACCTACACCCATAGTAATTAAATCTGACTCTTGTGTAAAGATTTCAGTTATTTCATTAACTGATTCTCTTGTACAAACAGTTACATTACTATTTGTTGTGGTGTTAGATGTGGTGTAAGGAATATTTAATGTACCGTTTTTAGTTATTGTATGTGTTTGACTGAATGTCGCACTACCACTATCTCTATATTTTCTAATGTGAGCCATAATCAAATTAAAACTAATATTTACAGGTCCTGATATTGATGGTGTGACTTGTACTGTGTAATTCCATGTTACACTTCCCGATGGTGCGGTAACAATATTAAAGCTTAACGAAACATTATAATTTATACCTGTATCTCCTTGGTTAATTGTGAAAATCGTCGTGTTAGTTCCTCCGCTACTATCTATAACCTCACCTAAATAATTTCCACTACCTAAATTACCAAAAATACCTGAATTACTGTACGAAGGATAAGGTGGTACGTTTTGTACCCTATATTGATAGGGTAAATTTCCTCCATTCGCACTTAATATTACTGAACCATTACCATCCCCTCTACATGTCTCCGAAATTGCTTGTGAGGTTAGTGTTAAAGGTATTCCTTCACAATAACCTTCACTCATTACCCAAATTAATTGTTGTGGATTACCAAGATTAGTAAAATTACCTGTAGGTATTGTTTCATTTACCGCTCTGACCATATTACCTAAACCAACGTTACTCCAAGGTTTAACTTCCCATCTATTTAAATTAACATTATAAGATAATTCTAAACTATTATCTTGGTTTTCCCAAACAAAGTAGTCGTTTACATCTGTACCACTTGGTGTAAATTCGTATTGTATGTCTCCGCTTGTGAAACAAAGTGTTGGTTGGAATTGTGGGTTCGGTGGTGAAGGTTGACATTTTATGCATTCATCATAAAAATTGGTAATTGTTAATCCTGAGTATTGTTCGGAATTACGGAGTAATCTCTGTTCATATAAATAACACCCTGTTAAACCTGAAAATTTATATATAGTACCTGTTGTTAATCCGTCTATAGGTAACGTATAAATTTTTTCTGTAGATAAAGCAATATCATTAAAAAAATCATCTAATGTTTGTCCTAATATACCACCACTAAAGCTAGATACTGATGGGTTAATGTACCAATCGAAATTTTTTAAACCAGCACCGTTTTGATATGTTGGGTCTAAATCCTGATAAGTATTTGTCGTTGTCATAGCACTATACACATTTGTATGTGTTAATGCACTTAAATTTAAATTTTGAGGTCCGACAGAATCTATACTAATACCATATTTATCTTGAAATTCATTAGATGATATTACGTCTCCTTCTACCGAACCAACCGTATGTTGTAAGAACGGAATACTACTTTCTGTATTTTTTATCGAGGGATATAAAAATCCATTAAAGTCACCACCTTGTTGTTTTATATCTTCCCATACCTTTAAGAAAGATTCATAATCGTGTGTAAATCTATTACTAGGTTCTTTTAAGTTATTGTCATCCCAACCACCACCATAAAGTTCAAATGGGTTTGTAAATAAGAAATTTTTATTAGGTAAACTATTAACTTCATCCACTTGTCCGTGATATAATCCGACTGAAGCGTCCGCATTATTACTAATAATAATACAAATATATTCAATATCACCACCAATAAAATCACCATATACTGTGTCCGCGTTACCATTCATAGACGAGGTAACAGTAAAAGGAACACCCATAGTACGTGTATCGTTTGAGCCGTATGGTCCTGTTAATGTAAAGCCGTTATTTATTCTTTTATAAATATCCGACGTATTACCTCCTGCAACTGTTTCACTAAAATTAAATGATATATTTTTAGGTACACATTTACCATTATCATTAGATTTACAGTATGGTGATTTATAAACAGAGTTGTCTACAGAATCACCAGTCAAACCAAATAACTTCACTTCAGTACCGTCAGAAAGTGTTCCTCCTGTTAGTGAACCTAAATATGGGTATAGTGACCACCATAACCAGTTTTCACCATTACTATCATATTTACCTATCACACCTTCATATAAAATACCACCAAAACCATTAGTTTTTTTTGACTGATACCAACTTCTAATACTTTCAGAAGCTTGAGATAATGTTGTGGTTTCTAACGATACTCCGTCATAAAAAACATATATATTAGGGTTAAAACTATCAGAACATTTAATAAATTCATCAATATAGAAAGTATCATTCCCAACAGTACACGTAATAGTCTCAGTGTAATCACCATAATAGTCTGTGACAGTTGCAGTATATTCACCCGCCTGTAAGTTACCTATATATGTACCTTGTGAACCATTAACCCAAGAAACTGTATATGGTGATGTACCTCCATTTATATAAAGCTGGATACTCCCGTCTTGAGATTCGGGACTTGAAGCGTTAGTAGGTGAACATACCACTTCAAGTGGTCTTAAACTAGATACATTACAATTATTTTGGGTTATTTGTGCCATTATTTATAAATACGATGTTACAATATTTTTTAATTTTACGTAGCCCCGTTACAACAATCACCTTCGTTATCAATTCCAGCTCCAGGGTCTAATGTTGAACTCCATGTTAAAGTAGTAATATCTATACATCCTGGAATTGTATAGTATGTCACTACACTTTGACCAGCATTTAATTGATGTGTTTGTAATGTAGTTCCATTACAATTATACCATGAATATAATATGTTTGTACCATCACCTCTACCCGTCGAATTTCCATAACTATTTTCGACTATAACACCTGTTCTACAATCACATCCGTTTGTCATCTCCGTTTGAGTTCCGTAATAAGGATTTGTAGTATCCACATCAGTTACGGTATACATTGTACCTTCGTTTGCGGTAGTACTACTAACTATCACGACACAACTTATATCAACGGTATAATTTGTATTTGTGATATATCCGTTAATATTTGAACCATAATAGACATCTCCAACATCATAAGTAAACCCTGCTTGTGGTGTGTACACCCATGATATATAAGTTGATAAGTCATTACAAGGGCTTACAGTTGCAACGCATCTACTACATCTAGTATCACCACAATCTTCAGTTTGAGCTAAAGTATCAAAGTTATTTAAAACTGAATTATCTATTGTTACGGTATCATCATAATCATGTAAACTAGAACAGATATTCACCTGATTATTATAACCATTAGTATCAACTAAGACTGTGGGTTGTGATAATATATAGTTACCTAACACTGGTCCTTGTGTACTGAAGTCATCATAAGAGTCTATCATTCCCTCACAACACGGTCTGAAAGTATATCTACAACCCGAAGTATCACCATATAAACTAACCGCCGCGGATACAGCATCCTCACAACTATTATAACTTGTTGAGGAGACGTCAGTAATAAACGTTTCATTACCTTGAGGAGATTGTATGAGACCTAATGTATATGCGTGTCCGTTTAATAGTACCTGTTCGCCACCGGTGTAACCATAACTTGAAGGAAGTGCTATGTTTGTTGTGATTGGTGAGTCTGTAGAATCACAACATAAACCAGGAGTTCTATAATAAGTCCACGTAACTGAAGCTGTTGGTGTAGGTGTTAATGTAATCGTTGGTGTGTTAGTTACTGAAGGTGTGTTTGTATTACTTGGAGTATTAGTTACTGATGGCGTATTCGTATTACTTGGTGTGCTAGATGGTGTAATACTAGGTTTTGGTGTTTTAGTTACTGATGGTGTGTTTGTATTACTTGGTGTGTTAGTCACTGAAGGAGTATTAGTTACTGATGGTGTTGTTGTTAATGTTGGTGTTAGTGTTGGTGTTGGTGAATTTGAAGGTATTACACAACTTGGGTCTCCGCATCCGTTTACCGTAGGAGATGATGAAGTTATTCCAAATGCAATAATCTGAGCCGAATTTTGTCCTTGGATAACTGTGGCACAGTAGTCGGCACCTGAGTTAAATGCTGTTGTACTATAATATACAGTACCAACAACTAGGTCTGTTTGAAAACTACCACCGTTATAAGCTGCGTATATTGTTCCTGTATCACATCCTTGTAACCTGTAATTATAACATGTGTAATTTAAAACGCCCTGAGCATCGTCACAATCAGTGTATATATCTGAATCACCAATATATAAAGTACCAATAGGTGATGTTGGTGGGTCTAAATCTTCAACAAACCAACCAGTTGTCTGACCATAGGTATTCGTATATGGTAAAACATCATTAACTGATAATGTAGTTGTGTTACCTGTTAATACTATTGTTAGTACTACACTCTGTGGTAGAGTACTTCCACTGTTAAGACAACACTCTTTTATTTGTGCGATAAACTGTGGGAATGGTGAAGGTGATGGTGTATTAGTTACTGATGGCGTATTAGTAACTGATGGTGTGTTGGTATTAGATGGTGTATTCGTATTACTTGGTGTATTAGTTACTGATGGTGTGTTTGTATTACTTGGAGTATTAGTTACTGACGGCGTATTCGTGTTACTTGGTGTGTTACTAGGTTTTGGTGTTTTAGTTACTGAAGGTGTATTTGTATTACTTGGCGTATTAGTTACTGATGGTGTGTTTGTATTTGATGGAGTATTAGTAACTGATGGAGTATTTGTATTACTTGGTGTATTCGTATTACTTGGCGTGTTAGTTACTGATGGCGTGTTCGTATTAGATGGAGTATTGGTTACTGAAGGAGTATTCGTATTACTTGGTGTGTTAGTAACTGAAGGCGTATTTGTATTACTTGGTGTATTAGTAACTGAAGGTGTATTCGTATTACTTGGAGTATTAGTTACTGACGGCGTATTCGTGTTACTTGGTGTGTTACTAGGTTTTGGTGTTTTAGTTACTGAAGGTGTATTTGTATTACTTGGCGTATTAGTTACTGATGGTGTATTTGTATTACTTGGTGTATTAGTAACTGATGGTGTGTTAGTGTTACTTGGTGTATTGGTATTTGATGGCGTATTAGTAACTGAAGGTGTATTCGTGTTACTTGGTGTGTTAGTAACTGAAGGTGTATTTGTATTACTTGGTGTATTAGTATTAGATGGTGTATTAGTATTAGATGGTGTATTGGTTACTGATGGCGTGTTCG
>Ga0208917_1000534_pt1 | contig 19428 bp, 21 predicted proteins | sample DEB08_DNA_10_FD_185500 | JGI IMG/M metagenome (GOLD analysis project Ga0208917, IMG submission 185500) | Aqueous microbial communities from the Delaware River and Bay under freshwater to marine salinity gradient to study organic matter... | ecosystem: Environmental > Aquatic > Marine > Coastal ...
TCGGTATGCTTGTCCCCATGATTGTTTCGCCGCCCATTACGGGCCCCGGATCAGCCGGCGCGGTCGGCGCGCCTTGAATCATCATTGGACCGCCATAAGGATTGGCGTACTTAATGTGGCAGGAAAACTTACGTTTCGCCCGGGCACGTGTTAATAGTTCTTGCGCTGCTTTTTCACGCAGTCCATGATCTTTGACAAGATGTACAAGAGCATCTCGCGGCGATAGTTCCACATCGTTAACTCTCACGTCAGTTCCAGAATGGTAAATAGTGACGCTGCTTAGTTTTTGCGTCAGTACAAGCTGCGCGTCAGACAAGTTACCAGGCATAAGCGGTGGATTTTTACTTTCTGCACAGCCACACGAACTCTGGCCGGCATCTTCCGCGTTCGCTGCGTCGTCTTCTCCCGGCGCGCACTTCAGAACACGATAGCCTTCTGGGATAAAAATATCGCCCATGCTGGCTTTAATCGACTGACCGCCTTTGCCGTTAATGTGCACGCGCACCCCGTCACGATATTTGTCGTAATTAAGGGGGTCGGAGTAGCAGCAGTTTGAAATGTTTCCGGGCGCAGGAAATTTCGAGTGATCTTCCATGTGCACTTCATAAGCATCGCCGCCAAACTCAGTTGACCCGTACTCACGAATAACCCGTAAAGGCACTGTCGAGTCGCCTTTTTTATTCAACAAAATATATCGGCCACTACGCGATAACTTCCCAGCTTCAGGAAGTCCGTCAAACCAAGAATCAAACTCTTCGCCTTCTTCTCTGGCGAAACAGAAAATTCTATCGGCGGGCGTGTTGATCCACTCGGGCGTACCATCAAGCCGAACAACCGTAGCAAAATTAGAGCGCTTTACAGGGCCCATTGGATGAACCGCAATGTAGCACTTTTCAATTTCGCCGGGCTTTACAAGAACGTGATACAAGCCACTTTCTGTCGGGTTAAATAACCGCTGCTCTACTTGAATTTGATACGGCACTGACACATTATCTCGATCTCGGTTGTCGAGGATCAGAACGCCATCGCGGAGAAGCTTTTCCTGGTCTTCTTCCGTGTGGCCTGGCGGCAAAGCCATTTGAACAGATGTGTCGTGCGTAATGACCTTTAACGTGCTTTCAGACTTTGGTTTTTCTGGGGCGTCTGAAAGAACACTAGCTTTTTTAACCTGCGAGTCGGCGGTTCGTTTTTTCGCCGCGGCAATCGCTTCTTTAATAATGTCAAGGCCGTGAAACTCGTCTAACGCTTTGGCCATAGCGGGGGCGTACTGACAACTCTTCACTAATGCGTTGATGGTGTCGAGTCCGGCCTGCTTTAAAAATGTTTTTAGGTTTAAGGCGCTACCTAACTCAGAAAAGGCATCGCGCGTGTTCATTGTTGCCGTTTTAGCCAGAGTTGGCATTACGGCTGTCATCATTTCTTTAAGCGTCGGCTGGGCAGAGCCAAACTTGGCCGGTGAGCGAGACAGCTGAGTAAAGTCAGGCTGGCGCTGACCAAACTGGGTTAAGTTCTTATCAATCCCGCTGCCAAGAACACTCGGCTTCCGGTTCACCAGATAGTTCACCCAGTTTTCTTTCAACGGGACGAACATGTCTTGGTTTTTGATGTATAAAAGCTCGTGGCCCTTCAAGTCACCGTTTAAAAAGAAAACGGGCGCGTACAACCACATCGAACCAAGTTTAAAAGCAAAAACACCAACGGCTTTTGTGTTTTCTCGGTTACGGTCGAGCAGCTGGAATCCGATTTCGTGCTCTAGTAATTTAGGCGCGCCGTCTTGTAAGTACGCGTGCGCTAAATTTGAAAAAGCTTGTTCAAATGCTACGTCGTCACCGCGTCCGCCAATTTCTGCGGTTTTGGTCTGCGTTCTTGCCTGCGCGCGCATAACATCACGCCAGTGCTTCCATGAGGCCTGCTTAGCTTTTTTCTTGGACACAGAGCCACCTCCATGCGGCATAGTTAACATTTCAACACAAAAGAACAAATTGCCTGACTACTAATTTACAGTGTTTTAATCAATAAGCCTAGTCTTTTGGCGGTTTCCAACCACTTACCGGGCCAGAGACGCCAAAATCCGTGCCACGAGCCAATGACGGAACATAACTACTGCCTGACTCATCGCTCGTATTACCGCGGTGCACGCTGTTTAAAAACCCACGACTCTGGTACGAACCCAGCATTCTTGTCATCCAATCTTGGTCGTTTGAAATATTCGCCATCCCGCGCACCATTTCCGGCTGAAACGGCGGTGGTTCTTTATGCGCTTGTATATTTTTAACCCCGAATTTTTGCAACTGATCTGACACGGATTTTGTAATTTTTGTGCCGATCGAATAATGGAGCGTCGGGGTCTCTAAATAATGATTGTGCAAAGTATTCGGCGCGCCGGCTATGCTGCCATCTCGCGGGGACCAGGATTTCTCTAACACCGAGTACGGAACTATGTCGTTTGGCACATAGTCGCCATACTCGTCGTTTAGACGCACATGATTGATTAAACCACGCGCAACGAGTTCAATATTTCGGCGGTGCGCGTTAATCCCGCTATTTTTTAAAACTTGCCGCATGGCTTGTGTGAAATAGCGGCGCCCTTCTCCGACGCCTTTGTGCTTTACAATTTCTGCAGGATTTGGCATACCTGTAGATAACACGTCGCCGGCTTCTAACTTGTCGCCCTTTTTTACACTTACGTCGCGATCAGCCGGGACGTAATGCTCTTCGCCCTCGACCGTAATGTAAAACCCGCCTTGGGCTGCGGGTCGTATTTCTTGAACTGTCCCGTCTCGTTGTGCGTGCGTGGCGCCGTCTGGGTATTTCTTTGGAACCTGTACTAATGCGTTAATGGCACTAAAACCGGAGATAGACTTCGCGCCGCCTACACCACCAGAATGTTTTGAGGACAACTGAGACTGCGACACTGGTTCCGTTAACGCTTGCGCCGCTGCAATACCGACATAGTCACCAATAGGCGGCAATCGGCCTTTCTCGCGATAGCCGACGTCTTTTGCGTATACGCCGCCGTCATCAGGTCCGCCGACTAAAGGGCTGCGCACTAAAATATCTTTGATTCCAGATTCTTTTAAGTCCCGCAAGATTTTAGGCGTAAGCACCGTGTTCCGTTTATACGGGCCAACAGCTGTCGCTAAAAAAGCGCCTTCATTGTCGGGATCGTCAACATCTGAAGGAATTCCGCGAGAATAAATGTTTTCGTTGTCATCGTCGTCATCTGCTGTGACAAGTAAACGATGCGCCATTTGCGTCAACTGTTTGCCAAAGAAGCCGGCATCAGCTGTTGCTGTTTTTACATCTATAACGCCTTTTCGTGTACCGAACGACGCGGCGAAGTATTCTGCTGGCGTCAAACCGCGACTATACGACCGCGTGACTGGCAACGGAATCGGGTCGTCTTTGTGATCCACATATTGTAAGTCAGCGCCGATCAGAGAATTTAAAGAAAACTTATTACCGCCCGCGCCAGCAATGACCTGTTCGACAAGCGGGTTTTTCGACGCGATTGCTTCGTTATAAACGTCCTCAACAAGTTTCTTTTGTGTATTCGCCGCAAGCTCTAAGACACGAAGTTCGCGCTGTTTAGGTGTCAAACGTTTGTCTGACATAATTTGACGCAGTTGTGTTTTTACAACAGCGGCGGCCAGCTTACTTGCTTTAGTGGGCGTAATGTCTTTCAACCCCATCGACAAACCGCCAGTTGTATACGCCGTGGCGCGAGAAGCGTCATGCAATTTTTTCATGACGTCTTTGTATTTGTCAGGATATTTCTCTGCCAGCTGTGTGGCCAGCGCCGCCATATTTTTTTTGTCGAGCCGCCTGTTGTAATCGCGCAAATCTTCTGGCAAAGTTTCGTTAACCAACAACTGGCCTAGCGTAGTTTTTAACATTAGTTATTACTCCCGCTAGGCGGCACTTTTCGTTCTGTAACTTCTGGCGCTTTTTGTTTTACGCCGGCAGCAGCTAACGCCCCGGCAAATTCGGGCTCGCCCACAGACGAGTATAAAATACCGCCGCCAATATGCGTTGCAACAAAAATAGGGTTTTGCATGTCGTCTTCAATGACGACACTATGCGCTTTCGTTTCTGAAGGAATTAAGTTGTGTTGGCTCTTAACCAGCATTATTCGTTAAACTCCGGCATAACGCTGCAACCGCGCTTGCTTTTGTTTGTAAATCCGGTCCTTGTAAAGCCGGCGTGCCGGTCGACAAGTCTTTCGATACTGGTACGCCGATCTTTTGCGTACCCGCGTCTTCCGTTTGGTCGGCCCACCAGGCCGCCGCAGCTTTTGCCGCAGAAACTTCCGGCTCGTTTTGCGCGCCAGGAAGCGCGGATTCAACCGGCGGCGCACCTGTTGTTCCGGGCGGCATGACAAGCGCTTCTGGTGAAACTTGAACACCCAGCGCATTCATGATGGCCGTTAATTGCTGTTGCATGTTGTACATGCGATAGTCCAGCATTTGCATCATTTGCTCTGGCTTCATCTTTGGCGGCGCGGCGGCAGCAGGATCAGCAGGCGGGGCAGCCGCGGCGGGCGGGAGCGCGCCGAGCATCGCAGGGTCAACGGCTCCAGCTGCCATTGCTGCGGGATCGGCTGCGGCGGGAGGAGGGGCCGCCGCCGCGGCTGCTTGGTCGGGAGTTGCAGGCGGAACAACGCCCATCGCCTCTGGCGACATGGCAGCCTGCGGTGGAACTACAGCAGATTTTTCTAAAAGCCGTATTTTGGCAAGATTAAAAAGCTCTGGGTTTACAGTGTAAGGTAACATAAAGCCTCCAATTAAGTTTTGTCCTCGACAATGTGTACCGGCGTATCTACATCGATGTCGCCACGACGATACGCCGCTAGCGCATCTTGTTTATTTCTATATACCCTGGGTTTTGCTTTTTCGTCTTTTTTAGTAGACGCTAAGTATACCCCAGTCTGATAATCTTTGTTAGGTAGGTAGTGGGCCTTAAAAGAAGAAGCCGTAAACAAATTCTTGCTCGGCAGCATTTTATCGACGGCTTCTTGTGCCGCCTCTTCTGTACTCGGCACATGATATTGCATCGCGTCGCCGTCAAAATCGGCGCCGAAGCCTTTTGTAATAACAGGATTAACTTCCAAGACTTTATTTTTTGTTAGCTTTGGATAAAACGCCATAACGCCGTAACGATGAAGAACGGGCGCGCGATTAATGATAATCGGGCGCGAACTCATTTGTTTGTTAAGCTCGTCATAAGCCAATTTGTTTTTTTCGTCAATTGCCGCCATAGCTTGCATTCGTGGCATGCCCCTTCGAACAAGACTCCGCACAACAAACGGCTTGTAAACTTCCCACGCTTTTTCTTCCGGCAGCGCAACTTCGTCCATATCTAGATCTGGGTTTGGGGTGATAACCGCGCGCCCAACAAGATCCACTGTCGAAGACAGCAGTTTTCGCTGCATAGTCCCAAACTTAGGTGACGTACCAAAAATCTTAGACAAAAAGCCCCGCACGTTACGTTCAACGTTCTTTGGATGCTGTGGCGCACCTAAACCGCTAACGCCGCGAATCGAGTCGTACAAAGACAAACGCTCAGCGCCGTAATCACTTAACAATCCGCTCGCGTCTTTTAAAACACTGTTCGCGTCTAGAACTTCTTTGTACAAATAATTAGCGTCGTCAACGAGCGGCAGCTTTTTTGCGCCCATTGCCGACACCGGACGAAAAGCAGGCGGCAATACGCCGACTTTTGTAATCATCCAATCTTGTGGGTGTAATCCGCCAGCTTCCGCGCCCTTTAAAAACCCGAGGCGGCGAACTGCAGCATCGCGCACTGTCTTACGACCAGACTTGATGTCTTCTCGCGCTTGCTCAATCGCGCGCGGCAGATTTATACGTTTTAATGCGGCATGGATACCCTGCGGCCCGGTGCTGTCGCCGATTTTCTTTTGTCCCGCAAGAACGGAGCGGAAATCTTTTTCTGTTAAACCAAGAACGCGCCGAATTGGTTCTTCCATAATCGGATTCGGCATTGGCTCGAACAAAGTTATCTTCGACCACCTGTTACCGCCGTGACCGCCCGTTAAAGTTTCGTCAAACAAGCCGCCTTTTAACGGCTTCAAGTTGCCTGACCAATCTACCGTTTCTGAATTTTGCAGCTCTCGGTCGCCGGCAAGCTCGTCGACATTTTTATCCGTAAGCGCTGTAACGTGCGTCCGATTAGCTGTGCGCACAACGTTTACACCAGCGCCTTTTAATTGATTTACAAATTTGTCGTAAACGTGCGGCACTTTGGGAAGCGGCGCCGCATAACCCGACATAAACTGCGTCCAATATTCTGGGTTAGCCTGGCCGCGCACCATCTTGGCATCGCGTACAACTTGCCCAGCGCCGTGGCTAAGCAGCGCGCCCAGTTCTAACATGCCGACGCGTTTGGCGCCTTCCGCGCCACCTTTTGCCGGCGTACCTTCTGCAGTATACATACCCATCGCCCGGCCTTGTCCCTTGGACTCGGCGGTGTGGTGCAATTTCATAAAGAATCGCTGCCCAGTCAAAATGTTTTTAATTTTTCGGCCGGTTTCTGGGTCAGTTAAATTTTCTGTGTCAGACAAGCCGTGTTTTTCAAGTTCTTTCTTTGCAAATTCAACAAGCTCTTGATCTGAATCAAAATCTTTTATCTTGAACGGCTTGCCTGTCTTGGCTGCAACTTTACTTAGCGCGGCTTCAACAATCTGCGCCGGATTTACACGACTAATTAAACCAAGCGGACTAACAAGAATTTCTAAAGGACTGCCAGCCTCGTCTTGCGGCATATCCTTGTCCGGTACAATTTCTGCAACAACGCCCTTATCGCCGAAACGACCTGTAATCTTATCGCCGACTTCCATTGCCGCGGTAGCTTTGACTACAACACCAACACCCTTTTTTGTTTCTTCAACGTCAGTAACAATTCCTGGCGAGTGATGATCCCAAGTAATCGTCTCATCTGAAAAATTGCCGGCGCGCCCACGATGCACTTTGCCGTAAACTTGCTCTCTTTTTTTCGCCATAAGCACTAACGGGTCGCCGAAGTTGACTACCGTGCCTTTTTTTATGGCACCATTGTCGTCAAACTTTTCAAGTGTTTTTTTGTCGTACGCACTTGGAAATAAACTCAAGAACGCCCGCTTGCCGACATGCGTATTATCATCCCACTCAGCGTTGTGTTGATACATGTGCTGGCTAGATAACTTCTTGGCCGCCGACTCAGAAATTACTACGGCGTCTTCGTAATTCCGTCCGCGAAAAGGCGCGTACCCGACACGCAGATTTAAGCCAAGCGCGGCGGAACCATCTTTGTCCGTGAAGTTACTTGTTGCAATTAACTGCCCCGGCTTAATGACGTCGCCCGGTTTAACGGTTGGCGTCTGCGTCCAAAACGTTTTTCTGTTAAAAGGCATGTCGTTGTACAAGTCAATCGTCTTTTTATTGCCGTCGAGATCTTTAATGACCATTTCATCCGGCGTAACTGACAACACCCGGCCGGCAACATCTGAACGCACAGCGCCTAAATGCGCGCCCATCTCGTCTTCGTGCGACATGGCCGGGTCGTCTGCTTTTGCTGACTGAACAAGCGGGGCCTCGCCATTCTCTAACGGTAAGGCTTGTGTAAACATCCGCGCGCCCATGATTACGCGCTGACCTTTTACCATTGTTTTCATCGGTACCATGTTGGTTAACGACGAAAACGTGTCGTCCATATTCTGAACGCCGTATTGCAGTTCTTCTTTGGGTACATATGTCAGCCGGCCATTTACTAATGCGGCGGCCATCGGCAAATCTGTTTTTTCTTCGCCTGGAAATGCAAGCGGCGTCTGTGCCAGCTCTTGCGGCGTTTTGTACTCTGTTGCGCCCGTCTTGAAATTCTTAACGGGCATATAGATTTTGCCGTCGTCGCCTTTACGGGCACCACGCGCAAACCGCATGTCTACGCCGACCTTACCGCTTTCTGGCGTACGCAAATAATCAATCAGCCCGAAGTGACTGGGTTGTACAGAACGAGACTCAGCGGGAACGGCGTCAAGAGAACCAATGCCGCCTTCTCCTAACCGAGTTACACGTGTTTGATGGTCAAAGATTTCTGCTGGGTTAATTTCTTCTAAACTGGAACCGAGACCAGAACTAATTAGCGCAGCAGAAATTGCCTTGTTAAAAACACCGCTGGGCACGTGGTCTAATGATTTCTTCGCTGTAGCGCGCCACAAAAGTTTGCGTATGTTTGCGCGGTCTTTTAAAAACCGCTCGCTGATCAACTCTTCTGGACCAAGCACCTGTTGGAAAACCATGCTGTCGCGGTCATCCGAGTCAGCTTCTTTGCGGTTTACAGCAATCAGCTTTTTTGTAATGTCTAGAATTGCGTCAGGCGTTAAGTTTTTGTATGCGCGGCCCAGTGTGCGATTAGTGACATCTTCATCTAGTTCTGTTTTATTAAATTCGGCCGCAATCGCTTTTATCTTCGCGAGCTGGTCTGCGCCTTTGTCTGGGTTGTACACTAGGCGTTGATAGAGCTTGTCTAGTGTCCCCGCGTCGCCTTGTGTCATGTTGGCGGCGGTGATTTCATTGCCCCACGTTTTCCGTAGCTGCTCTTCTTGTACGCCCAGCGTTTTTAATAGCGGGAACAGCGGGATCTGCGCCTGACCAATTTGTATTTTGAATACGCCTGTTTTCGGGTCCATGTAATACCGATGCGAACGGCCTTTACCCGGCATCGTATTTACGTGCGCTTCTAACTCGCCGTTTTCTTTTTCACGAGTAAACACGCCAGGCTTTAACCGCAGCTGGTGCGCTAGTGTGTATTCGACGCCGTTGTTAACAAACGTACCTGAATCAGTTAAGTACGGTACGTTTGCAATTGTCGTCGGCTTCTGTGCGACGGCCTGCTGCGTTTGGTTGTCAATTAATGACCAAGTGCCCGTCAAACGACGGTGCAAAGATTTATTTGACAAAATAGCCCGCTTTTGGTCTTTACGAGAAAACCGCTCAGGGCCAGCGTACTTTACGTCTTGCAACTGTAACGTATAGCGCTCATTGCTAATTGCAGGCAGGCTAGTCGCACTGCTTAGCGCGCGGTCAAATATGTTTTTCCGTAACTGCTCTGGCGGCTGATCCCCAAAGCCACGAACATTTGGTTGCGGCGGCGGCAAGGGGGTAGGCGATAAGATAGAGTCCGGCGCAGGCATTATAGTTACCTTAGGTAAACACTACGCCTTTTCGGCTTCTACAATTTCTTTCACTGCCGCTAGTTCTTGCGGATCAACCCAAACATTGCGCATGGGTCGCATACGGTTATAGTGGCGTCGCGCATGAGCAAGTTGCTGCTCTTTAGAATTGGCGCGCGTTTTATTGTACATGTAGTAAGAAGCTAACCCGCCCGCGCCCAAAGCGCCTAGCGCCGCAGGATACGTAAAAGCGCCTGTGAGAAAATCAAGGACGTTGGCGGGATTAACGTCGCTAGTGCCGTGGGGATTTTCATAGCCGCCATCACTTTTTTTTACAAGCTGGGCAATTTTTGTTAAAGCCTTACCGTCCTCAGACTCTTTCGAGAGTAAATCTTTGAAATAGTCCTTGCGGGCTTTTTCAACGGAGTCTTCTCGGTCTTCTCTTTTAGCGTCCGAATTGTCTAGCAATTTATTTACACCATAAATAGCGCCCGCGCCGCCAGCACCGCCCGCTAAAATTTTAGCCGCCAAGCGCGCCGCGCCGGATACTTGGTCGTGCGACTGTATGTCGTCCGGGTTTTCAACGGTTGCGCCGGCGTTATTTCGCAGCCCAAGATCTTCGCCCCACCGCCAGCCTTGAAATGCGTTTATTGGTCGCGCTAATGCGCGCGCGCCGGCGTCGGTACCCATTAAAGATAACCCGGCGCCGCCAAGGCCGCCGAGCGCCGCGCCCGCAAGCGTGCGTTTGTTTTTTTCTTTCTTATTTGGCGCGGTGTAACGGCCAAGAGCTGCTCCCCCAGCCGCGCCAGCAAGTGGCAGTAAGTACGGCACAGCGTCATTCAAGTTGATACTGCTTTTCTTTTCTTCTTTTGGTAGCTTTTTCATAAAGCTCCGTGGAATTTCAGCATCTAACGCAATTTGATCGATGCTGGGCTTTGGCGCCGGCGCAAAATGCTTTTCTTGCTGGCTTTTTAGATATTTATAAAGCGCCATAGCGCCAGCCAACGTGCCGCCGCCGGTCACACCAGTCCAAAATGAATTCTGAACATCCCGACCAATACCTGTGTTGTAATCGGTTTCAGCTTGCTTTTGCGTCATAGTAAAACCCGCGTAATTAATATTTTGTTTATTTGGCTGGCAATGTCCCGTAAATCTGACACCACTCCATCCAAACGCGAAAATGTTTTTTTTCTTCGTCCCAGTGATCTGTTCTTTTTTCTAACGTATACCAACCGTTAACTATTTTATCATTTATGTCGTCAAACTCTCTTTTTTGAGCGTCATCCCACAATTCGAACATTTTAGATTTAAAATCGCGCTGATATTCTAACGCGTCAACTTCGGCCTGTTTTAAATCAAAACTTGTGCCCGGTTGCCGAATAACTGGAAAGCCATCTGACGTGCCCGGCCAATGCAGCTCATACGCGCCGTGTTGTGACCCGCGCTGTTCTGCAAAATATTTTTTAGTGCTCATACCGGCTGATTAAGTCTTTTTGCTCGTTCTTTTTCGTACGCCCGCCGCGCAGCCATTCGTTGCGCGTAATGATCGTATGTCTGCTGTATCTCTTTTGCTTTGATATCTTCTACATCAATGTCTTTTTCGTTCGCTTTAGCCGCAGCAAAGCCTAACCCGGCGCCACCAAGTCCACCAGCCACGCCGCCGGTAGCCAACCCCGCTAGTCCTACAGTGCCGAGACCTTTCGCCGCCGCAAGGTATGTGGCTGGATCTACCATGGTTTTAGCGGCAGACCCTAAACCACCAAACAAATATTTCCCCAACTCTTTCCACCACGATTCTTTCTCTAATAACGCACTCGCTAACTTAATTCGGGCAGAGATTTCTTCTTCTGTCAGTTTTTCTTCCGCGCAACGAACAGCAAAGCCGGCTTTGAAAACTGTGTCCGCGTCTAAGTTCTTAAAATTCATTAAAAATCTCCAGGCAAAATAAGTTTTTTGGGTGAGTTATTTTGTCCATCTATTGTAAAGTCTGGACGCACCTGTTTACCAGTATTTTGACCTAAAGGCAGGGCTCCGGGCAAATCTGTAGAAAAATTAGCCGCGCTGGCCATTGAAATTTTGCTTCTGCGGTGTGGCCGGTGTTTACGAAACCAAGCATCAACTTTAGGGTCGTTCCGGTCGCCCTGCTCTTTTGCCTCATATGTACACGCCACCATATCTTCGACCGCTTGTATCAAATCAGCGCGGTCGGCTGACAACCATGACGCTTTACTCGGGTTTTCAGCGGCTACAGTACGCAACCGGGAAGCCTCGTCAGATAAAGCTTGCGCGCGCTGTAAAAACTCTTTGCGCGTCAAAACATAGAACTCGCCGGTCGCTTCGTCGTGTAAACAAACAAAGCCGTTTTCTGCATAAAACTTTAAACCGCGAAAAGTGTAGCATTTCCCTGTTTTTATTACGTTTGCCATCTTAACCTCGAAAAAGTGCTGGATACCGCGTGCTTGTTATACCGCGCACGCAGTAGTTCGACAAGTTAATCCGTTATTATCGGCAAGACGTCACTAGTGGTGTCAAGCTCGATGTCCGACTCACAGTCAGGGCATTTTGTCCAGCCAAGTCCGTCACCAGTACGAACGCGGCCCGTACCCTTACAGTTTTTACACTCGCTCGTCGGCACTTTCGGTTTAACTGGCGTAGTCGTCGGCATCGCAGCGGCATACGCTACTTCTGCCGCAACAGGACCCACATAATCAGTTGGCGCAATAGCCGGATTGATTAACGAAAGAATAAATACAATAAGCTCCCACATAACGACTCCTTAAATGTTTCCAAGCGCGCCAAAGCTTTTTAGTTTCTTCGGCGGCCATCCGTTAACGCCAGAAAACGCAATCATAGACCTGTTTTTTAAACTAGACCATGTCGCCCAAAAGGACCCAACCGGAATATCAAAATCAGTGCCATAAACTCGCGTGCCGCCGCGGTTCCACTCTCCCCAGCTGTTTTGTACCAGCACTAGCGGCTCGCCATTATACTTTTCTTTAATAACATCACGATCGTCAACGCCAAGATATGCGAGCGCGTGGGCCCAGCTGCCGCGGCGACGCGAAACACCATTTTCATCGCGCGTAGATTCCCAGGCTTCAGAGCCACACGAGCTAACACAATATCCGTTATGTAATAAGTCTCGGAGTTCTTCAAACCCCCGAACAGTTGTTGCCGTGCGGACTAAGTGATCTTTGCCGATCGCTAGCCACGAGTCCGGCGGTGTGTTGCGGCCATAGATCCCAGCATTGCGCGAACTATAACGTGTAAAGTCGACGTCGATTTCTGGGTATTTTTTGCGCAGCCACAAACCGCTTTCCTTCAAAATTACTTTTGCGGCGGCGGAACAAGTCCAGCCGTCGCCGCCATGTCGTCGCCAGTTGTAAATGGCTTCCGTACTTAACACACCAGCTAAACGGGCTGCATCACTAACTTCTGGCGCGCCTTCTAATCTGCCGCTAACTTCGTCGGGTGTGCCGGATGTAATCTCACAGCACATAGTCCCAAGAGCCGCGTTTCGGGTCGACCAGCTGACACAATCGCCGCGGCCCTGCGCCCCGCCTGGCAGGCAGTCTGGATATAAAGATAGAATCTCTAAGTACGGCAGACTCAGCTTGCCTTCGCCAGATGCAGACAAACCATACTGTTGGCAGGCCATCGCGCCGTCTGGTACGCCGCCAGCCGCTACAATCGTTTCTTGTAGCGCCGCGTCTGCTTCGGGGTCTGCATAAGCGCCGATAAAACCAGCGTTGTAAGCTTCTACAACGTCATATGGCTTTTCAAAAAAAGTTTCTTCGTGCGTCATGACTACTCCTACTTAGCCGAAGCGGCAATAATTTCACAAGCCTTTACAAGACTTTGTCGGGTCGCGTCATTTGTAGGCAGCACGTCGTCTGTGCCTACGCTATCTTTAAATACACGCTCGATTGCTACGTCCAGGCCAGGATATTTACCTGGCGTGTCAATTGCTAACTGGAGCGTATTGGCATGTACTTCAGCCCATTTTTCAGTTGTATTAATACGCACGCCAGCATCTCTCGTGATGATTAGCGCTAACGCGTCATACACGCCCGCAATCCGACGCCGGTCAGCCGCAGGCGCGGAGCGCAATAAGCGAACAACTTCTGCGTCAGTCGGCTGCGCGGGCGTTACTGGCGCAACTGGTGCCGGCGGAGGAAAAACAATGCCTTCAGGGAATAAAAACGACAGGCACAATACGCCAGCAGCTATAAAAAGAAATGTTTTTTTCATGCCTCACCTCGATCTGGTTTAAATTCAACCATTACGCGTAAAAGAACAGTGCAAGCGTCTACGCCGTCTTGGCAGTCAAGGATGTTTAAACGATCCCTGAGTTCTGCAACCGTCACCATATCTGAAACTAAATCTACGGCAGTCGGTTTGTCAGCTGCTTTTTTGACTGGCGTTAACAGCGCTACTACGTCTAGCAACGCTTTTTTTAGTTCGCGGCTATAAACCACGCCCGCCACACACAAAAATACCAACAAAGAAACAATTTGGAAAGGTGTCATAGCAATCTCCTGTTAAGTCTTTGGTACGAGCACATACGGCCGCCCGTTAATCATGATTGTGCCGCCAATTTGTAGGCCGGCGTCTTTTGTAATGGCGTAGCGTGTTTTGCGCTTGCCATATAGTTTTACCATCTCTGCAATATCACCAGCTTGCGGCGTGGTCAGATTCGGATCATAGTACGGCGCCATTAAATTGCCCGCGTTTAAATGACCTAACCCTAATGCGTGCCCCAACTCATGACAAATGACAGCAACAGCCATGTTAAAACTCCACGGCTCAGCTTCGTCAAACATCTGGTCTAGTTGTACATGTTTTGTTACGCCACAAGGCAACTCGCTCCAAGCCAGTGTGCCGCCGCGACCGTCTAAGTTACAACTCCGGCCAACACCAGACTTCGCGTAAATATTTGCCTGGTCTGCCGCGTCTACTCGTTGCGGCTCGATATCGCAAATTTCGGCCCACTGGGAAAACGCAACGTCATAAGCCTCCGCCACTTGATGGTCTTTTAAACCGGGCATTTTAATTTCATGATAGTATGAAATTTCTTTCATGGGCCACTTACACGTACGCCCAGCCGCAGTTAAACCAAAGTCTGGCAAGCCACAGCGCCGACGACTAATCCAATGCGCTGTAACATCATCGACAACGCCGTCTTGCGCCAGGCCATTAAATTTCTGATATGCCTTCACCGCGCGCTTTAATTCTGCGTCGGATATCTTTTGCGCAACAACCCACGTCTTTTTACCGAAGTAGCCTAAATCAAAAAGATAACGGAGCACTTCTTTTTTCGGCATGGTGCTTACGTCTTTGCTGGCTGTTTTCTTCTTCCTTGAACGCGCCATCTTTACCCCCGCTCTACTGTTTCTGAAAATCTAAATACGGCATTGATTTGGTCGTCGTCTAACTTTTCGCCTAACTCCAAAATAGCCGTCATAATAGGATTGGGCGCTCGTCGACTATACGTCATGCCAGTACAACAATCGCGCCATACCATATTAACACGTCGGCGCAGTCTAATTAACTTTCTGGCCGGAAGTGTTTTAATTGACTTTATATCGTTTGCAATGTCCTCTGGATTACGGCGCTCACGGCAATAAATAACGACTTGTATAATTATCGAGATGAGCGTCAAAATTGTTAACGGATCAAACTGCACATTTGGCTCCGAAAAAAAGTGCAGTTCTTCTTGAAGCAAATCCCGCAGCTGCAATAGCTGGGGATCGCTTTCAAGTTGAGACGCAAATGTTTCTTGGTCAAAATTTTCCATGTGCTAGCTCGCGCTTCGGATCTTTTCAACCGCAACATTAGTTAAAGCCTGATACCGCATTTCAAGCAACTTTTGCTTCGACTCTTCCTTGCCGCGAATAAACTTCCAGACAAGAACAGAATTTACAACAATCACTTGCACGGCGCCGACTAAAGCCGTCAAAGCTTTTGTAATCCCTTGAATGTCGGTCTGATCAATCCAGCCAAGTAAGGCCGCCACAGCAACAAGGTTCGTCACCGCCGTCGCAGCCATCGTCCAAAATTCTGGAGTCAGCCAGCGAACAGTGGTATCTTCTGCTGTTTCTGAGTTGAACACACCGTCAAGAAAACGCATTTCCTCTACAACACTGTTTGTTGCAGGAATTTTTTTTGTAGCCATTTTTATCTCCTCTAGTTAACGTTGCCCAAAAACACTCGGGACAATAGCGTGTAGCATACCGCCCCACATACCCATATCCTGTAATTTCTTTTGACCGTCCGGCGTTAAACCAGCCATGGCAGATAGTGCGCGGCCAGCAATGTTTGCCGTAGCCAAACCCACACCAGCAGACGCTACGCCTCGAATTACGTCAACAGGCCGAATGATAGGCGAACGTTGTTGCGCGCTTAAGCCGCTCATTAAACCAGTTGCTGCCGCCGCATAACTGGGTGGCGGACTAAAGCCATTATTTTGCGATACAGACTGCCAAGTAGCTGCATTAAAGTTCGGTACAGATACCGTCGGAGCGTACAGACTAGCCTGCGAAAAATTACCGGCTTTTTCCTGTAATTCTTTTATAGCTGGCGGGGTCTCTGTGTTGTCGTTTCGAGATACAAGCGCCCGTAAAAAACTTTGGTTGTTTAGTCGCGCGTTGCTGTAGGCGTTTACGCCGCCCAAAACTGCTCCGGCGCCAAGACCGAGCATGCCAAGCGTGCGGCGAAATGGGCCGCGCTTGATGTATCGCTTGGGGAAAAGATTTTCTGCCAAAGCACCAGCACCATACCCCGCGCCGCCAAGCATCAAACCAGACACAATAGCTTTAGACAACGGAGAAGGACCGCCAAGAATTTTATTGCCAAAATCATACGCATGGCTGAGATACGGAATAGCAGCCGTTTTTAAAAGAATCTCTCTGTTTATGTCCGGCGTCTCTGTGTGCGGCAATACAACAATCTGGCGGTCACTGGCTTTCTTTTCAGCACCTGGACGATAAATAAATAATCTGTCTTCTTCGGGCGCCCATGAAACTGTAGAGCCGGCTAAATCTGCTGTTGAACGCGCAAGCTTCTCGTACGCATAGCGCATTTGAAACGCTTGCGGTAACAACTCGGCGACACGAGCGGGAACAGCTTGCCAGTCCTGCAATGACGTCACGATAACAAACTCCACAGCCCGACAATAAAACGGGCAAACAACACTAACCAGGCAATAAAGCCGCTAATAGCAAAAAACACCAACAACGGCACGCTAAAAATAACGGGCCAGAGATTCTTGATATCTATTTTACGTAAAAGCAGCCAGGCGCGCACGTATGAAACCCGCTCTTCTGGTTTAATCGGGTTGTCGTCTTTATCGCCAGTATTAAACCAACCCTTTAATTTGTCTAATAAGCGGGTTTTTTCATCTTTATCGGCCATTTACATATCCCCGTAATTGCGCCAAAGCACCGTCGCCATAACGCTGCACGGCTTGGTCAAAAAGCGACGGGGTTTGTAATTTACCCGCAATTGCCTGCTGCGCTAACATATCCCGATACTTAGGATCAGCGGCCATTAAGTATTTTTGATAATTGTTATTCGCCGTGTGTGTAAAGTCTCCACGGGCTTTAACGCGCTGCAAATACCCGACAAGGTTTTCTGCCGGCGTTTGTGTCGTGTCATAACGCATTAAAGTATCGGGGCGTAAGCTTTTGCTCGCTGCGGATAAATAAGCGCTGGGAAGACTAGCCGCGCCTTTTTCTATTTCTTTGACTTTTTTGTAGTAGTCGGCATCCTCGTGCAAATGATCTTTGGCAATTTCTTTGGCGACTTGATCTTTTTCTGTGTGCTCGCGCTCATGGGTTACGCCTTCCTGTAGTTTCTTTTCGTCAAAGGCGCTGTCCGGCTTATTGTCAGCCGCGCCACCCTCTAACAACTCTTCGCTTTTCTTTTCGGGCCCATTCTGCAAAACCTTAGTCTTTCGAATGGCTACGGTGATGTGAAAGGCGTGGCTCCGCAAATTCGGCGGTAAGCCATACGCTTTTCTAAGTGTGGCAAGCTCCGGGCTTTTTACATCTAAAACCCACAAGCGACTAACGCCAGCAATATTTTTCGCGGCATGCTCACTCAGTTTGCCCAGGCTATAGCGAAATGTCTGGCCGCGCTCAGTGATTTTACTCGCGCCTATTTTCGCGACTTCTTCTGGCGTCATTACAGAGATATGCGCGTTTAAGACCTGGCCGGGAACGCCTGGTACATTCATGGCGCCAGCAAGCGGCAGCTCTGTACCAGGAATTTGCAGCGCATCAAATACGCCCTGCACCAAAGAGTTCGGCACAGAAAGAAGAAGCCAGCCGCTTTTAGACAAATAAAGCCGGCCAGAAAAATGATAGTTTACAGCTGCGGTCTTTTTGCTGCGCCAGAGCGCTCCGCAAGCCTGACCAATGGTAAAAGCCTTTTTCTCTGTCTCAGCGTGTTCTGCCCAATTTGCCGGGCTCAGCGTTAATAAACTCTGCATGAAACACTGCCGCGCTATTTAACGTCAGCTGTTGCGGCCGCGCGGGCTTCGTGGCAGCCGTCAACAATGTGTGCCGCTAAAAACATGACCCAGCCAAACATAAACGCCATGACTAAAGCCGCCGCGCTCATTCTATTCCGAATTCGTTGACTCATCAGTGCGGTCTCCATAACGGTGAAGGTCGTCGCGATCTCTTTCATGATTTATGATAACTTTTATGCCCGCGCCAGACAAAACAGAAATTAATAAATCTGTAATTGTAGAACCGCCCATACCAGCAAGCACACAAACACCAATCAATCCGTGTATATTTGCGGCTTCACGATAGTTTTGATACCAGATTAACGCAATAGCTAAACCAAGAAAACCAGAGTTTAACATTGAGCTAAAGATAGCTAACCGCGATATTTTCTTCCCAAAACGTAATAAAGCCGCCAAGCCCGCGCAAGCTGAAACGCCAAAAGCGCTGACAAAAACGGATACAGAAATAATAACGTCGTCTACAATCACTGGTTTTACGCTGTAAAAGGATGTATGCCGAAAGCTCTTGCGATCCCCTACCACAAGTCCGACTCTCACTACGGAGAGATTTGCGGCAACTTACAAAGACACTGTCTTGTGTGGCATTTGCCGCCCACCAATCGTGCGCACGTCTAAAACTAACCACGATACCAAGCTAGCCGAAAACAAATCCTTTCGCCAACAACTAGCCCTAACCAGCCGGCCACCACGGCTAACTTACGGCATACATCAATTTTACAGCAAAAATGTAAATTCCTCCAAAACTAGATGTACTGATACGGGTACTCTGTACATATGCCGGCCGGTTCTGCGTCAGCTAACCAACCGTGTTCTGTGTTTTCTGGAAAACAAGCAATCGATCGGTCAACGAGAGCGTGGCCTGTCGGCGTCCAAATAAACTGCGCGCTAGTTAATGTAGGCTCTTCTGGCGCCCACATAAAACAATGCGCGTTAATGTCGCATAGCGCGTTAAGTGTTACGGCGTCCAACGCTTGTGCCCAAACACGCGGCTTTGAAAAAAAAGCAGGCGGCATTGGAGAAAAACCAAAGCCAGCACTATTTGGTGCGTGTGGAAGCAAAAAAGAACCGTTCTGAAAAAGAACAGTTACGCAAACATGCCAACCATCTTTAAGCGCGGCGTTAACGTAGTTTGGTTGGTTTTGTTTTTCAGTATCGCGGCCATCTGTATTCCCCATATAAGAAATGATAATACCTTCAATTTTAGTCCTGGCCATGCGTAGCGCCTCATAATACAAACTCACCTCATTAGCGCGGCGCAGACAAAAAAAAGCTGGCGTTACAAAAAAAATTGCATCGCCAAGCTTAATTTAAACAGATCGCTGCGCGCTGTTTCACCAATTTACCAATTCGCCTGCGCGGTGTCTACGCGCGCGAATCAAATAACTTCCAGTGGTCTGGTTCGCCCGCTGGAACGGTGCGTTGTGGGATTTGCTCAAAAGAAATTTTTGTCGCGGCTTCATTTCCGCCAACAGAACTGTCTTGAAAAAACAGCGGATTTTTATACGCATAAACACGATAGTCTGACAGCCGGCGCGAAAAAGCTAAATCCCAAACAAGATTTCTATTTGCACTGAGATGCCCAAGTGTGTAAGCGCATGCGCGAACGCCAAACAATGCAAAACGACGTGAACAGACAAGAACGGCATGCGTGCTCAACATATTTTGCAGTCGGATCATTTCTGGATAACCAGGCACTTCGCCATAAATGATTCCAAGCGTATAAGCGTCC
>Ga0208917_1000538_pt1 | contig 19393 bp, 12 predicted proteins | sample DEB08_DNA_10_FD_185500 | JGI IMG/M metagenome (GOLD analysis project Ga0208917, IMG submission 185500) | Aqueous microbial communities from the Delaware River and Bay under freshwater to marine salinity gradient to study organic matter... | ecosystem: Environmental > Aquatic > Marine > Coastal ...
AACTTTGAATGATGACGAGTCATTCACAAACACACTTATGAAATTTTATACCGATGTTCAGGCCACGGGTAATGGCTACCTTGAGATCGGTAGAACGACAAAGGGAGAGATCGGGTATGTCGGACACATTCCATCAACAACAATGCGTGTGCGCAGATTGCGTGACGGGTACGTACAGATAATTGGAAACAAGGTGGTTTACTTCCGTAATTTTGGGGCACGTAATCAAAACCCAATCACGGATGACGTAAGGCCAAATGAGATTATTCATTATAAAGAATACTCTCCTCTAAATACTTTCTATGGTATCCCAGATATCATGTCTGCCATTTCCTCACTACATGGAGATCAGCTAGCTTCACAGTACAACATTGATTACTTTGGTAACAAAGCTGTACCCCGCTACGTTGTAACTCTTAAAGGCGCTAAGCTCTCTGCTGACGCAGAGGACAAGATGTTCCGTTTCCTCCAGACTAGTCTTCGTGGCCAGTCACACAGAACATTGTATATACCTCTACCTGGCGATACTGAAAACAACAAGGTAGAGTTTAAGATGGAGCCAATTGAAAACGGTGTTCAAGAAGCATCATTTAATGAATACCGAGTTCGCAATAGAGACGATATCCTTGTTGCACACCAGGTTCCACTTTCTAAAATTGGTGGCGGCGACGCTTCCTCTATTGCTTCTGCTCTAGCACAAGATCGTACCTTTAAAGAGCAGGTAGCAAGACCAGCCCAGAAGAATCTTGAAAAGATGATCAACAAGATTGTCAAAGAAAAGACAGACATTCTTGAATTCAAATTCAATGAGCTAACACTAACTGATGAAATTGCTCAGTCGCAAATTATTGAGCGTTACGTAAAGACACAGGTAATGACGCCAAACGAAGCACGCCAAGAGCTTGGCTTGCCTCAGCGTCCAGACGGTGACGACCCATTTGAAATGTCCTCACGTCAGCTTACTGACGCCAGAGCAAATCTAGCGGGTAACAGGGAGAGAGACTCAGAAAGATCTAACAATCAATCAGATAGTCCATCTACTGTTAGCGGTCGTAATGCCCAAGGCGAAGGCGCAGCATCAGAATAAAAAATATTACATTATTGTAACATTTTTTAAAAAACAGTATATAATGGAGCTAGTATGACTATCTTTAAAGCCCACTGGGATACTGAAGGCGACGATGTTCGCCTCTCAATGCCGTTCTCAAAAGTTGACCAAGAGCGTAGAATCGTTTCTGGTTTTGCAACTCTTGACAACGTAGATAAGCAAAATGATATTGTCACAACCGAGGCTTCGCTAGGAGCCTTTTCTAAGTTTCGCGGAAACATTCGTGAGATGCACCAGCCTTCTGCTGTTGGCCGCATGGTGTCCTTTAAAGAGGATAAGTATTTCGATCCCGACACCAAGAAATTCTATAGCGGCGTTTATGTTTCTGCGTATATTTCTAAAGGCGCCCAGGATACTTGGGAAAAGGTTCTTGATGGCACATACACAGGTTTTTCAATTGGTGGGAAGATGCTAAAGTGGGACGATGCATATGACGAGAAGATGGACTCTCAGATTCGTATTATTAAAGAGTATGATTTGGTAGAGCTTTCTCTTGTCGATTCCCCCGCAAATCAATTTGCCAACATCCTTTCTGTAGAAAAGGTAGGCGGCGCTGACGTTCTTAAGGGCGACAGCGTTGCAGAGTTGGAAAATGTATTCTGGGATTCAGAATCAGGCCTTGTCATACTGTCTGAAAAAGAATCCGAGAATCACCCACTGTCGGGGGTATCGATGAAGAACATTGGTTTTGTAGAAAAAACCGATGCAGAGAAAGCCGACATGATTAAGTTCTTAGTTGATAGTGCTAAAGGCATGAATCTTTCTAAGATGACAGAGGAGGTAAGTCCTATGACTGACACAACAGAAAACCTTACAGAGAAATCTGACGAGGTTGTTGAAGAAGTAGAGGTCGCTCCAGAGGCAGATGTCGAAACTGAAGCAGTAGAAATCGTAGAAGAGGATGCCGAAAAGGCTGACTCTGTCGATGATGCTCCAGAGGCAGAAGCCGAGGTTGAAAAGGCCGACGCTGCTGAAGCTGACGTTGAAAAGGCTGACGACGCTGAGTCCGATGTCGAGAAGGCCGATGCTGTCGAGGTAGAAGAGGTAGCCAAGTCCGACGATGCAGCTGTTGTTGAAGCAGTAGCTGAGATCAAGGATACCCTCTCATCAGCCTTTAGCGATCTAGCAGAAACCGTTAAGTCTCTACACGAGCAGGTTAATGCACTCAACAAGTCAATTACTGGTGTTTCCGATGAGCTTTCAGCAACTAAAAAAGAAATTGCTGATGCTAAGGGCCAGTTTGATGAGTTTGGTAAGCGTGTCGATGCTGTAGAGCAAGACACTGCTTTCCGTAAATCTGGCGATCTAGGCGAGATCGTGCAGGAACAGCCAGAAATGGTTGAAAAATCCCTATGGGGCGGTCGTTTCCTCAAAACTGCCGACTTATTTAATTAAGACACAATCACTTAGGAGGTGAAATATGTCGGAAGAGATTAAGAAAAACAATCCAGATGCAGCAGGTGATGACTCAGGTCGTTATAATGCCGAAGGTGCATTTGCTTCTGGTGGCGTTGGTGGCGTAACCAACCCTGGTGCAGACACACTAGGTAACGTACCCACCGCTAGCTTTGGTGTTACAACTGGTCCCAATGCCGTAAATCCTTCGGGTGATGCAGGCAGTGGTATCCTACGTCCTGAACAAGCACGTCGTTTTATTGACTACGTGTGGGATGGTACTGTTCTCGCCAAAGATGGTCGTCGCGTAACTATGCGTGCCAACACTATGGAACTTGAAAAAGTTAACGTAGGTGAGCGCGTTATTCGTGCGGCTTCTCAGGGTGTGGGTGACTACACCAACACTGGTGCAACCTTCTCCAAGGTGGAACTTACTACAAAGAAGATCCGTCTTGACTGGGAGGTCAGCGCTGAAGCACTCGAAGACAACATTGAAGGTGCTGCTTTGGAAGACCACCTTGTTCGCTTGATGACAAATGCATTTGCAAATGACATCGAGGACCTAGCCATTAATGGTGACGGTGCAACAGGTAACTTCCTTTCGATCCTTAACGGGTTCGTAAACCGCGTAAAGACTAACGGCGACGCACACGAGTACGTTGCTACGGTTACCGACAACGCTTGGACTACAGAGGTTATGCAGGGAATTCTCCTTGCAATGCCCCGCAAGTACCGTGCGTTGAAGAACAACCTCAAGTTCTACGCAGGCACCGACGCATTCCAGGGTATCGTTAAGAATAACGGTACTCTTGCAGATGCAATTGCCGAAGCCTTTGCTGGTACACCAGCTGGTACAGAGCGCAACCGTCAGGCATACCTTGACGGTCAGGCCCAGACTATGGGTACTGCTCGCACCACTCGTGTTCTTGGCATTGACGTTCTAGAGGTACCCTACTACCCAGCTGGTTATGTTGACATGACATTCCCCGCTAACCGTGTATGGGGCTTCCAGCGCGACATTACCGTTAACCGCGAGTATGTTGCCAAGAAGGACACGATCGAGTACACCGTATTCGTTCGCTTCGGTATTCAGTGGGAAGAAGAGGACGCTGTAGCATTCGCTGATGCAGCTGCCGATTAAACCATAAATTAATACCCTTAAGGGGGCAGGGACTTCGGTTCCTGCCCCTTTATTTATTCTGTTATAATAGAGATATCTATATAGGAGGCATTTAATGTCAGAAAATGATGCATGGAATGGTCCAGTATCTGATAGCCACGCAGATCTGATTACCGCAAAGGCAACAAAAAAGCGGTCAGATGGCGATGGTACAGATACCGTTGGGACAATTGAGACGGGTGCAATTGGTGTTGCTAAATCAACAGCAAAGCCAAAAACAACAAAAAGTTCAGCACCCAAGAAAGACAAAGAGCCTACCGTGGCTCTGCATTCCACAAGGAATGTTGTTTGGGAGGGTGTTGGAAAGATCGATAAAGGATACAACATTCTTCCTAAAGCACAGGCCGAAAAGTGGCTAACACGTAGTCATGTTCGTGAAGCTACTCCGGAAGAAGTTGCTAGAGAATACGGTAAGTAAAAATGGAAATACTGAGGGTTCCGTCATATTCAGCTGATGCTGTAATTAATGTATCTAGTGCAAGCACTAGCTATGACTACACCATTACTGATATGGCGGACTCCTCGGTAACCACTGGCAGCACAACATCTAGCTCCGCTTCAAAGGTTACAATTACTTTGCCATCAGAATACGATGGATCATATCTAATCAACATTGATTCTACAGACCACTACTATGATGTAGTTCGACCCTATGTAGATCCCACAACAAAAGCAGACACTGCTTCAGAGATTGCTGAATACACCAAGCATGAAGAATTAGCCAGGGCAATTATTGACTCCGTAATTATTGAAGGTTTCTATTACAAAAAGAAAACTATTGAAACTACTGGTTTAGGCGCAGACTATATTCCTCTTTGGATAAATGCTAAGAAGGTGTTGAAGCTGCACGAAAACAACGTTCTCCTTTATGACGCATCAGACCCAGACAGCTACAGTACGTCTTACGGAATCACTTCCGATGGAACAGCTATCGTAGAAACCTTTGATGGCAACATTAACAGGCTAGAGTCCGCACAGCTAATTATGCCAACATCTGGATCAGATATTATTGATATCAAATATGTTTACCGTGGATTCCCCAGAACTTTTGACTACAGAATTACCCTTGCTGTAGGCTACCCCAATTTGCCAAACAATATCGTTCGAGCAGCAGAGTTGCTCATAGAAGATATCGCTTGTGGAAAGCTAGACTACGCAGAAAGATATATGAAGTCTTATCAAACAGATCAGTTTAAGATCGGCTTCGACAACCGAGTCTTCGAGGGGACGGGAAATCTAGTAGTAGACAAGATTCTATCTAATTACGCAAAGTCTATTACTACACTAGGAGTTTTGTAATGGATTGCGGATCTAAAGACCCAATATACCCAATGCAGGCAGATATCTTCTACCCAGAGGTCGCACAGGGCGCCTACGGCAATGTTTCTAAGACCTGGATGAAAGACAGAACTCTTGTATGCAGTCTTGGTCCAGCGGGCTCTAGGTTTAGGGAAGAGCTTACTCCAAATGTGGATATCAGCATTGAGTCCCTGCTGATTGGTAGATTTAAAGAAGATATTAGATTTTCTAAAGACGACAGGGGCAAGGCTATGACAAACATTGTTATTAGCAATGTTAAGGGTAGGAATTGTGAAGAAATTTATGTAGAGCCAGCAGGCCCAAGAAAGAATCAGTCAACCATCTTTGAAGTGGCTACAGTGACTCCACACATTGGACCATTTGGAAAAGTAGAATATTACAGAGTAATTTTGCGTAGATCAGAAAACCAGGCGGTAGATGTATGATTAATCTTAAATACCGCACTAATGACTTTATGAAAGAGATGGACAATATCGTAAAGTATGCAAATGGCTTTATGGAGGGTGCTCAGGCTGGCAAGAAAGAGCTTCTTGAAACTATTGGAGAAAGAACTCTAGAAATTCTTAATGAGTTTATTGACGCAAATGCTAGGACAAACGAAGCCGTTCTACATCACGTCTACGAATGGAATCAATCAGGCAGTCCAGCCGCCAGGCTTTTCGATCTAGAGTATACAACTGTTGGGGGTGGGCTTACAATCAAGTCTACGTTTAGACAGTCTATGTCTGTTCAAGCTGGATCTTCCACACCCTTCTATGATAAGGCTAGAATTATGGAACAGGGCATTCCAGTTAGAATTAAACCAGTTAGAGCACAAGCCCTAGCCTTTGAAGATAATGGAGAGCAGGTTTTTACAAAGTCTCCTGTTACTGTTAATAATCCAGGTGGTCAAGCAGTTAGTGGTGGCTTTCAGCAAACGATCAATACCTTTTTTAATTCATACTGGAAGCAATCTTTTCTGGAGGCTTCGGGTATTGCACAGATTCTTCGTAATCCAATTCAGTTTAAGCAAAATCTTCCTCGTGCAAAAGCTGGCGGTAGAGCAGTAGGATATGATGTAGGATATAGATGGATTGCAGCAAAGGAGGCTAGGTAATGGCTATTGATTATCCCCCAGTTTTTATTAATAACTATTTAAGCGATAGGATTTCTTCATTACTGCCCAATTACTTTGACGGCTCTATGAAGTTCTTTCCGACACAGCCAACCACTATTGATACCTTAACAGAAGAATTCCCAGAAGCCTCTGAGGAAGTCTTCGCGGTATATGACAGAATGTTTAGAATGAGAAGAAACCCATTTCCTCATAAAAGAACAGAACAGCTTCTTTACTATTTTTATAAAACTTCTGGTGGCATCGAAGCCCTAATTGAAACGACACAGATTGTAGCAGACCTTCTAGATAACGGAGACGAGTCAGCAGAAGATGTCAATTACTGGATTGCTCAAAAATTTAAAACTAGCCCAGGAACAAGCGTTGCGGTTGCTCCAGACATTAGGAATCCAAGCAATACTGTAGAGCATCCAACTGTTCGTTTTGGAACAGGACCCGCTGCAAAAGACTTTTTCTTGCCCTATTTCCATGAGTTTAAAATTTATCAGCTAGAAGAAGCAAGGGACATCATTGACTTTGGTACAGCGAGAACTTATGCTGGAAACAAAATAATTATAGAATATTGCTGGCACAAATCTGCCCCATCTTAAAAATAATTATTTAAAAACGAGTGATATACTTATAGCGAGGAAACGCGCCTACTAATTTCTTTAGAAAGAAGAGGTGAAAAAATATGGCATATACACGTGGTTCAAACGCCAACATTATCGTTGGTGCTGCAGCCCTGTTCACTTATGAAGATGGTGAACTGGCTAACACTGACTTGCCCGCCTACGTAGATGGTACGTCTTACAAGACAACCCTTGCGGACGATGTTTCGTTCCGTAACGTAGGATACACCATGAATGGTTTGGAACTTGTTTTCCAGCCCGACTTTGGTGAGGTGCAGGTTGATCAGCTGCTTGACGTTGCAAAACTTTACAAGCAGGGTATGCAGGTTAACCTAAACACCGCTTTTGCTGAGGCAACACTAGAAAACCTTCTAGTTGCCGTTGCTGGTAAGGCATCAGACCTCGGTACCGCAGATGTTTCTGGAGACATCACAATGAACCTGTCCGCAGGTGACATTGGAGAGTGTCCAGTCGAGCGCGGTATGGTCGCTGTCGGTCCCGGTACTGGTGACTGTGCTGTAGGTGAAGACCTAGAGCGAGTTTACGTTGCTTACCGTGCGCTCTCAATTGAGAACGTTACAGTTTCAGCTAAGCGTGACGAGCCCACAATGTTTGAGGTTTCGTTCCGTCTACTGCCTAACGATGATGCTTCATACGGTAAGATCGTTGATCGTACCGTTCCAGCGCCGTAGTCGTTAAATAAGTTTTGCCCAGGTCTTTTTGGCCTGGGCATTACTTTTTTGGTACACTTATTGTATGGCAAGCAAAGTATATGACGTTGGAACAATTCAGTTAATTGATGGCACAGAAATAGAGCTTAAGCCATTAAAAATTAAATATTTACGTCATTTTATGGATTACTTTTCTATTATCAAATACGCTAAAAGCGATGAGGAGTCTATAACCATCTTGTCTCACTGTGCATTAATTTCGTTAAGGTCTCAGTACCCACTTATTTCCACGGTAGCAGACCTAGAAGACAACGTAGACTTGCCAACCGTATATAAAATATTAGATATAACTGCTGGAATTAAAGTCAATGCTGAATCCGAAGAGCCAGTAAAGAAGCAGGCAACAGACAGCAGCTCCTCTACCTGGGACAACCTTGACCTAGCAGAGCTTGAAGCCGAGGTTTTTTTGCTGGGAATCTGGAAAGACTACGAGGAGCTAGAGCTAGCCTTATCAATGCCAGAGCTACTAGCCACTTTGACTTCTAAAAGAGACCTTGATTATCAAGAAAAGAAATTTCTTGCAGCTATTCAAGGGGTTGATCTAGATAAGCAATCTGGCAAAAGCAACGCAAATGCTTGGGAAGAGATGAAGGCTAGAGTATTTAGTGGCGGAAGAACAGAAGATCCCAACGATATTGTTTCTTTTCAAGGTGTTAAAGCTCAGCAAAACGGCTTTGGTATAGGTTTGGGCTTGGGTTACGAAGATCTTCGTAAATAACACTCCCCTATGTTATAATTAGTATACCGTTTATATGCGTATATGAAAGGAAATAAATGGCTACTACAGTAAATGAAGAGAAAGAACTTACTCTCATTGACGGAACAAAGATCAAGGTGCGTCCTCTAAAGATTTCACTTCTTCGTCCGTTTATGAAAAAGTTCGAGGGTATCGCAGAAGTAGCAACCGATAATGACAAGTCCATGAGTCTTCTCATGGAGTGTGTACAAATCGCTATGAAACAGTACAACCCAGAGTTGGCTGGCGATATCAAGGCATTGGAAGACAATATTGATCTTCCAACTGTTTATAAGATTGTTGAAGAGGCTTCCGGTGTAAACCTTGGAGAAGTCACCAATCTTCTGAACTAATAAAATAACCAAGAGGTGCTAGTGGATGGCTGATATTCAGGCTAATATAGGTATAGGACTTGATACGTCACAAGCCTTAGCGTCAATTAGACAGCTACAGCGTGAGATATCAGCCTTCCACACCCTGATGGCAAGGGGTAACGCAAACGTAGTTGCCCAGACCCTGCAAATGCGACAGGGTCTGATTAATAGTATTAATGAAACTGGCAAATTCTCTGCTGGTATGACTCGCATTTCTTCTACAACTGAAAGTTTTACCAACGCTCTAGAAAAAAATAAATTTTCTATGGGCCAATACTTCAGATATGCTGGAGCCTCTACCAAAACTTTCGGTAGGCTTTTTACTAGAGAATTTGACACAATTAATCGTGTCGCAACTGAAAGAGTAAAAGATCTTCAGACCCAGTATATTAGTATGGGTCGAGATGCCAACGGCGCACTACAAGCAATCAAGGTTCGCCCACTTGCTTTGGATATGGACAATCTGGGCACGCGCACAATGCTGGCCGCACAGAAACAACAACTCTTTAATCAGCTTCTTAAACAAGGCTCTACAAATCTTCTAAACTTTGGTAAGAATACTCAGTGGGCTGGTCGCCAGCTCATGGTTGGTTTTACAATTCCTCTAGCAATTTTTGGTACCACGGCAGCTAGAGAGTTTATGAAGCTCGAAGAGCAGGCAATTAGGTTTAAGCGTGTCTATGGAGACATGTTTACTACAAGTGGCGAAACAGAAAGGGCTTTGGAAAATGTCAAGCAGTTGGCTACAGAGTTTACCAAATATGGAATTGCACTAGAAGAAACCGTTGGCTTGGCGGCCAAGGTTGCACAGATGGGAAACATGGGCGCCGCTCTTGAGGCGCAGGTAAGACAGGCAACCAGGCTTTCTGTTTTAGGTGGCCTAGAACAGCAAGAGGCGCTAGACACAACTATTTCACTAACTAATGCTTTTGGTATTGCTACAGAAGATTTGGCAGATAAAATTAACTTCTTGAACGCAGCTGAAAACCAAACAATTCTTTCTATTGAAGACTTTAACGAAGCTATTCCAAAAGCTGGTTCTGTTGTTAAGGCCCTCGGTGGAGATGTTGAAGATTTAGCATTCTTCTTGACGGCAATGCGCGAGGGTGGCATTAACGCCAGCCAGGGAGCCAACGCCCTAAAATCCTCGCTAGGTCGATTGATTAACCCCTCAGAAGAAGCCAGAAAACGACTAGCCAATATGGGAATTGATGTCGTTGGAATTGTAAATGCTAACGCTGGCAATTTGCGTGGAACAATTATGGCTCTTGCTGTAGAGCTAGATAAGCTGTCCTCTCTTGATAGATCTAGGGCAATTGAGCAACTCTTTGGAAAATTCCAGTTTGCTCGTATGTCTACAATGCTTACAAACATTGTTAGAGATGGAAGTCAGGCAAATAAAGTTTTGCAACTAACCGGAAACAGTGCTCAAGAACTTGGTATCATTGCCGAAAGAGAGCTTGGTAGGGTAGAAGACTCCGTAGCATATAAATTCCAAAAAAGTTTAGAAGAGTTTAAGGCGGCCCTAGCCCCACTCGGTGGAGAGTTCTTAAAGGCCATAACACCAATTGTTGAATTTGCAACAAAGGTTTTAAATAAATTTAATGAAATGGGTGATGGGGCTAAACAGTTTATAGTTATTATGTCGGCAGTGCTGGGAGCAATAGGTCCAGTAGCCCTTATGTCCTTCGGTCTTTTGGCTAACGGTGTTGCAAACTTGATTAAAATGTTTGCAAACTTGGGAATTTTTTACCAAAAGCTTTCTGGGCAAGGTAAGTCTTTGGGCATGTCTACACAATACATGACCCAAGAACAAATTGAGGCAGCCGCCGTTGCCTCATCCCTAAGCCAATCGCACGCACAGCTTACTCAGGTATTTGGAGTGGAGACAACAGCTTTAGCAAAACTAACGGCGGCATATCAATCAGCAACCGCGGCCCAAAGAACCTTCAACGCTGGCGCAGCCGCAAGAAGGGCTGCGGCACCAGCCGCCAAGGGCATGACACTATCTTCTGGAATTCTTTCAGTTCCAGGCCCCAAGGGTGCGGGAGACGTTGTGCCAGCAATGCTCTCTCCAGGCGAGGCCGTAATTCCAGCAGAACAAGCTCAAAAATATTCTGGCTTTATTTCTTCAATTATGCAAGATAGGGTGCCAGGATTTAGGTTCGGTCTGAATCCATTTAAGAACATGTTTGAAAGATCTCGTGTCGGAGTTAGGATGCAAAGTACCGACTTTATGTCAGCTGTAAGGAGTGGAGATACTAGATACAAGACGGGATTTGAAACAAAAACTGGAGATGACTTTACCATGGCAAGGCTAGGCAGGCCGGAAGCTAGAGATCCAAGAAAGGTTCAAACTAGAGAATTAACAGAAGACATGTTCTTTGGCGTTAAGCCCAATGCTCCATATTCTCAAAGACCAACTTATGGCTTTGTTGCCCAGGACGGCATAATGGCTAGGCTTCTTAATCTTGTTCTAGGCAAGAGAGGCGCAGGATTTAACAAAAAAGCAAACCCGATGAATCCAGCCTTAGATCAGTATGGAGACATCTCTCTTATCACTAGAAGATCTGTTGGAAAGAGATCTGAGGTAAGCGATAAAGATGCCCTAGTGTTCTTTAGAAATTTACACATGGACTACAACGTGAGGGGCAATGCGAAAAATCTAAAAGACAGAATTGCAAATATTAGGAGTAACCCAGACAGTCACCTAATACAACGCCAACCCGACCTGGGCCTTTTGAAAAATACACCACTTTATGGAGGAAACACAGCTGCCCTTGACACTATTCAGAGACCAAATAGCTACTACAACTACCTTGAAACATATACAAAGGGTGGCTTTAAGTTTAAAGAAATTGAAAGAATTGTTGCAAGGGATGCCCAGACAAAGAGACTGCTTCAGAAAGAGCTTAGAGAAGCTGGTATGTCTGGAATTAGAGTCACTTCCCCTGGATTTATTTCCAAGATGTTTAAAGCTCTAGGTATCCCAGGATTTGCTGACGGCATCCTGTCAGTACCGGGGCCCAAGGGTGCTGGGGATGTTATTCCCGCGATGCTTTCCCCAGGAGAGGCAGTTATTCCAGCCAAGCAGGCAAAAAGACACGCCCCCATGATTAATGATCTAATTAGGGGAAGAATTCCTGGATACGAAGAGGGCGTCGAGGTCAAAGAAAAAACAGGACAAAGAAAAACTACTGGGGCACCAAAAGCTTCACCAACTACTTTTATGGGATACTCAAATGCCGTCATGCTTCTGTCTCCCGGTCCAAAAGGAGACAATGCCCTCTTGAACACTAGGGCCGGTGTTAATCCGGCCGAATTTGCCGATAGAATTAGGTCTGGCGGAAAGGCATTGCAGGCACCAATAGCAGACAGCATAGCCCGAAGCCTACTTGGTCCTAGGCCTAGCCAAAAAGCAATTGCCGACACAATAGCTAGTAATAAAAATATTGGAAAATTTGCTGCTGGAGTAAATGACGGTATTGCTAAGGGGGTAGCCGACTGGGGCGCAAAGAATCCAGGAAAGGGGATGCCAGACGCAAAGTTTTACGAAATTTCCGAAAAAGCAGTTAAAGCTGAAATGAATAAGAAACAGGGCGGCAAGTTTGTATATGATGACAACTTTAGAAAAACCATACGAAGCCAAGTCATTAATCCAACAATGTACCAGGATACAACTAAGAAAAGACTTAGACTTGGAAAAGGCGGAAACTGGTTCATGGGCGAAGAGGGTAGAGACAAAATCTATAAATCTGGACAGAACCTGAGCTACCGCAGAGAATATACCGGCGCCATCAGGGCCCTTGGTGGGGATCCAACCAAATTAAGGGACTATGCAAAAGCTCACTTTATGCCAAGAAAACCAATTGACCTTTCGACGATTCCAAAAGATCAATTGTCTACACCAGCCCGCAATACAGTTGGCAGAGCGAAAGCCGGAACAACCTTAGTAAGAGTCGGAGATGTTAAAGGCACGTTTAAAGCAAAAACTGTAGATACTGTCAACAAAGCCCTTGCTACTATGGGGCTAAAGATAAATAAAAATAATAATATTGTTGATGAAAACAATAGGGTTGTTAAGTCTGCACAACAGCAAACAAAGGACGCAGCTACCGAAACCAACAAGTCCACAAAGGCAACAAAGAAGAATACTGAAGAAAAAGCAAAGGGCACTGCACAACAGAAAAAGTCAACCAAGGCTGTTGCAGCAAATACTGATAGGGTTGTTGCAAATACAAAAGCCGGAGAAGTTATTGCTCGTAAAACAGCATCTGGACAAGATCGCTTCTATACCAGATCTGCAGACGGCAGGCTAATCAGAATGACAGAAAGAGATGCCAGAAAAGCAATAAATAGATCCGAGGGTTCTAGAAAGGCGGCACAAACTAAAGCTGCAAACAAGGCCCCAGCGCCAGTGCCAGAACCAAAAGCTGGCGAGGCAGCCGCAAGGTCTAGGCTTGGTGGCCCCGGTGCCATTGTTGGTGGGATTGCTGGTCTGGGTATGCTTGGGGCGATGGGCGCCTCGTTTGCCCCCGGAAAAGTTGGTGAAGTTGCACAACAACTATTATTCCCACTTATGATGCTCCCGATGATTTTGCCGCTGCTTAAAAATCCAATAGTCCTTGCCATAGCCGCAGTGGCTGCGTTGGGCGCAGGAATATTTATGCTACATAAAAAACTACAAGATGCTAGCAAGTCCGGTGTTGACGCCGCACAGGCAATGTCAATGACCTCAGACAAGCTTAGGAGTATCTCAGAGGTTACTGGCACGGTTAGCGCAACCGAGCTTCGACAAAAGAGGCAAGAGGCTCAGATGACTGGCGGTGGTCCAGAATTCTCATCATTCGGTCTAAGTTATCTCCAAGACTCCGACCAAGGCAAGTCAATGTTGGCGGACATTGAAAAGCAATTTGAGTCTGGACGAACAATGGACGAAGTTGGTGCCAACATTGGTAGGCAGTTGGCCGTTGCCATTACCCAAGGTGTATTGTCTGTAGAACAGGCTCGCTCTATTGCTTCGGCTCTGGGTGCAGAGCTGGGTGATTACAGCATTTCTATGGATATTTCCGGCAAGCTAACAGAGCTTCTAGGAATTGACGGCTCTGACCTACTAAAAGACCCCCTAACAGTGGCCTTAAGAATTAAAGATGACTCTGTAAAAGAGCAGGCAGAAGTTTTTGAGCAGGCAATTGGTTCACTAAATTATGGAAAAGACAACCCATTGGTAGTTGGGCTTCTTTCAGCTTCAGCAGCAGCAGCAACATTGGGCATAGGTCTTGCTGCCGCATCAATTGGACCGCAGGGCGCTGCCACAGGACCAGCGGCCCTAATAGCCGGAAGTACCTCGCTACTGCTTGCAGTAGGCGCAGGTGTTGCGAGCACTTTCGACCGCGCAGAGGACAGAGAGCTAGCAGGAGCTGCTCTTCAGTTGGGGGTAGAACAACTTGCTCAAAATCAAACTCTTTTAGATTCTGTTAATGCACAGTATGAAGCTCAGATTAGCCAACTTTCTGCTCAAGCAGACCTAGTTGAAACAGATGAAGAACGTTTAGCAATTCTAGAGCAAATTGATGAATTAGAGCAGGGAAGAGTTGACGCAATTAAAGAAATTAATGCTGCCAATGCAGAGACCACTGCTCAAATTCTTGAACAAGCTAAACAGCTAGATGATGTTGGACTATACGAAAGTGCTATCGCAGAGTCTGTTAGACAAAGATATGCCGAAGGACCAATGAAGGTGTTTGCAAATGAAGCCGTTAGTCGGCTTGCAGACATGGAAGATCAGGATTTTGCAATGGCCCTAAATCTTCAAATGGCTACTGGGGAGCTTAATCCAATCTCAGTTCTTAAACTTATTGAAATTGGTTCAGAAAATGAATCACTGAGGGCATCATTTACCTTGGGAATGAAACAGCAGGGTAGTGCTCAAATGAACCAACTAATGCAGCTGCTTACTCAAACTGAAATGACAGATTCAAGATTTTCAATTATGCTTGACTTTGTGGTTAACAAGCAGGGGGATGACTTTGACAGATCTCTTGAAGCGCTATCAATTATTACAAATGCTGAAGCAAGGTACCCAATAAATATTGACATTGAAACCTCAAATGGAGAAGAGGTTCTGGACGGTGTAATCGCTAACCTTGAAAAATATGAAGATATGCCAGAAACTATGACAAAGCAGGCATTTATTGATATTGCTCAGGGCGATGTTGCCCTTATGCAAATAGCAGACAAGTGGGATGATCTAGGACTAACTGATAATATTTATAGGCAGTTTGTTATTGATTTTCTAACATTAGACGCGAATGCAGATCGAGACCTTGTTGCTGCCTATATGGCAGATCAGGGCATTGCCGTAGATAGCAGGAAGCGAGCACCAAGGGGTGGTGGAGCCCTCAATGCCATGGGCGGAACGGGTATGGAGTCTAACATGCCTTCTGCAAGACAGGTTGCCCAATATGGCTCAGATGCGGTTGCCTGGGCAATGAAACAAAGAGCACAGGTGGCAACTGACTATAACGAAGGAGAGTCTGAAGACACTACAGACCCAACCGGAGGAGCCACCCCCAAGGTAGAATCTCTTATTCAAAAACTTAAAGAGCTAAGGCTTGCAACCCTACAGCTTCGCACTGGCTGGGACGGTATGAATCAAAGCATTCAAGACTTCTTAAATGCTGGAGAGGTTGGATTTAGTGGTATTGCAAATCAGATGCGCAGGCTGGGCGTAGGCGAGGGGCTAATTGAAAGAATTACAGGAATGGACCCAGATGAATATGAGAAACGAAAGAATGAACTGTTTGAGTTTGACAATGATGGAAACATAAATAAAGCAAAACAAAAACTATTGAACCTCAACAAAGCTTTTAATGCAGTAGCAATTGGTGAATATGTAAATGGTCAGGAGCAGTTCATTCAAAAAACAAAAGATCAGATGTCTGCTATTAGTGTTCTAACTGCTAACGGAATGTCCTTAGCAGATGCCTATGAAGCTGTTCAAGATGAAGCCCTCGCAGCAGCGATAGCTCAGGGCGCTACCGCAGAAGAAATAAAAGAAATTCTTAGAATAACTGAGCTTGTAAAAGAGCAAGAGGCAGAGCTAGAAAGGCAAAGAGAACGCTCTAGGATTTCAGAGTCTGTTCGTAAAACAAATGAAGAGTTTAGAAATCAGGTAGACGTTCTTAAAGAGCTTTCAAGAGCACAAGGTCAATATACAGACGCACAAATTCAGGCTCTCATGTCAGATTCTGATCTGCAAAAGCTAATGCTTGACCCCACCATTGATTCTGGGGCCCTGCAAGAAGCTCTTCGTAATGCAGAACAAAAGTCTAACTTAGAAGTTCAAATTAATTTATTAACCAAGACTGGTCAAGAAACAGAGTTTGACAAATACTTGGCGGAAGTTAATGATTACTTTACCAAAGAAGAAAACCTTATTAATGTTAATTTTGAACTAGCTACCGCTGATGACAACAAGTTAATTGAAGATGCACAAAACCAAATTGCAGCTATTCAATATAAGCTAGATGACTACAATGCAGAACTAGAACAGATTTCCTGGATTGAAGAAGATATAAATGAGAAATATGATAAGCGCTCTGAGGCCCTCGACACTATTGCCGATGCAAACGAGAAGATTGCAAATCAGCAAAAGGCACAGCTTGGTATCGCAGACGCTCTATCTAAGGGTGATATTGCTGCGGCAGCTAGAGCAATTCAAGAACTCAGAAACCAGGAAGCACAACAGGCACAAGAAACTCAAAAAGATCAATTAGAACGTGCGAGAGAGGCCGAGCTGAAAGCCATTGTTGGACCTAGCGGTAGAACAAAAGAACAGCTTGAAGAAGAGATTACACAGCTCGAAAGACAGTTATTCTTTATCGAGGAACAAACCTTAGAGCCCGCCCAAGAACGAAACAGGCTAGCAGAAATAACAAGAGATCTCGCTATTGATCAATTGAAGCTTAATGAAATGACTAGAATAGAGTTTGATAAAATAGCTGCTGCAACCAAGCAGTCCGCAATCAATATGGAAGATATGATTACGTCTTCTGAAAAGCTAGCAGCCCTTGCAGAGTTTATTCAAACAGGTAAAAAGGGTGCAGATTGGGATAGGCTATTCCCCCAGCCAAAAGCAGCACCAGCTCCAGCACCATCTTCTGGAGGCGGCGGAGGAGGCGGACGCGGCGGTGGGTCTCCCGCCCCAGCGCCAACACCGACATCATCAGGTCAGTCAAGTCAAGCTGCTTCACTAAAAGCGGATGCTAGATCTTTAGACAAACAAATAGCTGCCGCTAACCAAAAAGCAGCTACACAGGTTGTTGGTCAAAAAGAAATTAATGAAAAGGCAGCGCTTGTTGACGCAAAGAGGTGGACGCTAAGAGCTTTGCAGGCTACAACAGGGAGCACAAGCTATAAGGCTTCTGGAGGAATGATAATTCCAAAACGAATGGCTATGGGCGGCTCTGTTCGCTCTTATAGCCCACCCCCACTTCAAATGAATATCGGAGGAAGAGTAAAGGGATACGCCGCAGGAGGATTCTCTATGGGGTCCGATATTGTGCCAGCAATGCTAACCCCAGGAGAATTTGTGATTCGTAAAAGAGCGGTTCAAAACTTTGGAATGGATAAACTTGAAAAAATTAATAGCGGAACATATAACGATGGCTCAGTGTATAATTATAACTTAGCAGTAAATGTCAAGTCTGATTCAGATCCTAATAGAATTGCCAGGGCAGTAATTACTAACATTAAGAGCATAGAAAATCAAAGAATTAGAGGGAATAAGCTATAATGGCTACCGCAACATATTTAGCAGGTCGTAATAAGTATGGTCGTCCACAGGCTATGCTTTTTTCGGACAACCCCGGAGTTTTAGACAATGGCTTCTATGTTCCACAGGGCACAGAGTTCGAAGACTTTATTATTACTTCAGATCACAACAGGCAACAGATTCAATTTAAGCCCAATAGGATTGAAAACAAGGTAAGAACAATTAATGGACGTATGCGATCATATCACATTGCTGATAAACTAAACATTTCTACTTCGTGGGACAACCTTCCCTCTAGAGCCGCTTCTTCAGAAAACGAAACCAACCCCACATCTGGACAAACAATAATTGGTGCGAATGACCTGGCCTATACCGCTGACAATGGGGCTGGGGGTGTAGATCTTTTAAACTGGTATGAAAATCATCAAGGCTCATTCTGGGTATTCTTAGCCTATGATAAGTTGACAAACTTTGATTCTGATAGGTATAATAAGCTAGGAAGATATAACGAAATTATAGAAGTTTTCTTTGACGACTTTCAGTATGATGTGGTAAATCGCGGTCGCTCTACCCATGATTTTTGGAATATATCTTTAAGTTTGGAAGAAGTCTAATGTTTAGAAATGAAGAGCTAGAGCAACACCTTCAGCAATCATCCACTATTCGATTACAGTCTGCAGTTATTGCAGAATGGAATATGAATGTTGCAGAAAATATTGCTCAGGCGGGTAACTATAGATATAGACCACAAGATGCCTCGGATACAAGATATAACTCTATTGCGCAGTCTTTCAATTTTGACGATAGCGAATCTCTTTTCTATACAAATGCAACAGACGCAGACACAGTTATTGATGGCGGCTTTGATAATGATGGTACTCCACTAGCTTTTATTTCCAGTAAACAAAAAGAAAAAATGTTGTATTCTTTAGAAGATTGTTTCGGAAGATTTAGGCCAAGATCTGGGATTAACAAGCTGAGATATTTTGATAGTAAGTACTCTCATCATGATACATTAAATCTTGCACGTAGGCCAAGATATTATATGGCCGATAGAAAAGATCCTTTTAAATATTGGTCTTCTTACAGAACAGAGGACGGTATTGAAAGAGGTATTGCTAACCAAACAATTAATAACAAATATTATATAGAAGATGCTGCACCATATGTTGTATATGAAAATAGTGTTCCTGCAAATAGAATTGTAGTAAAGATGCAGACCAATGTCGGGGACATTGATCTGGGTCCTTTTACAAACTCTAGCGGTACTTATGATGACCCACTTTTTGGAATCAATAATCAAACAACACCAATTATCTGGAAAATTCAATATCTTGTAAATGAGAATTGGGTAGACGCAGCGGAATTTGACGAAAATTCTGTTCGTAGAAATGGCGATCCCATAGTGGGACCAGATGGATATGTAGAGCTAGCATATGGACTAATTATTCCAGACGAATATTATGAGGTTTTTAGGTTAGAAAAAACACTATCTTCTAGCACACTGTTGCCCAACGCATCAGACCTATCAAGTGGTACCGCATTTTTGGTCAGATCCTCCGAAACGGATCGTGGCACAATACACATCGTTGATGATGCAGAATACGTATCTCTTGAGGCTCAGTACGGTTGGAGAATATTGGACGAGATAAATAGGTCAACTAGCTTTGTAACAGATCTTACTTCACCACCTGTTTTTAATAGCGACGACTCTTTTGGTTTTGTATACAGAGAATTTGAATATATTGATGGGCTAAGAATTGTGGTAGAAACAATGAATGTTTTTGACTCTACCTTCGATTTAATTGAACTATCCCCCAGGCTTGCTGTAGATATTTCAGATAAAGTTACCTCTTTTTCAATCAAAAAGCCAGCCTCAGATCTTGGAGTTAGTGGATTGCCAGTTGGTCAACTCCTGGCTGCCACAGGCGGACTGGACCTGTTTGATTTTGACCAAGCATTTTTTAAAGAAAATACAAACAGCATAGTAAAAGACTATACCTCTCAAAACATACAAATTAAACTTTATGAAATAATTATTGATGTTA
>Ga0208917_1000541_pt1 | contig 19325 bp, 24 predicted proteins | sample DEB08_DNA_10_FD_185500 | JGI IMG/M metagenome (GOLD analysis project Ga0208917, IMG submission 185500) | Aqueous microbial communities from the Delaware River and Bay under freshwater to marine salinity gradient to study organic matter... | ecosystem: Environmental > Aquatic > Marine > Coastal ...
CCTTTCTTATTTCGCGCCCCTTTTACTCGTTTTTCCTTAATATATGAGTCATATAAACTCATTGAATCCTCCGAGGGCACTCGATCCGGTGTTGTTACTTAATAGGTACTTATATTTATTAAATAGCTTATAATCCAGGGCATCCGTGTAATGTGGTGCTTGCTCTTGCGGATAATTAGGATCTCGCTCACATCTTTTCGACTTCTTGAAATCATCTTGAATGTTTGTATTATTCATTGATAGAATTAAGTGAGGGCATGTGATCTCATTAATCCGAATTTTTGGAAAACTTTCGGTACTCTCTGCAAATAATTCATTCATAAATATATATCGGCTTTTGTGCATTGCGGAATGATCATCAAGCACTAATATTTCCGCCGACCATCCGGCACTCGTTAACCACATAACAACTTTTTCAAACCAGGTCATTGTATCAATTGGATCAATCCTTTTTGTTCCCATCCGATCTCCGTATATTTTGACATGCTTGGTTTGATGGTGTTTGAATTGAGTAATAAAGTCTTGAATAATGTGGGGCAATTTCTTTGCGACTCCTTTATCTTTTTCAATGGAGGATAGTTTCTTTGTGTCAAACTCATATACTATCCTTTCAATATTGTCTATACATTGGGAGATTGGCATGCACGAAAATTGCCCACCAAAATCAATACTCAAATCAAGAGGTTGAGTTGTGTCCACATCTTCCATATGCAATGCGCGATAATTGTGGCGGCGTTCATTATACTTATAATAGAAAAGAGAGGGTAAATCCTTTACGTCGTCACGGTTCATAATTTCAACTTGAAAATCATGGTAACTCAAAACCGCTTTTTGATTCTCGACATAATCCTCACCAACAACTACCGAATTATCATAAGCGGTGGCGGTGATAAAGGCATATTTTGTCGGATATTTTGTGGCAAGTTCTTTAAATTTTAAAAACCATCTGCCCTCCGGTTTTCTTGGATAAGAGGAGTAAATGGAGAGCATTTTCCAATATGGATTCATTGCCCAATAATCCCTCCCACGAATGGTTGGATAAATAATTGAATTGAATACCGATTCCTTAATCAATAAAGCCTCATCAATGATCCCTCCATCAAATGATTTCCCCCGAATTTGTTCGGGGCTTCTTCCCGTTGATATTAATTGAATCGCGAACCCATTATACAAACTAATTGAATTATCATAATCCTCAATCTCCTTAAAAGGCAAATCAAATGATTTCGGTGGCCGCCTGTTTACTACATAATGAGTGTCTTTTATTAATCCGTTATTTTGAAAAACATCATGAATGGTGGGCAAAACATTATCATATAATTGCTTCAAAGTATAACCCGCCAAAAATATTTTTGCACCTGGTAAATTGTCTGCCCTGTCGAGAATATCATCCGGGATGCAATGAGTTTTCCCCGATCCTCGTCCTCCTTGAAAAACTCGAATAGGCACAACCGTATCAAGAAATTGTGATTGTTTCTCATTATAATATAATGCTTTCTTTTCTTCAATCATCTTGTGTGAAAACTTCCGGGTTTGTTGAGCGTTTTCGGCGTGGTAATCGTTTCTTAGTTACCTCCTCCGGATCATTCTCATTTTGCAAATTATAGAGTTTATCAATTTGTTTGAGGGTATCGAGTTCGAGTTGAGTGTCTTTTTGTATTTGTGCCTTTTTCAAAACCGCCTCATATCTTTGAACCTGAATATGCCGGCGAAACTTTTTATTTATTTGATAGAAATCACCAAAAACCAATTGAATATCGGCAAGCATTTTATACAAATCATATTTTTTATTGAATACAATTTTTAAGCGACGAATGAGGTTTGCTTGGTGCTTTTCTTCTCCGTGAAAAACAGGATTTGAAACAATACCAAACGCATTTGATAAGTCGTAATAATATTCCACATCACTCGGTAATATTTCATAACCTTTCGATACGGCGGCTTTTATCCTTTCGGCGGCTGTCATTATTCGAGTCGCTTCGAGCGGTAGCGGTCGCCCGTCAATCCCTTCTTTCATTTGTTTTTCTAGTGCCTTATTTGGCACCGTTCGCACGTTTGTCATTGATTGCGGTTTGTATTAATTGTTTTCTGATTTCACACTCTTTTCTATAATTATCCTTTTTCTCAATTTTCATTTTTATTCGATAATCTTGCTTTTTCTCTAATTCTGCCATGAGCATTTTTAACGATATTTTCGCGCGATAAATACGATCCTTATATCTTCGATTCTCTTTTTTTAATTCCTCCAAAGTTTCAGGTAAAACAAATTCATTACTTTTTTTCAGGTCGTTTATGTTTTGGATCTCACCCGTTCTTTTATATTCCAATTCTCGACTCTCGTACTCTCTTATAATTTGGGTTTGTTCGGAGATTTGTTCGCACACTCGGAGCCTTTCAAAATCACCATTACATTGATGGAAAGAATCGGATATTTTCGCGCGAGTTTGACGGGCGTTTCTCAACTTTTTTTGAAGATCAAAGAAACCCGAATCTTTTTCGGCTGTCCATATTTTTCGCTCTTTTTCGCTCTTTTTAATTTCCTCCTCAATCACCACCACCTCCACCGTTTTCTCATCCACTTTCTCTCCTCTGGATTTGGTGTTTTCATCTTTTGCTAAGATGTCAAGATAATGCACCATATCATCCATATTCGAACCGAAGAAACCCGCCTCCAATCTTGCGAGGATTTGAGGATATTGAACCGAACCAAATTCCCGAAACAATCTCAATCCCTCACTGTATAGGCGGTGAGAATCGGGTTTTTTTAGCCAATTGTTGATTTTCAATATCATACGTCACAAAGTAGCGGAGAAAAGAAAGGCGGTAATTAGGACACAAACAAAAAAGCCGACCAAAATGGTCGGCGGGTTGCCCTGATTGGTAATGGATAGAAATTAGGGAAAAATAGAGAAAGGTAAAGGTATTATTCAGCAGCTTTTTTTTGTTTTGGTTGTGGCTTCTTTTTGAAATACCGCTCCCATTCGCTCGATTCTTTGATAAGTTTCTCGACTTGCTTATCGGTTACCTCATCCAAAACAATGTGAGTGCCGCGAAAAATAAAACTCCGGCACTTATTTTTGCCGGAGTAATTATATTTTTTAGAATTAATCATCAATCAAAATTATGATGTTGCAATCGCACCGGTGTAAACTGGTGGAAACTTGCCTCTTTGTTTAAAAGTAATAGTAAAACCTTCTTTTTCGTTTGTATTAACAAACTCGATACCATCCGCCGGAATAAATGCCGGGGAATAATCCGCGCCAATCAATCTCAAAACGCCATTTCTGTCGGGTGCAATAATTACAAACTCATCATTGATCCCCTCATTTAAAAACTCCTCCGCTTGGTCATGTGTACCAGGTACAAAAAGAGTTAATGTTGTTTCAAATGAGCTTGATCCTTGAGTGCCTATTGAATTAATTGAAATTTGACTTTCCTCCTCGCCAACATGCCAAGAGGCAAAGAATTTGGAGGCATCAAATACAATATCTGTTGCAATCGTGTTTGTGTCTGCCGTTCGTGCGGGAATACTTGTTAAATCGGCTGCCTCGGCTATATATACACAAGTCGCCAAACCGTTTGCGGCGGCTGCCGATACTTTTGCAATTGCATTTAATTTGCCACTTGCCGTTTTAGAAAAACTACTCATGATATTTTGAGTTTAATTGTTTTTAAAATTGTTTATTTCGTCTTTTTCGGGGTTTTTATTTCTTCAATTACGCCGCATTTCTCCATGACCAATCTCTCTAATTCTGCCGGATTTTTCAATGCCGCCTCCTCTGTCCATTTTATACCCATCAATCCAATATATTTTTTATGAGTGAATTTGAATTTTTTACCATCAATTTCAAAAATAGATTGAGTTGTTTTTTTCGGGGTTGCTACTGTTTTGGCTGTCGTTTTCATAAACTTAATTTGAAAAATAAGGAGAACAAAAATGCCCCCCTTATTTTTATGAAAAATCACGCTTGATCGTTTACTCTTATCATTCGATCATCAAAAATGTGATAACCTACTCCGAACCAATAATCCGACCATGCTCTCAATGTTCTCACATCTGTATCAAACAACCAAGTTTCGGAATCATCCGCATAAGCATAAGCAAACCAGATATTATCTTGAGGAGTCAAAATCAATCTTTGACTTGATCCCATTCCAGGGCAAAGCGTTAAAACTGTTGAACTCGCATCCAATTGGATCTCCGTTTTGCTGTCAATGTCTCTATAATCAGGGTGATACCCGTTCAAAGTTCGGTAATGTCGGCGATACAATTTGAAAACAGACGGTGAACAATACATACGCAAAGGCATGTCCGTCGGTCGGTATTCCTCATCAAAAGCATCGTCCATCTGCTCAATCTTGTCCACCGCATTTGCGGAGGTGATCGCGCCGGTTGCAACTGCCGTCAATAATGGAGTTCCTAATGCTTGATCATCTACAATTTGAGTCAAAAGACCGTTTGTGAAATTGGTCGCTCCGGTTGGAGTACCCGCCAAATCTGCCGTCCAAATCGTGTCAAACTCCAATTGAGTCGCGATTTTCTTGGTCGCTTTCTCAATGATGTATCGCGCGAATGGGTAACTTTCTGGCGTTTCTTTCATCAACCTCAAATACCCTTTCCAATGATTGAAATCCTCTTTTGGAACAAATTTCAATTCTGATTTTAAAAAGTGATTTTCGACGGTGATTTGTTTTCTCTCAACCGTGTCATTGTCCGGTGCAAAATCTGCCGTCCACGGTTTTACGATGTCATTAATGTCCACCCATTCCATTTGCTTCTTGCCGGTGACGCCCTCATGTGGATACATGAATTGCAATGAAGGCGCACCCCGCAATTGCAAATCCATGATGTCGTCACTCACTACCTCCACATAATCGCGAAGGGTTTGTAAATCGCTGTAATCAATAGATTGTGCCATTCTTATTTAATATTTTTGCGTTTCCTATCAGCAATGACCTTGCGATCAAAACTCATAAAAAATTGGTTATTATTGCCCGTACTTGCGGGGCTTGTTTCAAAGGTGCTTTCCTCCTCAATCGGTGTTTTTTTCAATGCTTGAATGATTGCTTTCGCTTCTTCAATATCTTTTTCTTTTGCTTCGATTTCTTTTGTGTGTTGCGCTCTCCATGCCTCCTCATTTGCCTCATAATCCTTTTGCATTTCTGCAATCTTCGCCTCATGCTCCGATTTGGAGACATATTCCGAGAGATCGACTTGAGGTTGTTTGTTGAAAATTTGCGCTAATGAAGAAAGGAAAGAATTTGTTTGAGGCGGTTGTGGTGTTTCTTCTTGTGCCGGTGCTGCAAAAAGCGATTGAATTTCCGCCGGTACATTTGCAAATGTTTCGAATTGTTTCGGATCAAAACTTGCCTCAATTTTTGCACCCTCTGTCAATTCATCCACAAAACCCATTTCCAATGCCTCCTCACTTGTGAGCCAAGTTTCGGCATTCATCATTTCTCGAATTTCCTCTTTATCAATGCCCGTTTTTTTGAAATAAATACTTACTAAATCATTTTCAATTTTCGACAAGATCTCCGCCGTTGCTTGCATATCTTTTGAGTCTCCCATCGAAACCGACCAGGGATTGTGTATCATATAATACCCATGATTTGACATGGAAACATGATCACCCGCCGCCGCGATAATCGTTCCGGCACTCATGGCATATGTTGGAATGTGAGTCTCAATTTGTTTTCCCGATCCTTTTAAATAGTTGTAAATCAATAAACCCTCCAATGCCGATCCTCCAAAACTATTCACCGGAACCCGAATTTTATCACCCTCAAATCCTTTCGCCTGGTTGTACAATTGATTAAAAGTGAACCCCCATCCTCCAATATCATCGAGAATTTCAATATTTAAAGTATCTTGATTTGCCATGTTTTATTTAATTTTTTCAAAAAAAAATTGCATTATAAAGTCAATTATAATGCAATTATGCGGTGAGTATTTATTTTGATGATAGGACTTATTTAGCAATCCACCCGGTGGTTCCTGTTCCTGATTCTTTTACGTAAAAAGAGGTTCCCGATCCTCCGTCGCTTCGATGAAAGGTTGATCCAACCCCCGCCATCAAAGATCCCTCCGGTGTTCCCGTTCCTGTCGATATTATTACATTATTTGCGGAGTCTAAAATTATGTTTCCGGTGACCTCAAAAGATCCGTTTATTTTTATACTGTTGGTGCTGAAATTACCATAAATTAGTGGCGATGTAGTTTCTGAATTATCAATTGCTAACTCATTATCCCCTAACCATAAATCCCCGGCTCGATAACCTATTGCAACCGCTTTATTAATATTTGTTACTGCGCCAATTGCGCCGGCTCGATAACCTATAAATGTATTTCCATCACCCCACCTAGACAAACCCGACTCCGCTCCGTTGCTTACATTAAATCGTGACAAATAGGTATCATTGTAACCGGAAAGATAAAAAGAATGATACCCAATTGAACTAGAATAATAAACGGAATCTTGATTGTTATACGTTCGAAACCCCATTAATGAACTATGAAATATACCGCTCCCTGTGCCTGGATTTGTGGGTAAATTAGCCGCAAGGGTGCCAATTATTTCACTTTGATATACAAACGGTCTATATCTTGCGGACTGATCTCCAAAAAATAAACTATTTTGTACCTCAATTGCCGTCGTACCAATATAATTGCCAAATGCCGTCACATTACTCAAACTTGTTGCAATTGGATATGAGTCCATGCCGAAAAAATTTAAGTCGTTTCCGATTGCCTCAACTGTTCCTCCTCCCTCAAATGCGATATGACGCCCGTATAGGTTCGAATTTGTTAATGTTCGAAAATTATACCCGACATCTGTTCCATTTGCGGTTATATTATGTCCGGAGTTTAAATAAAAAAGTGATTGATACCCGGACACCGTCATACTGTTACAATCTGTGCAATTTGGCACGGCATTAAATCCAATAATATTAGATGCAAATGGGTTTGTCAATTGAGAGGCAATATTGTTTGTACCAACTATTATTGATGAATTAATTTTTGCATTGCCATATGTTAAATTTTGTAATTTTGGAGAAAGCATTAATGTATGTTCGCCCCTTTGGAATCTCAAACCGATTCCTAAATCTCCATTTGCATTACTTGTTTCTATAATTGTATTTTCCGCTGTAATGACTCCGGTTTTGACATGGACTCCGGTTGTGTCTCCATTTGTCATGTCAATATTTAATACTCCATCTGTCATGATAGTATTTCCAATTGTAACACTCCCCGTTTGTCGATATACATTGCCGGCATTTTCGCCCCATTGATTTGGGCTTGTTTCGTTCATGACAACCTCCCAAAAACTCCCATTATAAACATAAAACAAATCCAAACCCTTTACATAAGTTGATAACCCCTCATACTCCCATGTGATCGAGGTTGTATCGCTCAAATTATCAATTACCGTCCGATTATCAATTGGTTGATTGGAGAGTATATCAAAATTTGTATTAAGGTCAATTTGTGCCGACAATCGACACATAAAAAGCAAACTAATTATTATTAAATATATTCGTTTCATGTTATTATTGATTAAATTGGTAATCGAAATTTGTGGCGGTCGTGGTGGTGGTTAATTTGTAAAGTTTGTATGCTACCGTACTATAATCATTTGTCAAGCCGGAGGAACTTATATTAATATCATGCACCGTAAATGAGCCGGTGACATTAAATCCATTGTGGTCAAAAATTGCACTCAAAGCATTATCCGACCAACTTGCCGGAAAAGCATAAAATATAAAACCTGATCCGTTGATCGTGACGGTTTTATTGCCTTCATCCTCAACTAATTTTGTCAAGGTGGTATATACATTGCCTGTTGCGGAGAGATCCGTCGCGCTCATTCCGTAAAAAATTGGATATACGCCCTTGATCGTTCGGGTTGAACTTGTTGCCGTTCCGCTTTCAGCACCTTTTACCCAATCTTGACTCGCTTGGAAACGATACTCCGCCTCTGTATAATCGCCGGAGGGCGTTTGTAATGGTGCGAATGTGATTCCTTGTGAGTATGAAGTGCCCGCACCAAATGAGTTGATTGTTGCGGTGCTTGGATAGGTTTTTTCTAATACTCCGGCGGAAAGTGTCGCGGCTCCTGGATTTGTAGTTGCACCCGAAATGGTGTAAGCCTGTGACGTTCCGATCTCAATCACGGAGGGTAATAAACTGGCAATGCTTAATGTAGGCGGTGAAAAATACCAATAGTCCAAAAACTCGCCAAGTGTGCCTCCTCCTATATTTTGACCGACTGCCGGTACTCTTAAAATATTTCTATCCGAATCAAAAACGGTACTTGCCGTTATTTCTCCACGGATCGCCGCCGAACTGGTATCGCGTTGGTAATCTGTTGAAATCAAACTCGAATCAACTCCCGCCTCAATTACTACCGAATTTCCACCACTCAAACTCAAAGTATCATTTGAATAGGTGAGTGATTGAATTTCATTCGTGAGGCTTGTGTCTTGTGCATAATTGTCGATCATCCAATCAACAAAAGACGAAAACAAAACTTTTTTGAGTGTTCCGTCCTCTTGTGTATATATTGCGTCGGTGAGTGCCGGCGTTTTGCTTGTCTGTTGATCTGGCCGGACTTGACCGACCGCCGAACCGACAAAAACAAAAAGGAGTAAAAGAATAAATATTTGTTTCATCATGATATTGTTATTGAATCCGTTATTGCGCCGGAGATCGCCCAAAATGGAGTCGGTTTGAGTGTGGATAATTTTCCACTCATTGTATGTCCATTAAAATCTCCTCTTGCGGTTTTGGTGTCTAATTGAAAATTGAATTGCATTCCTTTGGAGGCATCACCCACCACTTTCACTAATCCATTATTATCTCGGATCAATGCAACATATCTCCGCCCTCTCATTTTGTATTTCAAAAATGTCACCTCCGGTCGATCTTTGGGTATGTCGAGTTTTATTCCCGCCTCAAACCAAAATCCTCTTTTGTCCTCTCTGTTGCTTTCCGTGAATCCTCCGGTTTCAGGAGAAAACCGAATCCGATATATTTCCGAATCGGCGGCGAGAGTGATATTTGTATTTGGTAGTTGAAATTTTCCGGTATCATCCCAATTGGGATTGTATGAAGGAAAGGCGGTGATATTTTCGGGCAATATGAATAATAACTCATTCAATCCTCCTTGATTGAGTTGATCAAATCCCGCATCCACAACGGCGAGATTATCCGGTAATGCCTTGAAAATTGTGAGTTCAAATGCCATAATGCCTCAAAATTGAGGCGAGATGAGGCATTATAATAGTACCTTATACGTTGAGATTACGTTCTATTTCTGTGATTTCTTGTTGCAATGACTCGTATAAAATGACTTGATCTCGGATTTGAGCAATACCATATGCGATTGTTCTATATGATTGGGGAAATAATTCTGCAATCTGGCGGGTGTTAAAATTGCAATGCTCATGAATTAAATAATACATGACATGCCGAGCATGGGCATATATAGCAACTTGCAAAGGATTGAATTTTTTCTCAAATACTCCGAAAGGTGTTTCAATCTGTTGATCTGCCAAAAATAAATTTTCGCGACCGCAATGGTAAAAGCCATTTATTGCACTTACAATCTCCGTCCATAATATTTGCTTTTTGGCGGTTGCACAAACATTACTTTTTTGTAGGACTGTACTCCAATTTTCCGTGCAATGATTTTTATTTTTTTTACCATATTTTTTTATTTGGTATCGCTGCCAATTTTTATACGACGAATCCAATCCGAAATCATCCTCCCCTATATCGTGCTTTTTTCGGAATATTTTTAACGCCCCCATGTTCGATTCTCCGAGGTCCCCGAGCGCATCAATAAATTGATTCATTTCCTCCAAAAAGATTTTGTGCAAATAAAGTCCGATCCTAATATGCCGTTTTTTTTTGCTCAAGTATCGGTGAACCTCTGGCGAGATATTTAATGCGATTCTTTCAGTCAATAATTTTTTAGTTTTTGCAAAATTAATTTTTCGTTCATTCATGACTCTAAAATGGAGATGGTGATAAAGGAGGTCGGATCGCTTGAGAGGGAGTGGAGTTTCTTTGCCGTATCTGCTTTGGATCATTCGCAAAGTCGGTCGGCTAATATGAATATGAATCACGGGCATAAAAACAAGGCATAAAAAAAGCGAACAATGTACGTGGTGTGCATTGTCCGCCTTTGAGTTTGAAACACTATTTTCTAAACATCGCCGAGATGTGAGAAATAGAAATCAAAAATATATAAAAATATATTAATTGATTGCATTTTTATATACTTTTTTATTCAATGCAACTTTCAAATACTTTTTGATAAGAGGCATCTACTTTTTTTCTCCATGTGCTTTTTACGTTTTGCACCATTTCCTCGCCTTTCTTAAATTCATCAATTACAAATCTTTTACTCTTATTGAGATAGAGTGCAATATCAAACGGATTATGATCCTCCATTCTGGATATATAGCAAATTGCTATTCTTGCCATTTTGAGTTCCGGATAATGTCTCCGACTTTGTAACTCTGTTTTTTTGACCATGAAAACCTCGCAAACTCTATCTACAATTGTCTCAATAGGTACTTTGTAGGATTCCTCAAATTCATATAGTTGGTTGTATATTTTGGTAATCTTTTCGTTAAATTCTTGATTTGTATCAAACAACTCTTTTGCTGCTCTTATTAGGCAAATAACCGTTGTTCTATCCCGTTGTAAAAATTCCCCGATTTGCTCATGTTTATATCCCTCCTCCCATGCAAAAAGCCCAAAACATTTCCTTGCATCTGTCCATCCTAATTTTCTATATCTTTTTGAGGAGATAAGATTCTCAACATTCATTTGATAGGTGTCACATACTAATTTTGCGATCCTTTTTAATGGGGTTTTATTATTTACGACCAATTGTCGATTTGAATTATAAAACAGTTTTTCAATTTCGTAATTATTCATTTTTTTATGTATTTATTGAAATTATAAAATCAGGGTTTTGAATACATTTTCTAAAAACCATCAGTTGTCCGGCGATATTCTGTCGGAGGCTTTTGGCGTCCACATCTCGAACTAAATCAAAGCGTTTTATTGCCTGGTTGACTCTGTTCTCACTCTCAATCAATTGAGTGTGTATTTTGGCGAGTTTACCCGCCTCCTCGTAAGTCTTGAGGGCTTCTTCTTTCGTGAATTGAATCCATTTTCTTTTTTTCATTACCTCCCACCAAAAGGTCGGAACGTCTTTCCATTCTTTTATCGAGGTTCTTTTTTTTTCGAAGTTGTTTACAAAATCAATCTCAAAAGTTTCCTTTAATTTTTGATTTTTGGCGGCTCTCTCCTCCTTTATTCGATTTTCTCCTTGTTCATGTATCAAAGTAGCGATTATTTTTTTTCGTCGCTTAGAATAAGCCGAGAGGATTTTGCCAAGTTGCGAAACATTAAAAATGCCGTGATACATATCCGCATTTTTAACTTCCAATTTTCCGGCACTCCATAGCTCATAAGCCGTTTCAATCTCCTCCACACTTAACTCAAGAAACTGATTTAAAATTAACTCTTGGCATCCTTCCAATATTTCAAACCCTATGTGCGCATTCGCGCCGTATTTTTTCGCCAACTTTGGGAGAATTGCGCCGATTTGAAATGCCGCCCTTTCAAGTTGTTCGGGATTCATATCGCGCATTTTGCAATTATAACCCCGCATTACATTCTCAACTTCAACTTGCGCGACGTTCTCTTTTTCGGCGCAATTTTTCAATGACGTTGAAGGTAGCGCGAGTCGCATCCTCGGGGCTAATAAGATCCGCATTGGGGTCTTTGGTTGTTGCTGCTTTTGTATTTCCATTTTTTTGCATTATTATTTCATCGTAGGTATCGGCGAACCTATTCGCCATGATACCAATCGAAAAAATTGGATTAAACCAAAATGATGAAGTTGCCGCCGCCTCAAAAAACGGCGCAAGATATTTTTGTGTGAAATCTTTATCGTGTTCCCATGCTCGACCATTCACCCTCATTTTTTCTTTGAGTCGAACGGTAACTTTTTCGAGTTCTGAAATTGTTTTCGGTTCCCATGAAAAAACATCCGGTTGCAATCCTTTTTCTTTTTGAAAAATTTCGCGGGCTTTTTCATATGATTTTTGAGCCATCATAATTGCGGAAAATTCTCGCTCCGGTTTTGGAGGGTTTGGTGGGAAATAATTTTCGTTTTTTTCTTCTCTCAAATACTCATTATCAGTTGATTTATTTTTTTCTGAATAATCATTATTAACTCTTACTAACTCTTTACTAACTCTATATATAGTGTGGGGTGAACTTAGTTCACTACTACTAGTGAACTTTGTTCCCTCCCTCTGGTGAACTTTGTTCACTACCTCTGGTGAACTTTGTTCACTACTTAGTGAACTTTGTTCACCAAGTTTTTCGCCAATTCTTAACTTGTCTTGTTCATTGTAAACATGAGCCTTTTGCCATTTTGTAGTAACTCTTTTTTGGCTTTTATTCTTTGGATTAATTTCTATTATTCCAGTCTTTTTGAGTCGCTGAATAGCTTTAATAATTCCCCTACGAGTGATATCGTGATCCTCTGACATATCCTGATATGAATATTCCCCATACCCATTCCCACGACGGTACTTATATGAATTTGTGCCCCTCCATTCTATTGCCGCCGCGAGTGCATATTCAAGATATGAAATACCAAAATATTTCTTTACGGCGGTCTTTGTTGTTATGTAATCCAACATAATAAACCCGTTATTTAAAGGTGAAAAATTATTGTTTCGGCAAAACCTTTTTGTTTCGCGAATATCAAAAATACCTTAGCCCCTCTTTTTTAAATAGGATTAAAAGGAGTGCCCGGAGGCACTCGGTGAGTTTTCTTTTGTTGTATGTTTAATTCGAGTGTTTGTCGCGAACTTTTACGCCGTCGCGAGTAGCGAAGTTTTTGTAAATAGGTCAATTGATTTATTGCTCAACTTCCAATATTGCCCCTCCTCTCCTTTTATTTCTCTTGTACTTAAATACCCGCATTTTGTTAAATGATCCAAGTTAGAGAAAAGATCATCGCTATCTAAACCGTAAAAATTTTGAAAATGTAAAGCTTCCATATCGCAAAATTCATCTCCATATGACCAATCAAAAATCACTTTAAGGAGAAAGTTTTGCGAGGTTGTCAATTTGTTCTTTTTGGCTGCTCTTTTAATTATTCGTTTCATAATATGGGTGTATTTGTAAGGGCATAAAAAGGGCTAATTTGCTTTTGGCAAATCAACCCTAAAACCCCAAAAAACCAAATGAAAAACTTAATTTATATTAACCTTTCCAATACTATTTTCCTGTAAATTTCAAACAAAGCCTCATTATGATATTGGCGCATTTCACCATCAATAAATCTTGATCCTCTTATTGTATCAACACAAGTTTGATACGAGTAATCAATAGGATCTTTACCATTCATAAAAGATTGTAATCTTTTTCCTTTCTGCCTCTCAAATAATTCTTTTGCATCTCCTCTTTGAGAGAGCTTTCGAAAATCATTGTTTGTGATAGGTGTTTGTCGCTGCTTTTGTGCTTGCATAAATGTATATTTGTCTATATATCGTATTTGTACACAAATGTATTACGAAAATACGAGAATATCAAGTTTTACGAAAAAAACATATGAATTTTAAATAAATGAGAGAGTTAAATTTTTCCGAAAGATTGGTGGCATTAAAACAATTTTTCAAAATTAATTGGGAAACATTAGGCAAAGAATTTGGAACGACTTCGAGTACTATTAGCGCATGGAGGAGCGGGCACACAAACCCTACATTTAAACTCGTTTCATATTTCGCGAAAAGGCACCCGGAAATAAATTCTAAATGGTTATTAACTGGAGACGGTGAAATGTTGGAGAGTTCTCAAGAAATAATAAAGGAATTAAAAGAAACTAAATTAATAGACGAAACCGAACTCAAAAAAGAAATACAAAAAATATGGGGAAAATTACAACAAATAGAGAATCAAGTCGAGAATATAAAAGGGCAGCAAGAGGAACAATTCACAAAAGATTGAGTGAATCTGTTCAAATAGAATATGAGCAAATAATCAACAACATTGAAAAAATTCGAGTTGATAAAAAGATTTCAAAAAGGAAATTGGATGAGCTCTCCGGTGTAAATTCGAATCATTTTGGGCATTATATCAATTTTAGAAATGAACCAAAATTTGGCGCAATCCTCATGCTTTGTAATGCGCTCGGCATGACCTTATCCGAGGTGATTAATTATCATTTACCGGAGGTGGATCAAAGCGATAAAGATAAAATTGATGAGATTTTAAACGTCGTAACCAAATTGTTATCCTTGTCACAAAATAAGGATATTTGATTTTTTTAAAAGTTTCAAAGATAGGGTTGTAAAGTATTGATTTTCAGTCGTGAGGCGGCGGAGTTATTGAGCGTAATATAAATTATGTAACACATTTGTATTTATTTTTTTATAACTTTGTTGCATAAATGTAGTTTTTGCCTCGTCACGAAAAATAATAAAAATAATGGAGAAAGAAAAGGAAAAACAAAGGAAAGAATTGATTATGAAATATTGCTATAATTCGGAACCATTAGAGGAAATTTTTTCCTATTGGGATTTTGTTTGGTGGCGTGAACGGTATCGGCTTGAGCCGGTATATGAGCGATCATCAATCAAATTGCCGGCGTTTGGTGTTCGTTCTGCAATTATCTTATTTATGACCGCTCATATTGAGCATGTGGCTTTCCCCACCGTTTGGGAAAAAGAATTGAAAAAATTTGAAGGGCGAATAATTGAAACAACCTTTTTTCAAATCATAGAATATAAGCTCGTGAAAACTCGCGGATATACTTCTCACCAATACAAACAAGTCAAAATTTGGAATCGCCATGATTTTTTACCGGAGTTCAAAATGAGTTATATCATTGAATAATCATCATTTCAACCGTCGCGGTCTTAATTTCTTTTGTCGTGAGGGTGACTTGTAAGCGTTTTATAAAATGCTCATGTTGCCCAATTAAATACTTTTTACTCATGTCCAAATTCTCCAAATCTGTCGCATTTAGGCGCACGTTGTATTTGATTGTTTTTGAACTATTGAGGGTATCAATCCAGTCTTTCCACCACGTCTCATATAAGCCATTTGAGCGGTTCCAAAGTAAAGAATAGTTTGCGCCGGAGATTGCGTTTTCCTCTGTATCGTAAATATTATTTGAGGCGATTGGTCGAGGATCACCATTCAAATCATCGTGATCTCCTCTCCAAAATAATAAAGCAATTTTGTCGATCATATCCACTCCTTGACCGGGGTATTTTATACCGCCATTCCATTGCGGTGTTAAATGCCATGTGGTTGCCTCTGTTGTGTCTCTCGGTCGCATAAAAAGAGTGCCGGCATTAATATTTAATTCCGTTTCACCGCTCTCATTATAAGGGTCTAAAACCATGTGGAACGGTTCCCATATTAAACTGGTGCCGTTGTCGCCTGTTGTGCGATAATATGCCTCCATACTCGTCACAATTCTATGATTGACATATGCCGCCCCACCGATTGCCGATTCAAGATCACTTGTTGTCGGGTAACGGGTATCACCTAGATAGGGACTTGGTGGCTCAAACCACGAACTTTGAGTATTTTCATCGGGTATTGTATAGCTGAATTTTTCCGGTGTGGTTATGCGTCGGGCTATATTATAGAGTCGATCAACTTTTGTTGTCCAATCTTCTCTTTGTGCATTGAGTAAATCTTTGTTTGCCTTGATAGTCAATGTTTTACTCCGTTCATCAATGAAAGGTGTCATGCAAAAGAGCATGAGTACGTTATTAATCAATTCCGTGACCTTCACATCGGGCATGTGTAATTTTGGAGAGATTGGTGAACCTCCCATATTTGCATCATCTCGATCAATACTGGCATTGTTGAAAAGCAAAAGATATTCCAACTCGGCGGCATAATCGCCAGAATGAAATGCGCCTTTGACATTATATCCAACCTCCTCCAATAACTTGTCAAAAATCCATCTAATCTTGAACATAGGCACCGGCGTCGATCCATTATCCATTGCATAAAATCCGGTAGTTGGATCGAAATTATTGATATACGAAAACACTCCGCCTTGCATATATACCGGAGGAAAAAGGTGAGAAAATAAAGATGCTCCGGCTTTTGCTATTCCGGCCCAAACATTTGCATCACCCACAAAAGAAATATCACCACCATACTCAAAGTCAATCATTTTCTTTCCTTTCAAGGTGCTAAGATTGCCGGCGAGTCCGCCAATAAATTGAAAATCATATCCGGTTTCCAATCTTGCCTCCGTCACTTTTGCGCTGCCTGTTGCGAATAATTTATCATCGAAATAAATTGCCCAATCGGAGGAGTTATAAAGATCCTCGCCGTTGTCCAATGCCTCCGGTTTTTCTAATATCAATCTATTTTTTGGCGTGTCCGGTATTCTGATTTGATAGGCTTTAAAATTTGGAATCGCGTCGGGTGTGCGATCTCCAAAATATACCGGTGATTTCATGTCGATTTGAAAAGAAGTACCAGGGAAGAGGTCGAGGGAAATATCATTTTTGGCGATTTTTAATCGGCTCATATTCTTTTTACCTCAAAAATGCGCCCTCCTCTCCCCTATTTTTAGGACTTTTTATACTGAATCTTTTAAAAATTCTTTTAAGAGGAGGAGTTCTTGAATTTCTTTTTTTTCTTTTTTGCAAATTGGAATTTCTTCCAAATTTGAGCAAAAGACCCTAAATATTAATTTATCAATTCCATTGATAATGTTTTTCCGGCTTTCATTATCAAAAACATATACCTTTTTTTTATTAAAAGTAAAGGATTGAGACAATTTAATACAATGTTCGATTTCTTTAAAAGAGGTCGTTGTCATGGGTTGGCGTTTTGTGAGAAAAGGGTATCAATCAAGGTCTTATAAATCGCCAAACCATGTTTTTAAACATACCGAAAGCCTAAAGGATTTCGAATGCCTTGATTGCTACCCGTATTTTTAGATTTTATTTATTGATAATTTCGCTTTAAAAAAGTTTTTACATAGTTTGGCAATGCTAAAATAAATAAATAAACAACATTATTCAATCAAAGCGTTTCCACGATCTTCATTTGCGATCATATATTCAAATTCTAAAGAATATAAATCGTCGTTATCTGCCCAAAATTTTACACTCCCCGGAGTGATCACAATCGCCTCAAATCTATAAAATTCCATATTCATCCACCATGCCGAATCGCTTAATAAAAGATCTTTTAAGTGGGTAATATATTCTTTTGAATAAAATCCAACATTGCCTTTATATTTCTTTTGCTGTCGTTTGTCATAATGAAATAAACTGGCTTGTCTTGATAAATCGGTGGCATCGGTTGGATTAATTCTAGTGGCTTCTTTTCCGGAGTATTCCCCGGAATAGGAAAATTTCCCGGTCGTTCTTACTGTCTCGATACCTCCGACGGAATTTCCAAACGCGAAAAATCGCTCATAATCTGTTTGTGTATCAATTATTTCGAAAGTTAAAACCTCTGACTCGATCACCGAATCGACCTCGATCCAAACATCATATTTTATTGTCGGATTTGCGGGATTTTGAGAAAGAGTCATTTGTAAAAATCCTAATTTAATCCATTGTACCTCTCCCCAATCTGCATTGATAGTTACAATTGTGGAGGTGCTGTCGGTGGTATCTAAATAATATTCTTTTCGCTTAATGACATAATCTTTATTTGCGACATTGATTGGCATAAAATACCAAAATTCGGGTTGCCCCTCTGTCACTTCTTTTGTTCGGGGTTGCTCTGTTAACCATACGGCATCAAACCCGGCGGCGGTTTGTACGGCATACCAATTGTCTAAATGATGAATATACGCTCGACTCCCCCAAAGTGCTAAAAATTCATTATTTGTCGGAGTTTGGAGAGCTTGAATGGTTGGCGGAGATCCAAATTGATTAGCATAAAACATTTTGAATTTTTGATAACAATCCGTGGCACTATCATAATAAGGTGTAAAAGTAGAAAGGGCAAAATTAAAAGGTAAATGATAAGAGAGGTTAAAATCGGTATGAATATCGAAAAGTACAAACGGATTAGAATTGTCTATCGTAACGGGCAAAATATGTTTTATTGGCTCTTGGTTGTAATTTCCCGGGCTGCCTTGTATTTCTTTCTCAACTATGAGAACAAGGTGTAAATTTTCCTCATAATTAATATGAGTCGATTGAACTAAATTGATGCCCATTCCGGTCACGCCTTCGGTTTGAGAGTTGACTAAATCTGGATCATACCCATCGCGTAAAACAAGGGAAATATATTCGGCGGCTGGTGAGCTTCGAGAGATAATGAAAAGATTGAATAAATCTGGATTCTTTTTCATTTCTGCCATTACATCATCCACAAATTCGGCAAGGGTGCCGGAGGCATACAAAGATAAATCTAAACCCGTTGTGAGATCCGGAGTTGTTCGAAATGTCATGGTGACGGATATAGTATCATATTCGATGGTAAAACTCTCTCCATCTGCCGCCGTGGTTGCCGTGAAAATTAAATCAAAGATAGGTTTTGATTTTTCTTTCGGTCGTTTGTCTGTATTTACTTTGACCGGGACTGGATTATTTTTGACCAATTGAACCTTTGCAATTTCTTCTATTGTAAGAGCCATAATATTTTTTTATTCAAATTTCACGATCTCTTTTTGTTGAATTTAGTACAAAAAAAAGCCTCGCAAATGCACACGCGAGGCAAAACAAACCGATTAAGTATGAAAAGAATTGTATTATGAGTTTCTTAATTCAAGGGCTTTCGCTTCGTACCATTTAGCCTTTTTGAGATCGCTTTCAATGGGTTGTTCTGGTTTTAATCCCATTCTTTGCCTATACTTAAATGCGGACATTTCACAAAAATTAATGCATGCCTCAACTCCCCAAATTGCGATCATCATTTCAATTGTGTCAAATTGTCCGGTTTTGTAATGAGCCGGATTGATATAATCATATTTAAAAGAATCCATTTTTATTTTTTTATGAGGTTGAAAAAGGTTGATTCCACACCGGGTTTGAGTGGGTTGTAAGTTGCTGAAATTACCTCATTTTCATATGAGGCAAAATGAAGATCAATAATATAATAATAATCAGGAATCGAGTAAATTATATCATTACTGTATTGATGCCCTATCAATGTGATCCGTAAAATATCACACTCCCACCACTCCCACTCATAAATATTTATGAATGTTTCATTGTCGGTGCCTGGTGGATAGGTTCGGAGTGTGCCATTTGGTGAAAAATTCCAAATCGTTTCCGCCCCATCCAGA
>Ga0208917_1000550_pt1 | contig 19139 bp, 30 predicted proteins | sample DEB08_DNA_10_FD_185500 | JGI IMG/M metagenome (GOLD analysis project Ga0208917, IMG submission 185500) | Aqueous microbial communities from the Delaware River and Bay under freshwater to marine salinity gradient to study organic matter... | ecosystem: Environmental > Aquatic > Marine > Coastal ...
AGCCAGCCCCGAACTTATCGTAAGGTCGAACTTTGTACGATCGTTGATTTTAAATCCTATCCAATCCTCTAACGTTCGGTTAAAATACATCTTTCCGTATTCTCCACTATCATAATTCTCTCCGACGTGCGTGTGGATGTATGCCTCTATGGCCTGGGCGTGCGCCTGTATGACGTCCTGAGAGTTCGAAGGTATACCTTTGGTCTTGACGTTGATTTTAGAATTCGGAGTGCGCAGGTGTTCGGGTCTGTCCATAAGATACCCGTCGTAACCCCTTGATTCAAAATATCTCACAATACCGTACTTGTTGTTTTCCACGAGGAGCGGGTACCCGTAAAAGAACGCAGCCATGAGTACGTCTTCGTAGAATATCTTCGCCAGATCTGGACGCGAGGCATATTCTAGAACGAACATATTTGACGGGTTCTCCATATGGAACTTGTTGTACAGGTGCATCGCCCCCTTAGAGCCCCTTCCGTCTACAGTGGCATCGAGGTCGTACGAGTCGACACCCCCGCAGCCTCTGTCTGCAAACGGGGCCACAAGCTTGTTTCTCTCTCTACGTATGACGTTGCGCTGATCCGCAGGAGGCATCCAGGCGACACGGAACCTTCCGTTCGGGTCGGGGGAGAAGACGGCTTCTTTGTCTTTCTCTTTCCAGATAAAGTTACCTCGTACGACGGGGTTCGGATATAGCTCGTCGTTGTACTGTATCTGTTGGTAGATCTTGCCGATGTTGAAGAGGCTCCCCTCGATGCTGTCTCGGAACGCCTCGTCCTCTGTGAACGGAAACTGTCTGGTTATCTCGTTCAGCTCCGAAGGGTTGTGCTTTAGCGCTTCCCTTTCATTCTTAAGATACGTCCGAGCTCCTTGCGAAACATCGAGGCCATCAAGGCCGTCCACAGGAGAATCAGGGTCAGTAACGATTGGTCTTCCATGTTTATCAAAAAATCCTTCTAATGATTCGTCTGCAGGAATAAATAGCCTATACAGGCCACTCTTGGTCCTCCCATTCGCGTTGCGATCCATCGGATCGGAGTCCTGCCAAAGATCCTTGTACTCCTTTCCCCCCTTGTCCATCGGGTTTACGGTACTTCCGACCATTGCCTTTCCGACTATGTTTCGCCCGACGATCAAACAGGTCCGCTGAATCCTCCATGCGTCCCTTATGTCTGTAGGTTTTTCCCATTTTCCTGCTTCGTCTAGATACAGCAAATGTAGCTTCTCGCCGTCATATGCGTTGTTAGTTGTGTTTTTCCAGTTTATGACCGTATTAAGAGCTTCGCCCTTCTGCGCAGTCTTATTCTTCTTCGTGATTCTCTTACTCGGCTCGCGAAAAGCCAGCTCCATGCGTGGGTTCGTGGTACCATCCTGTATGGGTTTAAAGAAGAAGGGGTAGTGGCGGAACATGTACACCACCTTCTTCATGAATATATTTTCTTGCGCGTCCTTACCTGTCTTGGACTGAATGCCTAGGAGCTTGTCTTTGACCTGCGTAGCTTCGTCGAGAAGCACGGCGGAGCAGATATTAGTGTACCCACTCCGCCTGCACTTCGTATAGAGCTGCCCTATGCAGCGCGGATCCGCCTCACACGCTGCCAAATGTAAGAAAATATCTCTTTGGAACTCCAGATAGCTGGGATGGCCTATATCCATCCGCGTCCACTGGAGCATCATGTAGTGCCTACCTGTTATGTATGTAGGCCTACCCGCATTATAAAACCAAAAGCCCTCACGCCTACGGCGAAATTCTTCCTCGATATACGGAGAAAACTTTTGTCGAAACTCCCTTGGCATCTCCCCCCACTCATCCATAGACTTAATACGCGACAGTTCCTCAGGCATAGAAACCCTCTTCCACACCTGCATGTGGTCTGGGTCTCCATGTCCTTGAATTTCCTTCGCGGGAGGCTGAACGGGAAGCATAATGAGTAATGAACCACGTTCAATAACTTCACCTTGCGTACCCTTGGGACAAATTGAGATAGCAGGTATATCATATCCTTCTATATCTATTAGGACGGACATCAGAGCACCTGACCGAGGCGGTTTCTTTTAAACGAAGGCATCCCCGTTTTTGGATCTGCCAGCTCCATGTACTGCCCGCACGGACACTTGATGTCGTGACGCGCCCTCCCGTCGATAAACTTAATGCCGACGTTCGTCTTTTCTTCTTCGTGCTCTGTGCACCCGCATATATACTTAGCCATGTTATCTCCCTTGTGATCTGTAAGCCTTCTTGTAGTTCTTCGACGTCTTGATGTTCGACGTGCGTGTCTTGGCGTGCACACCTTTGCGGCGTACGCGCTTCTTCTCGATGGTTTGTGCTTGTTGTTTCATGTAAATTCAATTTGTACGCCCGACAGGACTCGAACCTGTAACCGTTTGCTTAGAAGGCAAATGCTCTATCCTGTTGAGCTACGAGCGCTTGGAGTTCCTGACCTTGGGTCGGTTGTTGGCTCGGTTCAGTGCGGCTCTCATAAAGCCTTTAATTCTACGTCCAGAATGCGCCGCATCCTTCCCGTCGCCGTTACCGTATGTTCCCTTCTGTCGGTTGTATTTGTTCAGCGCGGCACGGTACTTCTTCGCTGCACGGGACTTCCCGTACTTGGCGTATTCTTTCTTGTAGTCTCGTTCCATACTGCAAATATAACAATGTTGGGGCGGTGGGACTTGAACCCACGACTTCCTGTGTATAAGACAGACGCTCTAACCAACTGAACTACGCCCCAGTTAATTGCCCTATTTTGCGTAGAGGGCCGTCTGACGAAAGGGAGAAACCGCCTCAGTCTAGAAACTCGTCGTTCCAAGAATCCTCCCAGAACCTAAAATCTACTTTATTCATCTGATATACAATTTCTTTCCAATCACTTAGAGAATCTTTCAGCGAAACCTCCGCTGTAGTCTTTGGCTTGTTCGATTTCTCCATTGTCTCTGAGGTCTTTGATCATTTGTTCTAGTCGCTGTCTCTCCACCAAGAGCTCTTTGCAGTCGGTGGCTGTCTGCTTGATGGATTGTAGCTCCGCCTTCCGTGCGGCACCCCCTGCTTCTGGATCCACAGGCTTGCGCACTTCGTCGATCATATTGTTGATCGCTACCTCCATGCTGAGCATGAGTCGCTCTGCGGCCTCAATCGTTGTGAACTTCTTCCTCGACATACAGCAAATCTTCTGCGCGGACACGATAATACGGAGAATCGTCGATAATAATCTTATAGTCCATGTCTTTTTTTATCCCCACTACGTCTCCGACTTTCAGACCCAGCTCTTCCAGCCACGGAGCCATGAACGCTACACGTGCCTTTGTGACCTTGGATTCTTCGAGTTTTACTACCTCTATGAGGTCGCTCTGTGTCCCTGGCTCTATTTCTTCTACGTGCTCCAACAGAGACCATCCCGCAAGAGGCTGTATCTCTCCCGTATCCTGGCATTTGTAGGCGATGGCTTGGTTGTTGACGGTGTGTACGGGATCGTACCTCACTACGTAGTGGTTATCGTTTCCTGTAAGCACCTGCCCTTCGTTTAGCACGACTAGGTGGTGGAAGTACAACGTGTCCCCTTGCTTTACGCCTGTGTCGTACTTAAGAGGGGAGCATACGACGGGTCCGTCTGTGACTCGGTGCTCGAAGTCTTTGAACTTGGGGTCTACGTACAGCTCGAAACCACTGTCCGTCTTGATTGTGTCCTTGAGCTTCTTCTTGAGCTCAACGACGAACAACTCTAGAGTCTTCATGAATTAAAAGTTACAGTCGTATTCAATTATGCACGGCATCTCGTCCACGGATTTCCAGAGGACCTGTCCGCCGTCTTGTTGCAAATATACGAGGTATCTTTTCTTGTTGTATCTCACAAGGTGCTCTTCGTCCATAACTATGGCGCTAACTTCCCCAGCTCCCGCGCGCATACCTATAAAATAGGCCATGGCGTCTTTAGGATCACGGCCTATGATGATCTTTCTTATAAGTCCAGTCATAATGAATTTTAGTTCAAAGATATGTCCAAACCGTCGAATAGGTCGTCGAAGTCCAGGCCTCTGTCTATATCTTTGCTGTCTTTCCAGGTGTCTTTGGCGAAGTCTACGACTATGTCTAGCTCGTCGGAATTCTGTACATTGTGAGAATATATAGCCTTCATTCTAGACGTGTCTTCGTCCAGCTCGTTGAGAACCCCTACTACAAGCATAGACAACACCCTGTCTCTCAGTTCGTATTCGTCTATGAGTAGCTCCAGCTCTATAGCAAGTCTGTGTACTTGCATCAAAAAATCGTCATCAATCATAGCTAATTTATTTTATGCCAAGAAGCAAGGTTCCTAAAAAACGAATGTTCCGCGACTTCGCCAAGCAAGATACGAAGTATATTAAAAGGAACAACTTAAAGAGACTCAAACAGATACGTCACAAGGTTCAAAAAGAATGGGATGTGTCTTTCGCGGATCTGGAGTTTTTATTATGGGGGTACGATCTGCAGTTCTTCACCATAGACTATGCATCCAAAGATCTAGACTACAACAAGACGAATCTATCGAACCGAATCATCTACCCTCTGCAGTCTAAGGGTATGCTCTATAAGCATTTCGACAAGCTAACACCGTCACAAACTCTGGAAGATCATCTCTTTCGTGACGAGACAAAATACAACTACAGAGTCAGATACGCACTTACGCAAAAAGCCCGATTGCTGGTACAGACTTTTTACAGAGAGCTAGAGAGATAATTACATAAGCTCCTTTACGGCAGCAAGCAGACACGTAGTGTTTTCTACTTCTCCCCCGTCCGCAGTAACTCTCGAAGCAAACACAGATACGATCATGCCTGCGGCAGACATAGGGGTGCCGCCGTGTACAAGAGATGTGCCCAGACCCAGCATTATACTTCTTCTTCTGTAGGTTCAGGGAAAAGCTCTGGACGCTGCACCTTGCATTCAGCAACCCACTCTGCGATAGCGCTAGAAGACCCAAAGATATGAACCCCCATGGGAGCGCACCACACCATCTGAGCATCCCAGTCTGGGTCAGGCTCACCGTTCCACAGCACGTCTACGTGGTAGCTGTCTGACAGCACTGGGGCTGTAAGCTCGTTACCTTCTTCATCATACGTCCCTTTAGTCGTCACGATGTGACCGAGACGCACGATAGAGTGCGAATGCGTAGGGTTGCCTTCGTCGTCAAGACCGAGGGCGTTGATCTTCGTGCTGGCAGCGCCTTGGCTACCGAACTCGTACTTCCTGAAAACTTTTTTCATGTGTTATGCTGTTGTTAGTGCGATGCATTCTGGGTCTGTTAGTGCCGTTGAGAATCCTGCAAGTTGCTTCATCTTAATTGTTGAAACGATACCTCCATTATATTGAGCATTAAAACCAAAGTATTGAATGTCTAATGAAGCATCTCCTGTATATGTTTTGTTTAGAACGCCATCAATAAACACCTTGGCTTCTTCGCTACTCCATTTAATGGCAATCTTGCTTCCTCTCAAGTTTTGGTAGCTAGGTGTGGTTTGCAATAAATTACTGCCACCTTTACGAATCAAAATAGTGTTATCACCTGCATACTCTTCAAAGTATATTACATTGTCTATACTTGAAGTAGACACTTCATTAAATACAAGAATCTTATTAAATCCACTTGCAGAGGTATTAGTATCATAGTCTCCTATTTCAAAGAAGATTGTACCTGTACCACTTGAATGCACAACAGCACTCTGCAAGAAACAACTATCCGCATTCCTCGTCACACCAAGAGCCGTACCGTAGTTAGGGATGTAAGAAGTAGCGTAGCTGCCGACCTCTTGCATTGCTCCCCATACTTCAACATCTCTTGCAGTCGCTCCACTATATGTGTTTAATGTTATCTTGGTTGATGCTATTGCATTATATTGCTCAATTCTTTGCCACTCACCATTAAGAGTGAACAAAGCCTCCGAACCATTAGATCCAAACTTTATTGTCTCTCCTGAAGTTCCTTTGATGTAGATTGTAGATACGTTTCCTGCTGATACACTTGTTTCATCTCTTAGCTCATTACTTGCCCCTCCAAATTGTATTCTTGAAGAGTTCTTGAGACCATCGGGGCTGATTCCATAATTAGATGTAATCGTAATAGTACCTGTCTTATCCCAAGTCTCAAAGTATTCCGAGTAAGGAACGTAGTTAGTCCTCGAAGGCTCCATCAAAAGCTGAGCACTACCGCTTGTATAGTCGATACGTGGGAGGTTGTCAAGAACACCAGCTTTACCTGTCTCGTCGTCAGACTCTAAGTAGTCAGTAGCCACCAACCCGTATTCAAACTGAGCGTCTTGAATGTAGATACCCTTTCCGTAATTAGAGTTACCGTTGTACGCAGCAGCTTCGCAAGCGTAGATTGCAGCGGCTGTAGTAGAAGTAGTTGTGGGGTGAGAAATAGAAAACCTCCACCAACCACCACCCACTTCGATACCATCTGAGTAGATGTCAGGGTAAGAGATAATTGAGTTCACAGCAGTTCCATCCAAAAGAGAGAACACGACGCCCTTGTTACTTCCTTGGATGTAGATTCCAACATAGTCGTAATCTTTCTTCTTTGCGTACACGCTAAAAGTTCTCAATCCTGTAGAGCTGAGCCCAGTGGAAGTAGTGTTGTCCATACCAACGCGAGAAAACGTGCTACTATCCGCTCTCAAGAACCATGCGTCATTTGTTCCGTCATAACCATCGTAACCGCTTAAAAGAGTGGCCTGAGCAGGAGTCCATCCAGTAGCTGTAAAGTCATTGGAGCTTTTGATAAGGTTCTCTCTGTACTTCTCAATCAACCCGTCTTTGTTTACTCTCGTAGCAGCGATGTCTGCCCCACGAGAGAATGTAAACTCACGAGGGAGGTACTTACCAGAAGTATCCCCTACAGCATACCCCAGCAAGCTACCAGTGCCATCTCCGTTATCTTTTGCCGCCCAGTTACCTCCACCGAGCTCTAGTGATGCGTTACTCATATGCTGTGTAGTTTAGTGCTGATGCCATGACGTTAAATGATCTGTAGCTCGTAGCCCCAGTAAGGATCTCTGAGTCGTTGTTAGACAGGGCTGTTGTAAACAATATTGCTTGGGATACTTCGTGACCGCTTTGTTCTGCAGCGCCCGTTCTATACAGGTTCATTTTACCAAAGTGATCCTGAGCAGTAATTGTTTGTGTATCGTGCAGCTCACCGTTTATGAAGACGTCCATCGTAGTGTCATCCATCCTAGCCAGAACCTTGAACGAATCTCCGATGTTTAGAGCTTTAGATGTTGCGTTTGTAGAGGTACCGCTAACTCTATGTTGAACGAGAAAATTATATGTAGAGCTAGTTGTGCCAGAACCGAAAAAAAGTAATCTATTATTGTCGTCAGTTCTCAGCTGAAAAAAACTTAGCTGAGCAATGTTTGGCGCAAGGTGCTTCCCCTCAAAGAATACAGAGCACGTAGTCCCCATCGTAATCCCATGCTCTAGCTCTCCTGTTACATCTTGATCCCTCGTAACGGTAGCAGCAGCACCGTAGTTAGGCATGTAAGAGGTGGCGTTGCTGCCTTCTTCAAGCTGAGCACCGTAGATATATATGTATTCGTCCCCGTCAGCTATCCAAGTAGTATCCCCGTCACCTTCATTGATAAACACTTGAAGTGCCGCACTGGTGTTTGTGTTTCCAGCCTCCGTAACAGTGCATCTATACCATCCGTCTCCCATGCTGGTCATTGATGAAGTGCCTCCACTATCAACTGTTCCTGGATTTCCGTTCGACAAGTCAAACCACGCGCGAATCTGGTTACTTGTGCCATTTAGTCTTAACCTAATAAAGTCAGTGTTTCCTTTTTTTGCAAATATTGATGCTGATACAGCCCCACTTGGAATAGTGGCAGATGCGCCATCTATTTGGTGATTAACACTACTGGCATTGAATTTAGTCTGAAGCTTTGAAGCATTTAATAGACCTTCTGGGGAAGTTGTATTATTGTCTGTTACTGTAGCACCCGAATCAGTCCATGCGCCAAAGTACTCGCTCTGATCAACGTAGTTCGTCCTCGTAGGCTCCATCAACAGAGCTGGGCATCCACCACCAGTATAGTCAAAGCGTGGTTCGTCTTCGAGCAAACCAGCAGTAGCTGTAGTAGCACCAGTTTCGATGTAATCTGTTGCTACAAGACCTAGTTCTAACTGAGCATCTTGGATGTAAATGGTTCCACTTGTGCCGCTTAGGTTTCCGTCATTTTCTGCGAGTCTTACTCTAAATTGAGAAATATCAAAAAAAGTTGTTAAACTAATTCTATACCACCCGTTTGCTATCAATTCAATTTTAGCATCAATCACACCATATGCGCTGCCATAATCAATCCCCTTTACACCGTCATCTACTAATTGAAAGTATTGTCTGGGGTTTGGAGACGCTGACTCAAGTTCCAATGAAACCCAATCTGTACTTCCCGCTTTAACGTAAACACTTGCTGTACTTACTCCGCTCGCCGATGTAAATTGTCTAACATAACCCCCAACACCAATCTGTGTGAGCAGCCAAGCATCGCTACTTCCATCGTAGCCCGTTTGTCCCCCTACAATTGATGCGCTTGGGGTACTCCAAGTCGTATTGAACGTATTCGACTGAAGCAGCAGGTTCTCCCTCCCCTTCTCAATAAACCCGTCAGGTCCTACACGAGTAGCAGAGAGGTTGCTACCTCTAGTGAAAGTGAAGTCGGCTGGTATTGATTCTACCTCCACGACAGAAACGTTATCTACGTCTACGTCTACAGCAGGGGCTGCAGCAGAAGTCGTACTGTAACGAGCGATAGTAAGTGTAGTTGCACCTGCGGTAAAATAGAATACGTAAGATCCAGAGGTTGTAATCTTACCGATGTTTGCATCAGCAGATCCGTCTTGAATCTTAATCGCGTAGTCTTCACCATTGATATTTACAGTAGCGTCGAGCGCCACCCTATAGTGCTTACCCACGGTAAACACATTGTTTTGACTGAGGTTGGACCAAACGCCAGCCGTGCTAATAACATTACCCTTGCCGCCAGAAATGGTAGACTCACCAACTTTGGTCCAGTCACTGTCAGTGTCAAAGCTACCGTTTGTTATAAGCTCTCCACTAACAGGGTTGGGTTGTGGCTTCAGGTTGTAAACCTTACCATCCTTACCAGCTGCCCCTCCAGCTAAGAATACTAATGATGCGTCATCGTAAAAGCTCATGTCTTAAAGTCCTTTGCCGAAGATCACTTCGTAGTAAGTTTTTCCGTTATCGTCTCTGCAAGCCTTGAGGCACCTCTTACGATTAACCCCATCATAAACATAAGAGACGTGCACCCAATCAGGATTATCGTCATCACCAAACTCCCAAATGAGCTGATCGAACTCCAGATTTTCTTTAATCCAGTTGAAGATCTGAGCGTTTGTACAACCTCCGTATACGTCTGCATCGAGATCGAGTGCTCTTCCTTCCACATGCTGACTGCGGCCGCTCCCACCGATAGCAGTGTTGAGCTCAGCCGAACGATAGCCTGACGACACGTATATAGGAGTTCCGAAAGCGCTCCTAAGAGGTTGAAATACATTGATTGCAAGCTGTCTGAGATTTTCTGTAGTCCACTCATCTGGTGTATTGTCTATGCCGAGTCTCTTAGCGGTTAGGCTTTTCGTTACTTCGGCGAGCGAGAGATTTTTTGACAGATTCATTGTTTAGGCGTCGTTTTTCGTTCTCTATGCGAGGATCTTTTCTTCGTTTCTTGGCATTGAAGTAATACTTCCTCATGCCGTTAACGAATTTTTACACTCAGAAATTTGGAGGTGTCGAAAATTGTCCATACAATGAGATCAGCAAACAGCTCAAAGTTACGAAAAACCTTTTAATACTTAAATACACACAGTTATGAACAAGCTTAAATTTACCGCCATTTTGGCAATCGTCCTCGGAGTTGGTTTTATTTTTATCGACGATGCTGCATCTAAGAACAATCGAATGATCGACCGAATGAACGGAGCTCAAATTGATCAGAGAATTATTACTGTAGGACATTTACTGTCGCCAATCAATTAAAAAAGGGGCTTATGCCCCTTTTTTTATCTGGCTCCAGGAGCTCTAGATAGGCCCTTTGCTCTTTCCATCCAGAATTCCCTAGGTTTCATTTCCCCAGCAACTCTCTTTCTTATCTGATTTCTAAACATCCAGTCCGCAATTTCCTCTGGCTCCATGGGTCTTTCCTCAACCTTTTTAGTTACAGGGTCAAGGTACCTAATCATTGTTGGAACTTGGCCAGTTCTCATTCTGTAATCAGCGACATATCCAACCTCATCTTTGAGGGGCATTGGTATAGTGGTCTTGCCCTCTCTTATTTGCAGATCTGGTCCTGGAGTCTTAATGAGCTTTATACCAAGCTTACGAATTGGCTCTATGTCATCTGGAGAAGGAGGCTCTTCCGTTTCCTCTTCTTGTCTTTGTGGGAGTTCTGGAATATCTCCTACTGGCATGTACACGTCGGTAGATGAAGTTCCGAACGCAGACTCTCTGTCAGACCTCGATTGCTGGAGCTCATTTAGATCTGAGAAGTCGCGCGGTTCTTTTTTTTTTGAATCTGGTTCGTATCCGCCAGTAGCTGCCTTCAGGGCGGCTATAAGGTCTTTAGTTGGATCTCCAGTTCCGCCGTCTTCCATAGAGACATAACCTCCAGCTGCTTGCTGGTTGATGTCATTTCCCATGGTTGACTGATTTGCAAGAATATTTTTCAATGAAGGCAAGTGCCTAGAAGATGCCAACGGAAGAGATGCCTTGAGTCTATCGTAATCTACGTCTTGTCCATACACTCCTCTAGAGATCTGGTTCATATCGGCCATCGAATACTTTCTTCCCGTATAGGGAGTAGAGGTATCAACCATACCAGTAAGCGAAGAGGCATTGGGGTCTACCCCTCTGTCCACTTCAAGCTGTCTATTTCCAGTCATATTGCCCTTGCCGCCCAGCTCTCTTTCTCTTTCTCTCTGGGCTTGCATTTCTTGACGATAAAGCTCTGATTCGGTCATTGGAGGCTCCTGACCAGCTGCACCAGTGTTCACCCCGCCTTCTGCCTTAATCAACCTAACATTTCCTCCGCGCGCCTGTCCCAGAAAGTTTTGAGCAAGCTGTCCAGCAACACCACCTAGAGCGTTTCCGACAGCTCCTGCGGCACCAGCGGCTCCTGCGGCACCAGGTCCAGCTCCTGCGGCTTGATTCTGACCAATCATGCCTGCGACATCGCCAACAGCTCCCTTGATACCTCCGCCGCCTGGAGCGAAGTTCGATGCCACATCCAGGCCCTTGCCTATTTTCTGTGCAAGAGGGTTGTCTGATTTCTGCAACAATCCGCCTGCCAATTCTGCGCCTGCACCTATAGCGGACCCTGGAGTTATTGCGGCCTTACCGACGCCCTGGAGGGCTCCGCTTCCAAAGCCCTTCCCTTGTGCCAAGTTAGAACCAACCTTGAGGAGGGCTCCACCGAGGCCGTAGTTGACTCTTCCTCCTCTAAAGTATGATCTTCTGTTGTACATGTTGCAAATATAGTAATTATGTGGTTGCGGCAAATACCTCTAGTTGCTGCGTGCCGCTAGAAGATCTGGCCATGATTAGATCTAGTGTGCCTTTGCCTGTAGCAAAGTATGTGTCGGTCCCGATGGCTGCAGACGTCGACAGGTCGTTAGCATCGAGGGCGGTGTTATACAGTGTATACGACTGTCCTGCCGCCAGTTTTACGAAATACTGGTCTGCATCCGTATCCTCGAAGCTCAGTGTAATGTAGTTCGAGTCGTTAGTTCCGAGGTTCGTAAGACGCAGATACTTAATCTTTGACGCGATAATCTGCCCCGCACCGTCTACGGTGCTAAACTTAAGCACATCTGTATCTGCACCATTCGGTATATCCATCACTCTGGAGTACACTTCGGTGATGCTCGTAATGTCTTTAACGTTCTCAGATCCTCGCTGGACCCCGTTAACTACAACTTCTTCCTTTACGGTGACTGTAAGTGTAGCCATTATCTAAGGTATTTCTTTCTGATTTTAGAACGCATAGCTCTAAGGAACGGGGTGTAGCCTCCGTCTTCGTTCTGAACCCTCGGTCCGCCCCTTCTCTGAAGGTCTTCCCAGGAGAACTCTGGCGTTATCTCCACCGACGGAAACATAGTGGCCCTTCTCGCCCCAATCCCCTCTGGATCCGAGTAAGGATCTGCCCCTGGACCGACTATTCTCTCCATGTTGCCTTCTTCTGGGCTCTTGGACTCTAGATACTCGTCCATAAGCCTCTCTCTTCTCTCCCATTTCTCTTGCTCCTCCGTCGGAAGAAGGGCTCTGGCCTCTCTAAGAGCTTCCGCTCTGTCTCTTACTGCCTGCCATTCGTCAAAACCTTCTCTAGACGGTCCGAGTGGTCCAACGTTGGGGATAAACTCATCAAAATCCTCCTCTTCTACGGCCATTTCAGGCAGTTCTTGGTCTTCTATCTCGGAAGCAAGTCTAGACGGGGCGTCTTTTTGAGCCATGGCGTCCTCTATGACGCGGTCTCTGGCTTCGTCACGCACATCTTGTGCCGTCTGCTCGCCCATAACTCTGCTTTCTTCTTGAAAAGCGTCCTTCTTGTCCTTCGTTTCCGCCCTCTGATCCAACCAGTCACCCAAAGCGTCTCCTGCGTTACCGAGGGCGCCTGTCTTGCTGGCTATAGCTAAAGCGGTCCCCAACCCTGCCCCCGTCATAAGCGCACCTTGACGGTTGGCTCTGTTGACTTCTCTGTCGAGCTCCATCAAGTCTTCGCGCTCTCCAGGGGTGAGATACCCCTTTTTCATCTTCTTGATGAGTTGACGACGCAGTTTTCTTCTTCCTTTAGCCATGTCGCAAATATAATTACTTATTTTTAAAGTATTCTACCTGCTTCAGCCGTCTCGTAGCCGCCAGCCTGCTGCTGTACGGACCACCTAGACTCTTGCCTTTCTTAGAGATGACGTAATACCCGTCTTTTTTCTTGAGAATCATTCTGTGAGAGATCTAAAATGTTCCTTTCTCCCTTCATCCTTCCCTTTATAGTGGCCTACATACCACTGATCTGCGTGCGAATCTGGGTCTGTAAGCACCGATTCCACAGATGTAGCAGGATCCTTCGCAAAATGGGCCGTAAACAGCATATCTTGGATCTCTGGAGACAGAGAAGTCACATCTTTGAGCTCTTCTTCTTCTATTCTTGGATAATCCATGCCTCTATCCGTCGCAATCTGCTTCAATCGGTTGTATGCTGTCTTCGCCGTGTCGTAATCGAACTGATACGCTCCCCTTCCTACCCCTACAGGAAGCATCACGCCGTCCACCTCAACCATCTGTACCTGCGTATACGGAGACTTTGAACTCGGTCCCGCCTCCACTGTACGCACTTTGTCTCTAAACGCAGAAAACGGTACCTCCATGTCCTGAAAAGGAGCCTGTACAATGCTGTCTAGACGCGCCAAATTGAGGTAGTTAGAGTCATCCCCTTCTTCGTGGAACTCCGTCCAGCCTATAGGCCGCAGATTCCCGTTAGAGTCAAACTCCCAACCCTTCGGAGGATCCCCTTTAAGAAGACGAACCGACTCTTTATGTCTTTTATTGAGTTTCATGTACAGCTTACCCGTATTTAACAGTCTTAATTGTCCATTGTGTGCAAACACCAAAACTATCAAGAACCGTTTCATCCATCATATCTGGATCGCAAAGTTATAACAGGATTTTTTAAAAGTCAATAGTCGAGTAAAACTTTATATGAGACCGCATAACTGCCTAAAAATCAGTGTTTTATGGTGCTTTGGGTGAATGCTGAAGCGATTTTGAAAATTTTTGGGAGAAATGTTTAGGGTGGGGATTATATGTATCGTGTGTGAAGAGCCACAGCGACCCGAAATCGAAGATTTCGACCCCCCTCCCCTCGACAGACCCATTGGGTCTGAGGGTCATTTTCGGCTAACCGACTGTCGGACAGGTCTTTAGACCTGAGGTCTTAAAGCTACGCTTTAAGTGAAACCGATGTCGGGAAGTGATGCGTTGTTCCTATGCATAATGCGTTGACAATCACACCCTTCGACCCAACTGCTTGGAGTCTTACTCCAACCTGACTGCATTCTTGGCTCGGTTTGTTGTTGACAATGCTTAATAGCTTTAGCTATTAACAATTCAAATAGCAACAGCAAAATCCATTGGCGGAGCGGTGTGTGCACACCGTAGTCCACGTAGCCAACTTGTTGGCTTCCTGTGACTACCGAGATTTGGCCTCAACTATTACTTTATCCTTGGATAAAGGAATAAGATGTCGGCAGAGTAGAGGGATAGGAAGAAGAGAGAGAGGAGTCTATGACTCTCTCTTCTTTCTATTCCCTCCTAAGGGGCTTTGAGAGTCGGCTCCTTAGGTTAACCTTCAAACTTCATCTCCGATGAACAACTTCAATTTCAGCGACTGCCGTAAGGCAGTGAACCAAGCCACCTTCCGTCCAACCGCAGAGCGCAAAGCAGAAGCTCTCAAGCTTCTGATGGAAGCCGTCAACTTCATCAATGACCTCGAAGAGGTCAAAGAGACGAAGCCAAAGGCTAAGCGTCGTCGTAAGACGACGAAGAAGGCTACTCCACAGCAACGAGTTGCTGACAAGCAAGAGAAGGCCTTCCACGGCAAGGCAGACACCCCCGTGAAGCCTTCTGCGAAGGCTAAGACGGCTTCAGTAGAAGCCGCTAAAGCATCTCTTGCAGAGATGGATGAGAAGCGGTCTTTGGCTAAAGCCAAGAAGGTGGCGGCCAAGAAGGTGGCTCGCGGTGTTCAACCAACGGTTGAAGGGGACTCTCGCATTGCTTCCTTGGAAGCAAAGATTGAGGCTTTGACTGCGGCCCTCGCAGTGCATATGCAGTCCGCTCTGCCCACGGATGCTAACTTTGTTAGCATCGAAGACATCAATGTTCCATTCTAATCTTCATCAAAGATGAACATCATCGAAATCCTCGTCGTGGCTCTTGCTTCCTCGACCCTCGTAGTGTACGGCGCAGTGCTCGTATACGCTGAAATCTCTGATTTTTTCAACCTCTAAATTCATCAAAGATGAACTTCTACGACTACTTCGAATCAGTCCCCGTCTTCCTGTGTGCCCTTGCGGTTGTGCCCTGTGCGGCCTACGTGATTTGGGACGCCATCGACTTCTTCGTCAACGACTAAACCATTAGAGAGTCCGTGTATATACTCTCTCTGAACGTAGTGAAGAGAGTATATACACTGGACACTCTTTGACAAACATTTTTCAAACTTCAATTCAATTCCTATGCAGACCTTTGCAGACATCCGCCGTCAGCTGATTGCTGACATCCTCGACAGCCACCTCTCCTTCGATGCCGTCCGTGCTTGCACGGAGTGGGACGAACTCACCTGCCTTGAGCAGATGACCTTGGAGGACTTGATTGATATGTAATATCAATTCACAGGTACACTGACGAGCCTTGAGTAGGCGAAACACCCCAACGGGGTGTCTGTATCAAACTTCAATTCATCTACGATGACTATCGAATCTCTTTACTTCCTCGTCCAAAAGGGCGAAGGCTTCAGCGTGCGACCCGACGGATACCTTACCTATGCAGGAGACGGCTATGCCGTTGGCGGCGCGCATTGGAGGGTCTTCACGATGGCAAACGAAATCCTTTCGTTCAACGTGTTCAAGTACGAGATGGAGCGGCTTTCAGCAAACTCCATCGACGCGTCACAAGTGATTGGCGGATGGGTGGACGACGATGGAATCGTCTACCTTGAGGTCTCTGACGTAATCAAGTCAAAGCACGTCGCCATCGAACTCGCAAAAGCGCGTGGTGAGAAGGCCATCTACGACTTTGCTAACGCAAAATCCATCGACGTATGAACCTGTACCGAGCCTACTTCTACTATGGTAGAGACCGAGACGATTGGATGTCGCACGACTTTGCGGCCCACGACCTCACGAGCGCACTCGATCGAGCCACGCACATGGTGCCTTACGGATACAACCTTTGGAAGGTAGAACCGATTGACAACCAAGACGATAACTCAATTTCATTCAACAAATTCATCAAATGATTCAAGTCCTTATGTACACCAACGCGACGCTCGCAATCGCAGTGTTCGCAACGGGAGCATTTATGCTCATCGGCATGATTATCGAAATGTTAAACACTGAAAATCAGTAAGTTACAATGTCAAACTTCAATAAAAACTTCAACCCATTCCGTGGGCTGTCCTTCGAGGAACTCGTCGAGTCGTACCTGTACTACTCCGCAGTCGAGGACGCCGAAGCGGTCTCCCTCGTGGGGGACGCATACAACGAGGACATCTACTTGGACTTGCGTGATTTCGGCATCGGAACTGCCGACTTCCCTAAATAGAGAGTGTTAGTATATATACTCTCTCTGAACGTAGTGAAGAGAGTATATATACAACACCTCTCAATGTCAAACTTCAAAATTCTACCACAATGGTAAAAGACAACTTCTTCCAACGCCCCGTCGGTGCGGCGGTGCTCTTCCTCAACGACTTCCACCACGGACGTCGGTTGAACGACCTCAATCGGTGTGCTCGGCTTGTGCCATCTGACGTGAAAGGCATGGCCTCTATGCTTGCGAACACACCACAGGCTGACGACGCCACGGCAAAGCTTGCCATCGACCAACTCGTTTCATGGGCTGACGAAGCCGAAAATGCAGAGCAATGAAATTCACACACACATTCAAGACACACACACCAAGAGGCAGTGTTGTATGCGCCGAGATTTGGTTAGACCCTGACACGAATTATGGTGGAGGGTACGAGATTTGGGACGAAGCCACGGGTGGCAATCGCATCTACATCGAAGGCGTCCTCGAAACGGAAGATTCTTCTGACGGAGACGGCAACGAAGCTGTCGTGCTCACAGGGTACGACGGATGCTTCGAACTCCCTGACTACATCATCAAAGCCCTCGAAGAGAAGGGCGTAATCATTGACCTATGAACATCTACGAGAAAGCCGTTTCAGGGTTAGCCCTTGCAGGGCATGACGCCTCCATCATTCAGCAATCAGCAACCGACATCGGGGTGTGGATTCAGGTGTGGTCACACGACGTGCTCGACAACCGAGAGTTCCGCATCCACGACGAAGAGGTTACTTGGTGGGCAGAATACTACGAAGAACAACAAAACGAAAAGCAATGACACAACACAATAAGTGCCACAAGTGTGGCGGCGAGGGCATCTTCCTCGGCTCACAAGAGACGGGTTTCTCCGCAGGGGGATGGGTACAGGAGTGCCACGACTTCGAGTGCGAGGACTGCCAAGCAACATGGGATGTGACCATGGAAATTACACCAACAAATAGATTCAATCACGACTGACATGAAAAACGTAAAGAAAATGACGAACGACGAGTTCATGAGCCACCTCATGACGGGGTATAACAACCACGGCCCACTCGTGCAAATGGTAGTCATCGACTGCCTTCAGCGTGGCCTCGACCACTACATCTCACACAAAGATGAAATCCTCGCCGCCCACAAGGCAGACCGCGAAGCGGGCAAGATGTCTTTCATCAACATGGAGGCATGGGTGGCGTGCTGTGAGGAAACACAACAACGAATCGACGACAAGTACTCATGAAGCTACCAATGAATATCGACACCGAGGTGTTGCTCGACGTGAGCATCGCCCTAAACGAGAGAACCGCATCCAATCAAAGCGGTTACGTTAACCTCGTGAACGTGTGCAGAAAGCACGGGTTGAACTACTTCCAAATCAACGACATTATCGCACGTGTGGAGTCAGACCTAACGGACATGATTGTCGAGTGCATCGAAGAGAACGCAGAGAATGGTTAATTGAAGTTTGACCAAGAGGGGTGGCGTGTAACGTCACGCCCCCCTCGACCCATTACCCTCTCAATCATTTTGAAACATTACCTTGTCGGGTGTGGTGGGGTAGCCAGTCATCCACGATGATTAAGTCGGTTGATTGGGGGGGACATCCATGTTGGAGGAACCGTTATGGCTATCAATGACTGACTGCTCGGAAAGACGGGCATCGCTTTTCAAGGGAGCGCAGTCGGTGCGTACACTCGATCGAGTGGCAGTTGTGTTCGAATCCCAACCTCCCTTCTATGTGTGAGTGTATATACTCCTTCTGAATTTATGAAGAAGGAGATATACACGAACACTTCAACTCAAATTCAAACTTCAATTCAATCAGCATGAAACAATATGCAGTAATCCACGCCGTCGCAGGACTCTTCGAAGGGTACTCCGACACAACCTGCGAGTTCTTCCCCAAGCGGGGCTTCGCAGAGAAGCACATCCTCCAAATCCTCAACGACTACCGAAATGATGAGATGTGTGTCAACATCGAGCATCAAGAGGGTGGCGATGTCGAGGTCACCATGACCCGTGAGTACATGGACTACCACGCTTGCGTCCCGTTTGACATGGAGCACGACGATTGGGTGGCGGAGAACGGCGACGATTGTAGTGTCGAGGTCTTCCGCATCATCGAGATTGACTGCGAACGTTACGAGAACGCACCCTCTACCGAGCATATGTGGCTGACGTGGGACCAACAGGATACTTGCCAAGCATGGGACTACACCCCGCTTTGTATGTCCTTGGTGGCTCGTGTGTCCTCTGATGTGATGGACAACACAGGCAAGTACACTTGCTACGAGACCTATATGTACCAACTCACGGAGTTCATTCAGTCGGTGTACTACCGCTCCCATGCGTTCATCGACATCGACGACTACACCTTGCACGCTTTCCGTATCCCAAAACCACAAAGTGTCAAATGAAATCACCTCAAAGTGTCAAAAACCATCATTAACCCCCAATCCGCACCACAAAGGTGGAAATAAACATCATGAACAACACAATCAACTTCAGCGACGAGCAAAAGCAAGAGCTAATCAATCGTATCAGCGATGTGCTCAACGAGACAGGCGCATACTCCGCCCTGTACAAGCTACTCGTTGTCAGCGAAGAGGTGATGCTTCACTCTGACATGGAGAACCTCGCCGAAGAACTCGAAGAATTCATTTTTAACTACACACAAATCGACGAACAATGAACATCGACGACATCATCAAGTACGAATCGGGCGAACTCAACGACGCCCAAACCCTGTGCCTTTTCTCCAACCTCA
>Ga0208917_1000551_pt1 | contig 19084 bp, 40 predicted proteins | sample DEB08_DNA_10_FD_185500 | JGI IMG/M metagenome (GOLD analysis project Ga0208917, IMG submission 185500) | Aqueous microbial communities from the Delaware River and Bay under freshwater to marine salinity gradient to study organic matter... | ecosystem: Environmental > Aquatic > Marine > Coastal ...
AGGTAAGATGCATCCGGACAAAGGAGGCTCGGATGAGTTATTTTCTAAACTAAATAAAGCTTTTGATGAAAAAGATTTAATATCAATGATAAAGTGGGCATCTCAATATGATATTGAGTATGATATTACAAATGATGACTACAACATACTTGATAAAAATCTTAGCAAGATAGAGCAAGAGATTAATAGAATGAAAAGTACTTTGGCTTGGTCTTGGGGTGCTGGTGATTTAAAAGAAAAAAAAGCAATTGTTAAAGTTGTGGAGTCCCAAACGGGTCGTAGAGTAAGTCAATATGATTTACCTGATGAACTTCGTGAAAAATTCCCAGAAACACAAAAATTATTAAAAAAGGGAGAGTTATGATTTTTCACAAACATAAGTTAGTTTTTGTAGGTATTCCAAAGAATGCATCTACTTCAATCTATGAAGTTCTTTGGAGTAAAAGTGATAGAGAACACAATCACGCTACAATGTTAGAAGAGTATGAACATCAAGATTATAATCTTATTAATTCATACCATTCATTTTCAGTAGTCAGAAATCCATACGAACGAGCGGCATCAGCATATCGAATGATGAAACACAAGGATTCTCTCGGCAACCCTGTGATGACTGGCCATTTTGGTAAAGATGTTTCATTTAAAGAAAAAATTCAAGAATTCTACACGAGGGGCAAAGGTTCAATCAAAGGGGCAGTTGACATTGTATGGTATGCACAGTATCACTTCGTATGTTTTAAACAAAAAATACTTGTGGATGAGTTGTTACGATTTGAAAATCTAAACGATGAATGGCGCGAGTTTGCAACAAGGTTAAATGAAAGAAATCCAATATCAGGTGTAGCAGCCGAACTTCATACATCAAATAACACTCCAGGTGAATATTGGAGAGATTACTATGATGGTGATGAAGAGTTATATGATATGGTGTATCATTTGTATGAAGAAGATTTTAAATTATTTGGATACGAACGATAATTTTCGTATATTTAGATTAAACAAAAGGAGTTATAAATTATGTATGTATTAGGATTTTCAGTAGGTCACGACAAAGGGGCTGTTTTAATTAAAGATGGTGAAATTGTTGTAGGTGTTACCGAAGAACGTATTACCCGTGTAAAACACGATGGAGCGTATAATCCACATATTCCAAAACTTTCTATGGAATATTGTATTAAATCAGCTGGTATCAAATTTAGTGATATTGGTTTATTTGTATATAATCTAACCGAGGGTGGTGAGTTGGTAGACCGTGAATTTGAAGAGGTTACTAAACAATCTCTAAACAAGTTAAGATTTATCCCTCACCATATTGCTCACGCATTTTCAACATTCCATTCATCAGGATTTACTGAAGCCGCGGTGTTAGTTGCTGACGCAATGGGTTCATCTCTTGCACCAGGAAATAAAGCAAGATTGTGGTATGAAGGTGAAATCGAACGATTAGGCGAACCTGAAGGTGAAGCTTATAGTTCTTGGGCAGAGGGTTGGTCAATTTACAAAATGACTCTACAATCATATGAAGAGGTATACAAAAAATGGTTGAAGTGGCCACTACCTCATGAAGTCAGTACGGAAGAAACATCAGTTGGTGGTCTATACGGACATGGTTCAAAACAATTGGTGTACAGTAAAGAACACCATTCTTGGCATGCCGGTAAGTTAATGGGTCTTGCTTCATTTGCTGAAAAGGATTGGGTAGATGGTGAGCCGGTTGTCTCATCTCTTGATAGTGATGGATTCCCAATTATCCCAGCTGACTATATTGAAAAATATAAACACATCAACTACGATAGTGATTTTAGAAGTAAATCAAATGTAGCAGGAATTTATCAGAGAGAGCAAGAAGAGTTGTCTATGATTCTTGTTGAAAAGGCTAAGGAGTTAACAGGTATGAATAATATTTGTGTTGCTGGTGGTTCATTCTTGAATTGTAACACAAATGAAATGATTATCAACAGTGGGTTGTTTGAAAACGCATATTTTGTTCCTCCAGCCGATGATAGTGGTATTCCATTAGGATGTGCTTGGTACGCATATTGTTATATGGCAGACCGAGATGATAACAAAATGATTTCACCATATTTTGGCAAGACTTATACTAACGAAGAGGTTGAATATGGTCTTCAAGTTGTCAATGATGAAATGGAAAATCAAATTGCAGAAAAATGTGAAATCATTAGATTTGAAGATACAAATGAACTTATTGACCGAGTTTCCGATTTGTTGGTAGAAGGTAAGATTGTTGGTTGGATGCAAGGTGGCTCTGAAATTGGCCCTCGCGCTTTGGGTAATCGTTCTATTCTGGCAAACCCAACATTCAATTGGATGCAGGATTACATTAATTCAGATATTAAAGGTCGTGAGTGGTATCGCCCATTTGCACCATCAGTTTTGTATGATAAACAATCCGAGATTTTTGACTTGGATACATACTCACCATATATGTTGGTAACTACAACTGTTAATGAGGAGTGGAGAGAGAAGATTCCTGCTGTAACCCACATTGATAATACATCACGTTACCAATCGGTGACTATGGAAAACAACCCCATGTACTATCAGTTGATTAGTAAATTTGCTGATAAGACTGGAGTTCCTGTTGTTTTAAATACATCATTCAATGGGCCGATTGAACCAATTGTTGAGTCACCATACGATGCTATTAGAACATTTTGGACTCGTGGATTATCTGCAGTTTGTGTAGAAAATGTTTTGATTATTAGAAAATAATTTGTATATTTGTAATATGAATAACGACCACATTTTTATTTATTGGGATGAATATCCTACTGAAACAACAAGTTCAACTAAAAACTAATAAAAGATGGCAAATCACGTTACGACTTGGATTGAGGTCAAGTCAGACAAAGAAGAGGTCTACCAACATTTGGTAGATATGTTTCGAGGGTCTACTTGGGAAGACCACGGACAAACACTATGGTTGTATAACAAATTGTACAACCTACCGGCAGATTCGGAAGAATATGACCGTGAAACATATACCGAACGCATGGGTGCGAAGTGGTGTTACATTGATGAGGTCTCAACTTATAACGAGTGTTTTGAGATGGTAACCACATCAGCATGGGATTTTTGTGATGGGGCAATTATGAGATTGCATGAAATCCTTTCAGCAATTGATGAAGATGTTCTAATCCGATTCACTTACGAAGATGAGTCACTTGACCCAGTAGGTGGTGGTGGTGTATTCCGTGGTGAGATGGAACATTATCGAGAAGACTTGTCTCACCTTTGGGAACAAGAGCAAAATGAAGATGGTGACTACGCAGATGATATGTGGGATAAGGTAGGTGATACCAAAAACGAGCTTATGGTTGAAGCTTGTGATGATTTAATGTTAATGAATGAAGAAGAAGATGAAGATGAAGAATAAATGGATGTCGCAATCGCTTGTGGTTTTCTTATTGCTCTTTGGGTCGTGGTCATTGTCCGCGCAGAGCGTAAAAACCATTAAAACGGAGATTTTTACTGTGGTTTACTCCGAACCATACCAACAACCACTAAAGGTTAACTATTGGGTTCAATGTCCAATGGGTGATGCAAGTCGTAGTGGTATGGACTTTTTTAAAGTCGATGGAGTAATCACTTCAGACAACAATGACTACAAAGACAATGTGTGGGATAAGGGTCATATTGCTCCAGCTGCAGATTTTAATTGTGATAGAGAAACCCTAAAGAAAACATTCTCATATCTAAATTGTGCACTCCAACACCAAGGACTCAATCGTGGCCCTTGGAAAGAGTTAGAACGATTTGAACGAGATTTGGCTAAAGTTTACTATCCAGAATCCGTTAGAGTTGAGGTGGTAATTTTATTTGAGAATGAAGAACAATGGTTACCAACTGGCGCATTAGTTCCCTCCGGATTTAAGAAGACCATTAAGACTCCCGAAAACGAGTGGACATTTGTATTTCCAAATAGAGATGTCGCAGGTCAAGATTGGGTTAATTTTAGAACTAACTAATTAACAATCTTCACAACAAGTTGTGATATTTAACAACGATATAAGAAACGAAGAAAATTCTACATTAGGGAGGCATTTTATGGCCTCCCTTTTGTGGAATACGGAACCGGAGAAAATGGTTGAGATTCTAAAAGTGATGATAAACGCTTATAAGAAATATGGACTGCCAATTAACTATAATGGATTAGGAATAGAAGAAGAATGAACGAGTTTTTAAATAGTTACAACGTATTAAAAGGAACACTCCTACGAACACTCATATATACAATGGGTCACTTTATCATTGCAGCAGCATGTGTAGTATATTTCACAGGAGCAAGTTTCGTTGATGGTATCACCGATGCAATCGTAGAACCAATCCTAAATGGGGTATGGTATTTTATATTAGATAGATTATGGGTTACTTCAAAAGGATAAAGGACATCCTCACATATTACGATTACGAACCACTTATATTGTTTGTGGCTCTATTTGATATTATTCATTTGAGTAATACTCTATTTTGGCCAGATGAATGGAATTGTAACACATTCCAAACCTTTGATGTATATAGATTGTACGATTGGATGCCGGTACTATATTGGGCATCCGCTATTCTCATTATACTATTAATCAATAACTCAAAGTGGTTGGTTAGATTGATAACATTCCACACCTTACAGTCGGTTTTTTACCTTGTTCATATGGGAGGAATCCAAATCATGTACGTTGACCCAATAGAATGGTTTCAGGAGTATTGGTACACTTTTGATATATTGAGACAGGTGTTTTGGATGTTTGCATGGATTTGGATTCTATTCCAAATAAAAAAGAAAGAATTGTATCAAAAATTGGGAGTGTGATGGATTATACTACGATAATAACAACACTACTTACTTGTGTATTTGGAGCAGGTGCTTGGAAGTTTTATACATATTTGGTAAAGACTAAAGCTAAACAAAGAACCGAGACCATTGACCAACACAACGTATATCGTGATGACTTACGAAAGAGAGTGGAAAAGTTGGAGAATGACAAGGATAATTGTATCGATGAATTATCAGAGTTAAAAGCAGAAGTTGCTGCTTTGAGAATGAAAATCGAATTCTTGGAGAAGAAATGAGAGTAGTCACGGGTATGATGATAAACGAGGATAAGTTCCTCATAGGTCAGAGAAAATCAGACAATCCAACACTTCCAGATTATTGGGAGTTGCCGGGTGGAAAGATAGACCCTACCGATGAAACTCCGTGGCACGCAATCAAAAGAGAATGGATGGAAGAACTCGAAATAGATGTGTGGGTTCTCCATTCCATACCCGAAAGAATGATTAACGATAAAGAGGTTCACCCCTTCCTTTTGAAGTACGAAAGTGGGAAGGCCAAGATGAATGAACATCAGAGTATAAAATTTGTGACATTTAACGAAATAAATGAATATAAATTAACTCCAATAAGTAAAGAAGTAATACATATAGTAAAGAGGTCTTATAACTTATTCATAAAACCATTAAACAAGGAGTGAACCAATGAAAATCATCTATGAACTTGTAAAGAACAAGTTCGCCAAGAAGTCAGTAGGAAACAAATCAAGTCACATCGCAGAAGTCCGTTCAGATGAACCCAACAACATAGGGTGGAGAATGGCAGACCAATCCGAGAAACCTTACATTCATTTTAAGATTACCGAAGAGGATATCTATAAAGATTTAACCAATAATCAAGAATGAAAAGCTACACCGACCCACATCGAGATGGACACGAACGATTTCGTGTGTCACAAGAAAATTTTGGAAATAAATCCCAAAATGTTTCTAAACTAAATGAATTACAAGAGTGGGATACCACTATGGCAGATGGACTTGATGAAATCCCTTGGGATGATAATTATTGGTATCCAGATACAAGAATATAAACAGTTATAAAACTTAATTTTCAGATTCTAAAACTTAAACAACATGAAACAAAAAGTAATCAACGTAACCTATCGTAAGGATAGTGAGACTTTTCCAAAGTGGATGAAGTATGAGATTGAAATCCTCAATGAGGATGGGACAACCGAAATGATTCCGGCATACGGCAAGGATTTGCAAGATGCCCTTTCACGAGTGGTACGCGACAAGAAGATTAGAAAGGTAGAGAAGACTACCGAGAAAATACCCCTAGCCGTATGGTTATTGTTGTGGTTTATGTATATGGGTATTCTTATTATAGGATACTATGAGACCTTAAATCATTGGATTTTCCTTGGTGGGATTGTAGGAGTATTGGCAGTGATATTGTCTTTAAATTGGTGGGGGAGACCAAGAAATGAATCAAAAGATATTCGGAGATAGACCTCCATTGAATCCTAAAGTGTGGGTGGTAGTGAATCACTCCAATAAAACAATACAACATATTTTAAACGAAGGATACCCCTTTGATGAGGATGGGTCGTATATGTCGTTGGAGTATTTCACACACCATTATAGTAAAGAGGTAAATGTGAGTGATTATGAAATCAAATGAGATAAATTCTATTCAGCTACACAATGACTATATAATCATAGAGACCGATAAGGGTACAAGGATTATAAAGAACACACATCCTCATTACAACGTATATAGGGATAATATTATTTCTATGGGTCTAACCTTATATGACTACGAAGATAAGGTAAAACGATATGTAGATAAATCTACTTTAACAAATCAGAGATTTGATGTCCTCAAGTAAGAACATTATTGACCTCCACGGCGTCCGACACGAATGGGTAGAAGAAGTGCTGGAAAAATCCCTATTAGGATACCACGATACGGAAGGCTGGGAAATCATCACAGGCAATTCACCCTTAATGATAGAGTTAGTAGAATCTTTTTTAGTACGACATTGGTTTCATTGGATTCGTGAACCCCATAACTACGGAAGGATTATTTTGACTGAAAAGGGCTGGAAATGACCCTCCGTACCACCACATTATAGAACCCTCTTAATAGAGGGTTTTTTTATGCCCTAAACCCTCAATTCTCGATTCTCGAATCACGAATTCCAAAGTAAGGGTATAACCTTACCAAACATGCGCTAACGTAAGGTTATAACCTTACTCTTCCTTTAAAAACCTAAAATATAGCCTTCCGAACCCCTCCGAAACCCTCAAAAAAGGGGAGAAAGTGGGGAAAGGTGGGAGATAATGGTAAACACGGGTTATTTTAACCTATTTTGAATCCGTATGTACAAATATTAGGATGAGGGGATATGGGGGGCTTGGGGGAGCTAGAACCACCAAATCATTCATTTTTCCCACAATTTACTCAAACACTTTGTCTGGAAACACCCTAAATAGGAATTTACCAATAATTCAGCCCCTATTTTGTGTCTTTCTTTGCGGAAAACCAAATTTTTGCTGGGAAAGTTATTAACATCACCGTGTTGATAAGTTTTTTGGGGGTAGACCGAGCCCTATCGCTATAGATTTTGTCTATCCAGGTGTTACAATTGTAACGCTGGGTGTGTTAAAGTGTTACTTTAAGTCAAAGGGCTTAACTGGGAGTTAAAGTATTACTTTAAGCGTGGAACAATTGTTAAAGTATTACTTTAAGTCGTGGAACATTGTTGATAACTTTTTTTGAAAAAATATGCCGCAAAGCTTGTATAATTCGTTTTTTTGTCGTATATTTGTTATGTTGGGAGTGCTAATATATAAAAAAAATAGTGTTTGCGGCCTGCGGGCCGTGCGAACCCAACAGGAATGGGGCCTTCCGTGTTAATAACTTTGTTGATAAATTAACAATTATTTAACATTAAAGGCTTGGATATGTAGATTATATGTCGTACATTAGTACTGTAAGATTGAGATAGAGAGATTATGAAACGAATTTGGTGGTTATGACATTGAAAGAGAAAGAGGCTGTGGCCAAGGAGTTGTTCGGTGATTTGGTTGGAACTTGTGAGAGCTGTGAAAGAGAGTTAGGAGTATGGACTGAAAACCCCTTTGAGGCTGATGTCCGTAACGTGACTGTGATGGAGTTCTTATGTAAGGAGTGTCACCACGACTTGATGATGGAAGTATAATATAATGGAGAGTTGAGCAATTGGTTGGCTCGCCTGACTGTAAATCAGGTCCTTTTTAGGCGTGGGGGTTCGAGCCCCTCCTCTCCAACAAAAAGTGAATTAAAAATTAAATAGCTAATGTATATGAATAGTAAGTATCCACAAGGGTATATCCCCAAGATTGAGTATTGGCAGTACAAGGTTAACAAGGCCATCCAAGCAGGAGACTGGGCTGGTGTAGAGTTCAGTATGAAGAAGCTCTCCTACTTCGTGTCCCGCCAGTATGTAGTAGAGAACCAAGTACCACACCAATTAGAGTGGGTTAAGTAAGAATAAAAGCCCGAAACCCCCTCACCGCTACAGGTGATGAAAGATACTCGTGAGTGAGGGGGGTGGGGCATTTTAACGTAACCCTATGATAATCAAGCTGTTAGAGCTAGCTGTTACCTGTTTTCCTATCGAGCCTGGTTTTTTTGACTGGGAATAAAGTCCCCTCTACGCTTGGATACACCAAAGTGAGGTGATATTAAAATACCTAATGTTAATATATGGGTAATACTTGTTAATAACTTGGTGATAATTTCAGTAAATTTCCTTGGATATATGATATATGTTCCTTATATTAGTAATGTAATAAGAGATGAGAGATATGAGAAAGACAATTAAAGTAAAAGAGATGTTGGAGTGGGCTAACCACCAATTAGGTAGAACTGATGAGTACGCTACTGAGAAGTTCAAAGCTGGTATTTGTACTATGATTGAACATCTACTGATGGATAGTGGTAATTACCAAGGGTATAACAACTACGTTGGTGGTACTACTGAGTATTGTCGTTACTACTACACTTCGAATAACTTAAATTAAGAGATATGACGTATTTAATTCACCCACAAGATTTAGTCCTTAGAGCATGGACACGTATTAAAGGATTCAACGATATGGTTATCGGTAACAACATTGAATCACACACACTATTAGAACTAGCGACTGAGGTCTCCCAAGAGTGGACTGATAGTTGGGATGAGGACCAAGGGTTTGGTTCTTCTGATGGAACGTATATGTTAAAGGAGTTTATTGATTCCGTGATAGGGCTGGTTCATTGGAAGAATCACAAGAAGGAATATTCTACGAAGTTCAACCCGATGTTAGAGGTTGTAAAATAATTTTGGATTATGAAGTATTGGAAGTATTATAAGGTGCCCTTCTTCGTTGGGGGATTGTTTGTCTCACGTATGGAGAGAAAGGGTTGGAAGGTTACAAAGGTTCGTGGAGTTCTTTTACACACGTATAGAACATCGACCTATGATAGGAACTTATTTATAGAAAGCTAAATGACTGATAATCAATGGAATGCGTTAAGGGAGATGACACGAGGAATGGTGTTTGAATGTGATATGTCTTTAGGTAAGGTACGTTTAGAGCCTGAAGGGTTGTATTCGTATCTACTTCGTTATCCTTCCCATAGTGTTACTCTACATAAGGATGATGATATAGTTTCAATAGATAGGCATTATCTTCATACTATGTATAACAATTGGTTGTCTCGTATATAGTAGTATTTAGATGATTTAATTTTACATCACTTTTTTTATGACCTCACAAGAATGGAAGGCGTTGGAGAGAATGGTTAAGGGTAAAGACCCAATGATAATCAATACCAAGGATGGTAAGGTTTCATTGGAGTATATACGAAGTGGTACTATGGAGTACTATGAGTTAATCCTACCCTATGGTGCTGCTACACTATATGAGTCTTCTCCATTACATTCACGAACACGTTCATACCTTAAAGAGTTGTATGATGTATGGTATGATTGGGAAAGACTAAATTTATAAACACACGACTATGACTACATCAGAATGGAAAGCATTGATTAGAATGACAATGACATCCACCAATAGTTACTCTGGTCATTACAAGGGTATTCCTGTTGAGGTATCTTCTAATAGTACATTGACACGAGTGTTTGTTATTTGTAATCACGAAAATATAGTTCCAATGAAGAGTTTTAAGATGAATGATGATTTACCTACTCTATATAGGAAAGTCTTTAAGGAGTTGTATAGAGTATGGCATGATATAAAAGTAGATAATTTACCATTTTAAAGTTATGAAAAGAATTAAAAAGTTATTAGTTGAGTATTGGAATCTATTGTTAGATGGGTATAGAGTAAATAAGCGATAGGCTAATAAATGAAAATTTATTTTAAACACACGCTGAGTTATGGTTTTTAGAAGTGGGAAATACCAAGGTTACACGATAGACGAAGTTAGACGAATTGCTCCATGGTATATAAGGTGGGTTCAAGAGAATCGTCCTGAGATGTTACGGGAACGGACTCCTCGTAAAAAGACTACCACCAAAGTAACTGAGGATGAGGAAGTTACGAGAACCCCAAAGGTAAAACATCTTGCTTCGTGGGATGAGGCATTCTAGTTGTTGTGAACATTTAAGATTCATTAAAATGAACAAAGTTTTCATTAGAATCTAAAGGTATCTTCGAATCACATTATATTTATATAAGTGAAACGATTACTATACATAACATTACTTGTGTTGTGTATTCCCTTCTCTATGAAATCTCAGAGTTATGTCAATCTAATCAAATCAATCGAACACGGGGTTTACACCGACCATAACTTCACATACCCATACACACAAGTGGGTGTGGCAATTCAAAATGGATTATACTTTGAGTTAGGTATGTTAGACCTACCCACCGAAATTGATATTAGTTTTAATCAAACTATCCAACAAAGAGCTGGTAGACTGGCTTGGATGATAAACAATATAGAAGAGCCAGTTGGATATAAAGGAACACCACGATATAAAGAATTTTACTATTCAGTTGGGTATGTTCGTCAATTCAAACGTTATAGAGGTATTTTACAATACGGATATGCTGAAGATGATTCTATGATTAAGATATCAAATTATTATAGAGCCATAGACTCGTCTCCTGCCCATCTCGATATCGGAGTACACCTACAATACGGAATGAGACGTAGGTTTTTATTTATTGGGTACTCTTGGGGACTTCACCTCAACTAAACATTTAACAATTTATTAACATTAAACATTTGGTAAAACCGGCATTTATCCTTATATTTACTATGTAATAATGAGAGAGATAAAAGTTATGTCAGTATTTCAAAACACCAAAGCGGTAAACTCGATTGAAGAGTTTGAGACTCAGTTAGTTAACCAATTGACTGAACACTATAATCAGTATAATCACGTTTCAGTTCCCGAAATCAAAATCAACAAAGGGAATAAGTTCTATAAGGTTATCGTAGGTAGTTCGGTATGGGGGTTCATTGCTCGTATCCCATTCGTTCACAAAGGAATCCAACTACAAAAAGGTGACTTGATGAAACCTGCTGGATGGTCTGCTGCTGCAAAACATCCTCGTGGTAATGTCATTCAAGGTACTGCTGCTTACACTCCATATGGTCCTTTATATCTAAAATAAAAAGTTATGAACAAGTTAAAGAAGAAATTGTTAACAAAGTGGTTTATGGAATGGGTAAAGACTGAGACTGATGTCGAGACTCTACAAGCTACTACTATGTTTATTAGAAATCGTAAGGTTGAATTAGTAGGTGAAGAGAAACCACCAATTGGATTCCGAAGAAATAATTTGGAAATGTCAAAATAATTTTGTATATTGTAACAACCTTTAACATTAACGAGTGATAGTCAAAGTAGTTTGTCTATCAAATAATGAGAAATTTTAACACCAAAGAGAGATGAAAAGGATTAAAGAGTTCTTTAAAAATATTTGGTTAGGTATTAAAATATCTAACAAAAATTATTTAAGCGGTAAAACGCACCACGGTAAATTTTAACACAAAAGAGAGATGAAAACAATTGAAGTAAAAACTATGTACAAGGATGTAAAAAATGAATTACCCACTAACACCTTTGAGTGTATTGTAAAGATGTGGAATCAATTTAATGATACTTGGGTGACTGGTATAGGTATTTACGATGTACCAACTGGCAAATGGGAAGTTTCAAGCAATTTAGGTGAGCAGTACCCTGTTCATTTTTGGTTTGCAGTACCAAACCTTTAACACCAAAGAGAGATGAGTGATAAAAATAAAGAAACAGAGTTGTTAAGAGCTTCGTTAATGCAGCAAGTTAGTGAACTAACTGATAATGAAATTATATCTTTATATGATGACTTATCTGAATTCTTTAACACCAAAGAGAGATGAAAGCAACATTAGAGTTTAATCTACCGGAAGACCAATCGGACTTTGATTTGGCAGCCAATGGCGCTAAAGGACAATCTGCACTTTGGGAAATGGACCAATGGTTAAGAAGTCAATATAAGTATATGCCTGACGAAGAATATAATAAGGACAGGTATGAGACTTACGAGGAGTGTAGAGAGAAACTCCGTGAGATTATGTTTGAGAACGGATTAAAATTTGACTGATGAACATAGAAACTGATTATTTAATTCTACTTAACGACATCCTAACAACAGGTGTTGAGAAGTCTGACCGAACTGGTACAGGTACTATCTCCGTATTTGGTCGACAAATCAGACACGATATGAGTGAAGGGTTTCCTCTACTAACCACAAAGAAGATGGCTATCAAAACTATGATGACTGAGTTGAAGTGGTTCTTAAAAGGAGATACCAACATTAAGTATTTGGTGGATAACGGATGTAACATTTGGAATGGTGATGCTTATAAGAACTACAAAGAGAATAAAGGAACTCTGGGTATGGGAATGGAAGCATTTATTGAGAATATTAAAACCAATGATAAGTTTGCAGAGAAGTGGGGTGAGTTAGGTCCTATCTACGGAACACAATGGAGAGAATGGGATTATACGGATATAGACCAAATCAAAAATCTAATCAACGACCTCAAAAACAATCCCGATAGTAGAAGGTTGATGGTATCTGCTTGGAATGTTGGGGAGTTGGATAGAATGACCCTACCACCGTGTCACTATGGATTTCAATGTTATGTATCTGATGGTAAGCTATCCCTAATGTGGAATCAGAGAAGTGTAGATACATTCTTAGGTCTACCATTCAACATTGCATCATATGGTACACTACTCCTACTACTATGTGAAGAAACAGGATACACGCCAGGTGATTTGATTGGAAACCTTGGTGATGTACATATCTATAATAACCATATAGAACAAGTAAAGGAACAACTACAAAGAAGTTCATTCCCATTACCTACAATAGAACTATCTAATGTAGACATTCTAAATGGGGAGTTTGATTATGAAGTAAAGGGATACGAATCCCACCCAAGTATAAAAGCACCTTTGTCAAATTAAGAATATGAAAAAGCAAAAAGTCACAAATGTAACCTATCGTAAGGATAGTGAAACCTTCCCAAAGTGGATGAAGTATGAGATTGAAATCCTTAATGAGGATGGTACAACCGAAACCATTCCTGCCTATGGTAAGGATTTACAAGATGCTCTTTCACGAGTAAAGCATGATAAGGTGGTGGAGAGGGTAGAACAGAGAGCAAAGAGAATTCCCGATTTGGTTTGGGTAATCCTTTGGTTTGGTTACATTCTTGGATGGACTCTATTGACGTATGAATTGTCCCCATACCAACATCTCAACGGATTGTTTTTAGTAGGTGGTATAGCGTTGATTACAAGTATAGTATTGTCGGTAAAAACTTGGTTTAGACAACGAAACAAAGATAAATAGGTAAGATATGACTGAATCAGAACACATTGAAGAATTACTAATCGAAGCAGACGCATACGGATTACGATTAGAAGTAATGGATTGGGCTAAAAAAGAATTGGAAGACAATCCAAAGTTAAGAAGAGTAGACGCATATGAACTTGCATTTAAAGAGTGGATAAAATGAGTGGAGTCTTAGTTATTGGAGTTATACTAATTATTAGTATTACCGGAGTGTATCAAATCTATTTGGATACTAAAGATAAAAAGAAGTCTAATTGCCCGTGTGGTGGAAATTGTGAATGTAATGAACAAAAAATCAATCTTAGATAGAGACAATGTAGAACTCTACATTATGTCGGAAGAAGATGAAGCAATGCTCGCAGAAATCTTGTTGGAAGATAACAATGATATCGAACTTCAAGAGTGGCAAGAAGAAATCCTCAAAAAAGAAATTGGTGATGACTAAACTTGGTGAAACGAAAGAAAGAGAATTCTACGCAGTGGTCAAGGTAAAGAAGGCTGAACTATTAAAACCTTCAGAGTCTCAACTAATGTCTTATTATATAGACTATGGGTATAGTAGTATAGAAGAGGTTATAGAAGACTATGGTATAAAAGAGATGTTAAGGGAGTGGTATAACAACACTAACTTTACCTCAGAGTTTCAAGACCACCAAGCCAAATCAAATATCTTTCCCATCGATTGGGACTCCGAATGGGAGAATATAGATGTTATCGATAAAAAAGATTGGGAGATAATCTATAATAACACTTATGGTTTATAACTACATACTATACTACCTACTCATAGGAGTAGTCAATACAATAATAATAGATTACTTTGTTAATAAGATAGCAGAGTTACACGATAAGGAAGCCCTTACAAATTTAGAACGTATTTGGTTATTAGCCTTATGGCCCATATATTCTTTTACATTTTGGTATAACTTCGCTAAGGCGTTTTTTAAAGACAACGATTAAGCAGATAAGCAAAAGGGGGAACGCCAGTTCCCTTTTTCACACACGATAAATTTTTTTAAGTAACACGTTATGGTTTTACAATTACTGATGGTCGTATGAAAGAAATAGAACACGCATTGTCTACGCATTGGGAACAACCTTGGTGTATGGATAGATGGGAAATTATTAACCACATCATCAAACGATATGGATTCGAATCGTATTTAGAGATTGGGGTATCAAATCCACGGTGGTGTTTCAATATGGTATCGTGTCGTGATAAAGATGGCGTTGACCCCGGATATGAGTTTGACAACAATGTAGCGAATTATAAGATGACTTCCGATGAGTTCTTTGATTCAATTCCAAAAGACAAGAAGTGGGATGTGATATTCATTGATGGTCTTCATCTTGCACAACAAGTAATCAAGGATGTGTATAATGCATTAGACCATTTGAATGAGGGTGGATTTATTCTTATGCACGATTGTAATCCACCTAATGTTTGGAGACAACGAGAGAATTATTCTATTGATGGGTACAACTATCCGTGGAATGGTACGACTTGGAAAGCATACTACCAACTACGAATAACTCGTTCTGATTTGTCTATGTGTGTTGTTGATACTGACTATGGTGTTGGTATCCTACGGAACGGAAGTCAGACACTTGCGCCAGCGGATAATGAATTCTATGATTTCAATATTCTTCAACAAAACAAAACGGAGTATCTTAATTTAATTTCTTGTGATGAGTTAGATTCATTCTTGGATACCACTAATACGAATCTCGATAAAAATTTAACATCAACATTTGGATAATTCAAATATTTTTCGTATATTAATGTAGCATTAACAAATATAAATTATGTCAAAGTACAACAAGATTGTCAATACGAACAGCGCACTACAATCTATTAAGGGCACTTCATTAAAAGACCGACTATTTGGCTTTAATTATAAACAACTCGTTATTACCTTTGGAGAACCAACGTTTAGTAAGGTTTCTAACGATGGTAAGATTCAAAAGGAATGGGTGTTCGAACGAGTATCCGATGGCGAGGTATTCACTATTTACGATTGGAAGACCTATGATGAGGATTATACTATGACTATGAATCAAAATTGGAATGTTGGTAGTAGAGTTTACGCGGGTGAATTTGTTACGGACTCGATTGAATCAATCAGAAAGAAAAACTAATATGGCAAAGTATTATTTTTATACAAAAACTGATTCTAAAAAAGAACCAATTTATACGTGTGATGCTAATTCATTAGAAGATGCTAAACTTGTATTTAGTAAAGGTAAGCAAATGAGTTTGGAGACATTTAATAAATTGTACGAAGTTGATACTAAGAGTTGATGAAAATCCTAATTCCACTTGGTGGCATTGGTAAACGATTTAGTGATGCCAATTATACTACACCCAAACCTCTAATAAAGGTATTGGGTAAACCTCTTTTGTTTTGGGTTATCGATAATCTAAATCTATCTGAGTATGATGAGTTGTATATCACTTATAACGAGTCGTTGGATAAGCATAATCTTGGTAACATCATTAAGTCAAAGTACCCAAACATAAAAACAAAATCAGTACCTAATACCCGTGGTGCCGCTGAGACTATTAGACTCGCGATAGAACATTTCTTTACCGAAGATGATAAGTTAGTAGTGTTAGATGGTGACACCTTTTATGATGAGGATGTATTATCAAAAGCACGGCTTGTAGATAATGGTGTTATGTACTTCAATAGTACTGACCCCAAACCTATATATTCATACATCAAATTGGATAGCGATAACACCATCACCCATATCAAAGAGAAAGAGAAGATTTCAGATAATGCAAATAGTGGGTGTTATGTATTTTGGTCGGTTAAGAAACTACACCAATACCTTTTAAGTATGGACTATACTCAAGGTGAGGTATATACATCTGATGTTATAAAATCTATGATTGATGGTGGTGAGGAGTTTAGAGGAATGCCCGTTTCTAATTTTTATGTATTGGGAACTCCACAACACATAGTTGAGTTTAGTAAGTCGTATAAGGTAGAGCCTCAACGATTTGTTTTTGACCTGGATAATACATTAGTTACCTATCCAATAATAAGTGGAGATTATACAAGTGTAGAGCCAATTCAAGATACCATTAACTACCTACAAAAACTAAAGGAAGCAGGTCACCATATTATTGTGTATACTGCTCGTAGGATGAGAACACACAATGGTAACGTGGGTGGTGTTATCGCAGACATTGGTAAGATTACTATGGACACCCTATCTAAATTTAATATTCCATATGATGAGTTGGTGTTTGGTAAACCATATGCACATCACTATATCGATGACCTATGTGTGAATCCTAAAATGGAGTTGTCAAAGCAACTCGGATTCTATTTAGATGATATCAAACCACGAAGTTTTAACAAGATAGTAATATCAGAAAACTCCGTTGTAAAATACTCACAAGATTCCAAGCTATCAGGCGAATCTAAATATTATACTGACATTCATCAAACGCATTTGTCGGAGATGTTTCCTAAATTGATATCATATGGTGATGGTTACTTGGAGATAGAAAAGATTGAGGGCACTACGTTTAGTGAATTGTTTATCAACAATATGTTGACCGAACGACACATTGACTTATTATTAGAATCTATTGACCGATTACATTCTAATAAATTTGTGCATTCAAAAAATAATTCGTATGTTGACTATCAACAAAAGATAGATGATAGGTACAATCAATATGATTATTCGAAATTTGATAGTGCTGATGTTGTGTATTCTGAAATACGAAATGGTTTGGATTTGTATTTGAAGAATGAATTTGAGTTATCAAGCTATCACGGAGATTGTGTATTTACAAATATTATATTTACACCAACTGAAGAGGTTCGGTTTATTGATGTTAAGTATAGTGAGTATGGAATCTATGGTGACCCTAACTATGATTATGCAAAGATATATCAATCCCTATGTGGATATGATGAAATCTTATCAGACAAATATGTTGTTGAATCATATCGGCAACGAATTAAAAAATACTTTGAAAGTAAGTTTAACGAAGAAGAATTAAACAATATAAAGTTAATTACAGCATCGCTTTTATTTAGTTTGATTCCATTACACGATAACAACAAATGTTCTCAATATTTTGAACTATCAAAAGAACTATTATGACTGAACAAGAACTACACAAACTATTAGAGATTCAATACCTCAAGGGGAGATTGGATGAACTACACAAAGCACTTCCAACTATTACCGACTTAGGTCGAAGTCGTAAACTCGACCAACGATTGGATAAGTACTACAAAAAGTTAAAAGCAGTTGATGAGATTGCGTATCATTTGTACCAAGTAGAACATACCAATCAAACCATCTCAAAAGGTAAATCTAAAAAATTTATGAAGTCTTTACTGGAAGATTTGATTCCACATTTGACTGACAACGAAGTAATTCAAAAAGTAAAAAATCAAATATCTAAATATTAAGTTATGTCTGAAAAGATTTATGTCCGTAAAGTAGAGACTTGGACAATCTCATCTGCAAGTGAACCAATTGAAGTTAATGTAGAAGCACTTCGTAATTGTGAACCACCATATGAAGGTGACTCTCCTGAAGACCTCGTTGAGTACCTAACTGAAAACGTATGGGGTGAATACGAATTCTACGAAAACGAAACCAACATTGAAGTATATGGTGAAGATGCCGTTTACGATTTGGTTATGGAAGAGTGTTATGTTGAGAATGAGTTCTTTGATTCTCGTACCAAAGGTGAAGATACAAACATTCAAGTAGGTATACCTAATGAGGAATACACTCGTTATGGTGGGTTTGAAGTGTTAGCAGCTTCGGAATACTAATTAAAGGATGGACTCGTAGCTCAGCTGGATAGAGCATCTGCCTTCTAAGCAGACGGTCACAGGTTCGAATCCTGTCGGGTTCACATAGAGTGGGTAAATAGTTTAGTACACCTCTGCAGGGGTAAATGTAAGTTACTATTAATAGGACTCCGTATCCTAACGACTACTCTTATTTTGCTCCGTTCGTCTATCGGTTAGGACACGGCCCTTTCACGGCCGAGAGAGGGGTTCGATTCCCCTACGGAGTACAATTGTCCGATGGTGTAATGGCAACACTTCTGTTTTTGGTACAGACATTCAAGGTTCGAGTCCTTGTCGGATAACTAAGTTTACTAAAGTTTTGTAAACTATTTATATTAGATTAAACAATTAAGTTATGAGTAAGATTTCAAGAAGATTATTCCAAGCATTGGAATCAAAGTACACGGCAGAGATTATGGATGCACGAGCACGTATCTCTATCTACTTTGAAAATCCGGTAGCTATCGGAGAACACCCACAACATACTGAAGAGATTGATTTGTTAGTATCACAATTGACTGATGCTACTGATAAGTTGTCTA
>Ga0208917_1000552_pt1 | contig 19078 bp, 29 predicted proteins | sample DEB08_DNA_10_FD_185500 | JGI IMG/M metagenome (GOLD analysis project Ga0208917, IMG submission 185500) | Aqueous microbial communities from the Delaware River and Bay under freshwater to marine salinity gradient to study organic matter... | ecosystem: Environmental > Aquatic > Marine > Coastal ...
AAATAGAAAAAAATTTACCTGACGTTTATGATTAATAATTAAATTCTTTTTAATTATTAATCATAACAAACTTTAATTCAACAAGTATTATGTGGTATTAGAACAGCACTTCTAACCCACATTTTAACATTTTTCATATAGCTCTCCTACTAAATGAATTGCTGAACCAATAGTGACCGGATTCGGGCTTGCAATCGAAGCTACTATCACCGTCGTAGCTCCAATGCAATGAGCCGCTAACCTTATAGGCGGCGGACTGCAACACTCGACTACCGTTACTGTAATATTCTTCGCCAGAATGAGAGGATTTGTTGAACTTGTAATGTTAACACCACCTTTAACTAATTTTAACACACGACCACCTGGAAATACATAAGTAAGTGCTTCTGAAATGAAATTTAACAATGTTTTATCCCCCTGTAATTGTAATTAATATTTTGGCTAACGCAGAGTTTCTTAATGGGGATAACCCAATTGCTATGCCAATTCCAATAGATATCAACGTTTTAGTCGTTTTTGTTACCATAAGAAAAGAATTAATAAAATTAATAACAGAATAATCAAAATATTATCTATCCTACTAAAAATTATAATAGTATTACTAGATATTTTATCTCCTTAATAAAAATTGATAATTAACACCCTTTAATTTTTCACCGAGAAACATAGCAATTGCACCTATTACAACAATTCGAATTTTCTTATCTCTTAGCATCTTAGCAAACCGATCTTTTCAAAAAATTTAAAAGTCGATGATTCGGGATTAACCATAACTTTAAAAAGTTAAAATATTTTATTTAAGATAGTAGTCACAAAACAGTGAATAAAATTTGACATTATACTTTAATCAAATTACTTTTTTTTAATAATTGAAAAACAGTTTCAGTTGGCTGAACACCATAACTTAACCATTTTAGAATTTTTTCTTCATTAAAGTATGATTCCTTTGTAATTGGATTATAATATCCAACTTCATCTACTGGTCTACCATCTCGTCGAGTTGTATTTTCCATGATAACTAATCTATATGAAGGTTGTCGTTTTCTTCCGTTTCGTTTTAATCTTAGTTTTAACATAAAGTAATTTATAAAGTATGAGTTTTTTTAAATTGAAAGATAAATAAATATAAAGTTTTTTAGTAAAATTCTAAAATTATCGTCTTGAGTAGTACTCAATTACTAATAATTCATTTAAATCTAATAAAAGTTCACTTCGATCACAATAATTTTTGACGATTCCTTCTAATTTTGACTTATCTAATGTTAAATGAGTAGGAGGGTCAACAAAATTTACTATTTTTAAATTATTTTCAACTACATTTTTTGATGTTGATTTTGGTTTTACACCAATAATATCATTAATTTGACATTGGAAACTTGGAATATCAACAACTTTATTATTTACTGTAATATGTCCATGATTTACTAATTGACGAGCGGCTGCGATTGTTGGGGCAAAGCCTAAAGAAAAACAAATTGTATCTAATCTCATTTCTAATAATTGCAATAAGATTAAACCAGTTACACCCTTTCGTCGACGTGCTTCTTTAATATAATGGTATAATTGACTCTCGCTTATGCCATAATTAAATTTTAGTTTTTGCTTTTCTTCTAATCGTATACCATATTCTGTTGTTTTCTTTTTACCATCACCTAAGGTTTTTCCATGTTGACCAGGTCTAGCACTTTTCTTTGATGTTTTTTGTGTTAATCCGGGTAATTTACCTAATCTTCTTGTAATGCGTAATTTTGGTCCTCTATAGCGTGACATAAAACTAGTATATTTATAATTTTATATATTTGATTTTTCTTACTTTTTCTTTTTGAATGTTTGAAGTAGGGCGAGTGACCGGACTTGAACCGGCGAATGGTGGAATCACAACCCACTGCCTTAACCACTTGGCTACACCCGCCAAACTATTTACTTTTAATACTATACCAAGTTATATTAAATCACGTCTAGGTTATTAATAAAATATTCTATTTTTTTTAACTTTTTAATATGAAAGAAACAAAGAAATTTTTTTTAAATGGAGAAGAGTTCTTTAGTAATAAACGCCTTAATCTATTAGATATAATTCAGTATTTTAATTATAATTCGTCTCTTTTAGTTCTAGAATATAATCATTTTATTTGTCCTAGAAAAAATTGGGATACATTTTTTGTTAATGATAACGATCAAATCGAAATAGTTACTATTGTTGGAGGCGGTTAAAAAAAAGTAAAGTCTTTGATGAAAAACTAAATAAAATTTTTCCTCAAAGATTATTCATAGAAAATAACTAAAAATAAATCCTTTAAATAATTTATGTCCAAACTTTACTTAACTCAAAGGTATTCTGTTTGGCTTTTTTTATGAGAAAACAAATAACTGAGTGGATAATATTTTTTTCAATAGTTCTTAATGGATTTGATCTCTATTTTGAACTAAACCAGAAAACACCGTATAAAACTTATGCCAAAGAGTTTTTGGAGAATTGCCAAAAAAGTATAAAATAAACTAATAAAAATAGTAGCCGCGAAAAAAATTAAAAAGATTGAATTTTGAAAATTGATAATTAAAAAAGTAATTGTTATTTTTGGATTTATAAAACAAAAAATTCTTTAATTTTTGGCTACGAAAAAGAAGGAAAAATTCTTCAACAGGATCATCTTATATTCGTTGAGAACCGGTTTGAAGAATTTGAACAAAAACTTTCTTTACAATTTTTAATCTCTTTTAATAAGTTTGAAAAATCTATTTGAAGTTTATTTTATTGAAGATAACTTTAATTAACAAGGTAATTTACAAAATATATTTCTTTACTATTTATTACATACCTATTTTTTATTTCTATTATGTAGTGAGATTGCTCATTAACCATTTAGCTATCAAGAAAAAAAAAGAAGTTTAAGCTTTTGTAAAAACTAATCCATTACTTTCTCCATATCGTTCCATAAACCTCATAAACCTATCCCAAGCCTTAGGACTTTTCATAATATAAATTGATTGAACAGCTTGGGGTTTTCCATTAACAAAACTCGCACTTACATCTCGGGTTTCTAAAATCCCTTCTTTATCAATCATATACATCCCCGTGATTTCTCCATTTAGTGCTAAACTTTTATCTAAAATGTTAGCATTTTTAAAACGGAATGTTGCTGTTCCAGTACTACCATCTCTTGAACGGGTTAATCGTATATCAGGTAGAACTTTTTCATCTATACCTTTTATAAATTGAATACAAGCGGTCATAATTTTTTCTACTGTTCAGTAAATAGTTTGTCTATCAAAAAAATTAAATAGCAATGATTATACAAACTGGGGTGGCAGGATTCGAACCTACGAATGGCGGAGTCAAAGTCCACAGCCTTACCACTTGGCGACACCCCAGTAAAGTAATATAGTAATTCGATTAGTATATATTTATTTAACAATTATATGTAAATATATTTTTATATATTGGGCAAGAAGGGATTCGAACCCCTGACACCGTAGTTCGTAGCCACGTGCTCTAGTCCACTGAGCTACAAGCCCAAACTATATTACTCTTTAATAATACTAGTTAGTATTCTTTTTAGTAAAGCTTTTAAACAAAAAAATTTTAACAAAATTAAAAATTTAACTTGCCGAATTATTAAACATTATTTTAAAGTTATAAATATACATAATAAATTTTAGTTTAATTTTATGGCAAAGAAAATATTATATCAAGATAATGCACGACGTGCTTTAGAGCGTGGAATGGAAATAATGGTAGAAGCTGTTTCTGTAACTTTAGGTCCAAAAGGACGTAATGTTGTTTTGGAAAAAACTTATGGTTCACCGCAAATTGTTAATGATGGTGTAACAATTGCAAAAGAAATTAAATTAGAAGACCATATTGAAAACACAGGCGTTTCGTTAATTCGGCAAGCAGCTGCAAAAACAAACGATGTAGCAGGGGATGGAACAACAACTGCAACAGTTCTTGCTTATGCTATGGTCAAAGAAGGCTTAAAGAATGTAGCAGCTGGAGCAAATCCAATTTCAATAAAATTAGGTATGGAGAAAGCTACTCAATATTTAGTTATGCAAATAAATGAATTTGCACAACCAGTAGAAGATATTCACTCAATTAAACAAGTAGCTTCAATTTCAGCGGGTAATGATGACATTATTGGAGCTTTAATAGCTGATGCGTTAGCAAAAGTTGGTAGAGAAGGTGTAATTTCGTTAGAAGAAGGTAAAGGAATTATGACTGAACTAGAAATTACCGAAGGTATGAAATTAGAAAAAGGGTTCATATCACCGTACTTTATAACTGATACAGAAAAAATGGAAGTATCGTATGAAAACCCCTATATTTTATTGACTGATAAACGAATTACATTAGTTCAACAAGATCTATTGCCAATTTTAGAACAAATTACTAAAACAAAACGTCCTTTATTAATTATTGCTGAAGATGTTGAAAAAGAAGCGTTAGCGACTTTAATTTTAAATAAATTACGAGGTATTGTAAATGTTGTTGCTGTCCGCGCACCTGGATTTGGAGAATTAAGAAAATTAATGTTACAAGATATTGCTGTTTTAACCGGCGGGACTGTAATTACACAAGATGCGGGGTTAAGTTTAGATAATATTCAATTAAATTTATTAGGTCAAGCAAGACGAGTTATAGTTAATAAAGATACAACGACAATTGTTGGTGATGGTTTAGAAATTGAAAATATTAAAGCCCGTTGTGAGCAGTTACGTAAACAAGTTAATATTGCCGAAACTGGTTACGAAAAAGAAAAATTACAGGATCGTATTGCTAAACTTTCTGGTGGAATTGCTGTAATTCGTGTTGGTGCGGTAACAGAAACGGAAATGAAAGATAAAAAATTGCGTTTGGAAGATGCTATAAATGCAACACGTGCGGCAGTTGAAGAAGGAATTGTACCTGGGGGTGGGTCAACATTAACTCATTTGTCAGAAAATTTAATAACATGGGCAAAAACTAACTTAAAGGAAGATGAATTGATTGGTGCCCTTATTATTTCACGTGCAATTGTTGCACCATTGAAAAGAATTGCTGAAAACGCGGGTATTAATGGACCTGTGATTATTGGAAAAGTTCAGGAACAAGAATTTGAGATAGGTTATAATGCTGCCAAAAATATATTTGGAAATATGTACGAAGAAGGTGTAGTTGATCCGGCAAAAGTAACTCGTTCGGGGTTACAAAATGCAACATCAATAGCGAGTATGATTTTAACAACAGAATGTATTATTGTTGATGATCTATAAAGACTAAATAATAGATATGGATAGTTACAGTATTTCAAATCGTCTAAAATTGCTATTAGCGCAAAAAGAAACGAAAATTTTCTTATATGTACAATAATCAGCTACATAATCGAATATATTTGTACATATTATATCAAATGACATCCAGAACTTTTTGCAGAGCTTAAAAAAAAAGAAATTCATGAAAAATATAAAGATAAATATAAAAAAATAGAAGTTGAAAAACCAACAATAGTTGATTCTATCCTAAAAGGTGGCGCGCTAATGTCCTAATGCACATCGGGAAGATTTTCCACATAACAGGAGTTCTCGCAAACTGTGGAGGAAACATTGGGGCGCTCCTAACCTTTACAGGTATAATCTTAAGCAAACGATCGTTATATTCAATCGCAAGAGCTCTTAAAGAGGCTATGCCCCAGTCATTATTACCGTATACTAAAAAAATTTACGATGAAATGCTATAAGCATGATGTTGGTTTAAATTTAATAGATTAATATTTTATTTTACTAATTCATTGTTATTAAAATTTAAATGTCTTGATAAAAGTAAAATGTAGAGAAGTCTAGTTTTTCTCTACATTTTTTATATTAATTTAATTTTCCTTCCAGTAGTTTTTGTAGTTGTTCAAGGGATTCTTTAATTGATTCAGAATAATCAGAAGATTCACTTTTATTTGATAATATTTCACGAAGATTACTTATTGCTGATTGTATTTCTTTTTTCTCATCTTCACTACAATTAACCAATTCATCTTTCTCAATTTTTTCTTCTACCTCTTTAGCATAACTTGTAGCTGCTAATATCAAATTACTTTTTTCTTTTTGTTCTTTATCAATTGCAGCATATTTTTCGGCCTCTTCTAACATACCATCAATTTCAGTTTCTGATAAATTAGAACTACCTTGAATTGTTACACTTTGTTCTTTTCCGGATTCATTTTCTTTAGCAGTTACAGATAATAATCCATCAACATTAATATCAAATGTTACTTCGATTTGCGGTCGGCCTTTTGGAGCTTCTGGAATTCCTTCTAATTTAAAGTTTCCTAAACTTTTATTCCCACTAACGACTTCTCTTTCCCCTTGCAACACATGAATTTCTACATTTGTTTGATTGTCTGCTGCAGTCGAGAATAATTCAGATTTTTTAACAGGAATTGTAGTGTTTCGTGAAATTAATTTTGTCATAATTCCACCAACTGTTTCAACCCCAAGTGATAGTGGCGTAACATCTAATAATAAAATATCTGTTATTTCACCTGCTAAAATACCTGCTTGAATTGCTGCACCAATAGCAACAACTTCATCAGGATTTACTGATTTATTTGGTTTTTTTCCAGTTAATGATTCCACTAATTGCTGAATTGCAGGAATTCGTGTTGAACCACCTACTAATACAACTTCATTAATTCCTGATTTATCTAATTTTGCATCTTTTAATGCTTTTTCAACTGGAATACGACAGCGATCAATTAAATCTTTACATAATGTCTCAAATTTTTCACGTGTCAAATCTTGTTGAATATGTTTTGGACCAGTTTTATCAGCTGTAATAAATGGTAAATTAATTGTTGTTTTTTCAACGTTTGATAATTCCATTTTTGCTTTTTCAGCAGCTTCAGTTAAACGTTGTAAAGCTTGAATATCTTTTGTTAAATTCGTACCTTCCTTTGCTTCGAAATCTTCAACTAACCAACGAACTAAAGCTTTATCAAAATCATCACCACCTAAATTTGTATCACCCGCCGTTGATAATACTTCAAAGATACCATCACCAACTTCTAAGACTGAAACATCAAATGTTCCACCACCTAAATCAAAAACTAAAATTGTTTCATTTTGTTTTTTATCTAAACCATAGGCTAAAGAAGCTGCTGTAGGCTCATTAATAATTCTTAAAACTTCAATACCAGCGATTTTACCAGCATCAACTGTTGCTTGTCGTTGAGAATCATTAAAATAAGCAGGTACTGTAATTACAGCTTTTGTAACATCTTGTCTTAAATATTCTTTAGCATCAGTAATTAATTTTCGTATAACTTGTGCTGAAACTTCTTCTGGGCTGAAATCTTTATTTAATGAAGAACATTTAATTTTAATATTACCATTATCATCTTTAATCACTTTATATGGTAATTCTTTTGATTCTTCAGAAACTTCATCTGCTTTACAACCTATAAATCGTTTCACAGAGAAAAAGGTATTCTCGGCATTAACAACTGATTGTCGTTTAGCAAGTTGTCCAACTAATAATTCTTCTTTTTTTGTATATGCTACAATTGAGGGTGTTGTTCGAAAACCTTCTGCATTTGTAATTACGGTAGGTTGTCCCCCTTCAATAGCAGCAACTACCGAATTTGTTGTTCCTAAGTCAATTCCTACTACTTTATTCATATAAACTATTTAACCTTGTATAAATTTATGTTTACTAATATATATTATACACCATATACATAAATACACAAATTGTATATAATAGTTTTATAGCTAAATTTTAAATAATGAAATATAAATACACAAAAAAATTATATAAACTAATTATTAATTATAATATTGTATATATTTCTTATATGGACAAAATCTTTTGATTTTTTTAGAGTTATACAATAGTTTGATAATTATAATTATCAAAAGATTTATTGTTAAATTTAATAAAATTTTATCACTATTAATATATATATATAAGTATTTTTGGAGAAAAATATTGTGTCTTTAGGTTTATTAGGAAACAAAATTGGAATGACCCAAATATTCGATGAATCAGGGAATATAATTCCAGTTACAATTTTAAAAGTTGGACCCTGTATAATTACACAAGTTAAAACTACATTAAATGATGGATATAATGCAATCCAGGTTGGTTATGGAAATGTATCAACAAAATCATTAACACAGCCACAATTAGGTCATTTACAAAAGTCAAATATTCAACCTTTAAAATATTTAAAAGAATTTCGTGTGAATAATCCTGCTGATTTCAATGTTGGACAAGTTTTAAATGTTGAATCATTCGTTGCGGGACAATTAATAAATGTTACAGGAAAAAGTATCGGAAAAGGATTTTCCGGTCTTCAAAAACGTCATAATTTTGCAAGAGGGCCTATGACTCATGGATCAAAAAATCATAGAGCTCCTGGTTCAATTGGTATGGGTACATCACCGGGACGTGTTTTACCAGGAAAAAAAATGGCTGGTCAACTTGGTAATAAAATGACAAATATTAAAAAATTAAAAATCGTTCAAGTAAATAACGATGAAAATATTTTAGTTGTTAAAGGAGCTGTTCCTGGGAAACCTGGAAATTTACTTAGTATTGTTCCCTCAAAATAATGCATAAAAAATATGATTAAATAAATGAACATTAGGAAAAATACTACATGACTGTTCAAAAAATTATAGAATACAATTCATTAGATTCAAATGGACAAATATCATCTGAGAAATATAATTTTACACTTAATATATTAGAAGATTCAGGTAATTATTTAATCCATCGAGATATTTTAAGACATCAACTTTCACAAAAACAAGGAACGGTTTCGACAAAAACTAGAAGTGAAGTTCGAGGTGGGGGCAAGAAACCTTGGCAACAAAAAGGAACGGGTAGAGCTCGAGCAGGATCAAGCCGCTCTCCATTATGGAAAGGTGGTGGTGTTATTTTTGGTCCAAAACCAAGAACAACTAGTTTAAAATTAAATAAGAAAGAACGTAATTTAGCATTACAGACTTTATTCTACAATAAAAGGAATAATATCTCCGTAATTGGTGAATTAGAATCATTAATAAATGAATCTAAAACAAAAGCTTTTTGCAATATTTGTAAAGATTATAATTTAGACTTAAATCAAAAAATTTTATTAGTTGTTTCGAAAAAAACAACTCCTTTAAAGTTATCAACTCAAAATTTAAAAAATGTTGAATTAATTTCTGCATCAAATTTGAATACTTTAAGTTTATTAAAAGCGAAACAAATTTTGTTAACACCATTAGCAGTCAATGATATAAAGGAGATTTATTGTGATTAATTCTTCGTACCTTAATGATACTAATATGAATATTATAAAATATCCGATTATTACGGATAAAGCTACAAGATTGTTAGCTAACAATCAATATAGTTTTGTTGTAAACCCTAAATCTGATAAACCAGCAATTAAAGCTGCAATTGAATATTTATTTAATGTTAAAGTAGTCAAAATTAATACTGCTCATTTACCAAAAAAGAAAAAACGAATTGGGCAATATGTTGGCTGGAAATCACATTATAAAAAAGCAATTGTAACGTTGTCAGAGGGCGATACAATAAACTTATTTGCAGAAGAAAATTAACAATTATATAAATTAATCAAGTTTATGAGTATTCGTCTTTATAAATCATATACACCAGGGACACGTAATAGAGCCCTTTCATCTTTTTCAGAAATAACAACAGATAAACCAGAGAAAAGTTTAGTTAAAAAGAATCACCGAAGTAAAGGTAGAAATAATAGAGGAGTTATTACTATAAGACATAGAGGTGGTGGTCATAAAAAACAATATCGAGTAATTGATTTTAAACGAAATAAACACAATATACCGGCTATTGTTAATTCAATTGAATATGACCCAAATAGAAATGCGAGAATTGCATTATTACATTTTATAGATGGTGAAAAACGATATATCCTACATCCAAATAATTTAAATGTTGGTGATACAGTTTTATCTGGCAAAGGAATATCATTAGATATTGGGAATTGCTTACCATTAGAAGAAATCCCTTTAGGCACATCTGTCCATAATCTTGAACTAATTCCTAACCGTGGTGGACAAATTGTTCGTTCTGCAGGAACATCGGCAAAAATCTTAGCGAAAGAAGGAGATTATGTAACTTTACGTTTACCATCTAAAGAAATTAGATTAATTCGTAAAGAATGTTTTGCTACAATTGGCGAATTGAGTAATAATGATGCATTTTTAGTTCAAAGTGGTAAAGCTGGTCGTACGCGTTGGTTAGGAAAACGTCCAACTGTTCGAGGTTCAGTTATGAATCCATGTGACCATCCACATGGGGGTGGAGAAGGTCGAACTCCGATTGGTCGTACTAGACCTTTGACACCATGGGGAAAACCAGCATTGGGTAAAAAGACACGAAAAACAAAAAAATTAAGTAATGCTTACATTCTTCGCCGACGTTCATAATTAATTTATAAAAAATTTATTAATAAGATTCTCAAAAATGTCAAGATCATTAAAAAAAGGACCTTTTGTTGCTTATCATTTATTAAAAAAAATTAATAAAATGAATGCAGAAGGAAAAAAAGATATAATTACAACTTGGTCACGTAGTTCAACTATTCTACCTAATATGGTTGGTTTTACAATAGCTGTATATAATGGAAAACAACATGTTCCGATTTTTATTTCTGACCAATTAGTTGGCCATAAACTAGGGGAATTTGTTTCTACACGAACATTTAAATCACATATTAAGGCCGATAAAAAAACAAAACGTTAAGGAAAAGACATATGGCACGATTAGAATTAACATTAAATTTTCCAAAAAGTTTTCAAATTAAAACTTTTAATGTTAAATCTGAAAAAAAGTTATCTCCACTCGCAAAATTAATTTTGCAAAGTGTTCAGTTTAAACATTTTTATTATGTGCGTGATGATATATCTTATCTCTTAAAATCTAATCCAGTTGAACGGGATTTTCTTTTACAAGCTTTATATTCAATTGTCATTTCTTTACAAAATAATTTATCTATAAATTTCTTTGATATGTGGATTTATGAAATTTATATAAATAAGGTTTCAACTCATAATAAATTTATGAGTCAAAAATCTCAAAATCTAGAACCAGGTGAATATATAACAATTAAATTAGCTTATGGAAGTAGCGTTTCTCAAGAGAAAAAATAATATTTCAACATTAAAATAAAGATTCTTTAGAAACCTCAAATATATGTAAAAACTATTAAGGAACCTCTATTATGTCGAATAGTCAATCAGTAAAAGCAGTAGCAAAATATGTGCGTATATCCCCACATAAAGTAAGACAAGTTTTAGATCAAATTCGTGGTCGTTCATATCAAGAAGCATTGATGATATTAGAATTTTTACCATATGATGCCGGTTCACCAATTTGGCAAGTAGTTCATTCGGTAGCAGCAAATGCAAAAAATAATTATAATTTAGATAAAAAAAAATTAATTATTTCAGAAATCTTTGCAGATGAAGGTCCAAAACTAAAACGTATTCGACCACGTGCCCAAGGTCGAGCATATAAGATTTTAAAACCAACTTGTCATATTACAGTTGTTGTAAAATCAATTAGTTAAGAAAATAAGAATTAAGGATTTTTTCTATGGGACAAAAAACACATCCTTTGGGATTTCGTTTAGGTATTACACAAGAACATCGATCGGCTTGGTATGCAGATTTTAACTCTTATTCAACATTATTAGAAGAAGATGATAAAATTAGAACATACCTTAATAAATTAGCAAAATTTGCTAGTATTTCAAACATTCATATTAATAGAAATGGATTAGGTGATCAAATTGAATTAAACATTGAAACAGGTCGACCAGGTATATTAGTTGGAGATAATGGTTCTGAAATTAAAACTTTAGCCGCTAATATTAAAAAGTTCATACCTAATAATCGTCAAATTACTATTAATGTTATAGAAGTTGAGAATGTTAATTCAAATGCTTCTCTTATTGCAGATCTTGTAGTTCAACAACTTGAAGATCGTGTTGCATTTCGTCGTGCAATTCGTGAAGCATTAAAATGTGCTCAAGATAATGAAGTAAATGGTATTAAAATCGAAGTATCTGGTCGATTAAATGGTGCAGAAATTGCAAGAAGTGAATGGATTCGAGAAGGTCGAGTTCCACTACAAACCTTAAGAGCCGATATTGATTATGCTACAAAAGAAGCAAATACAATTTATGGTGTTTTAGGGGTAAAAGTCTGGTTATTTAAAAATGAAATATTAAAAAAATAATAAAAACACAAAAAAATAACTGAAAAGGTATATTTATTAATTAATCTCATTTCATTATGTTAAGTCCAAAAAGAACAAAATATAGAAAATACCATCGTGGAAGAATGCGAGGTAAAGCAACTCGAGGTAACGAAGTTTCATTTGGTAAATATGGCTTACAAGCTTTAGAACCATCTTGGATTACTTCACGTCAAATTGAAGCAACGCGACGAACAATTACTCGATATACTAAACGTGGTGCGTCCTTATGGATTCGTATATTCCCTGATAAAACTGTGACAGCTCGTGCTGCCGAATCACGTATGGGATCTGGTAAAGGTGCAGTTGATTATTGGGTTGCAACAGTAAAACCTGGAACGATTTTATTCGAAATCAGTTCTGTTCCAGAAGAAGTTGCACGTGCTGCTTTTAATTTAGCAGCGTATAAATTACCAATCAAAACAAAATTTATTATTAGAAACGATAATTAATAACATATGAAGATATCTAACTCTAACAGTAAGGATAATATGTCAATGTCGACTCAAGAATTGATTAAAGAGCTGAAAGAGGCAGAAAAGGTATTATTTGATTTGCGATTTAAAAAAGCTACTCGCCAACCATTTAAACCTCATGAAATCAAGGCTACTAAAAAAAGGGTAGCGACATTAAAAACTATTTTAAGGGGTAAATTTCTAGATTAATTCTGAAAATAAAAATCTAATTTGGGCTTTGATAAATTGATACCTTGAAATTATACATGTAAAAATTATTATATTTATCATTTAGCAAGTAAGTTTTTACTAGCTACTATACAAATTGAACAAAAAGTATAAAGTAAAGTTCAATTTTTAAAAGATAAGAAATTGCCCAATAGTCTTATGAAAAAATTAAATAGAGATTTTAAGGAGTTTCAAAATGCCTGTAAAAGAAAAAATTGGTATTGTTGTCAGTAACAAAATGCAAAAAACTGTGGTTGTAAAAGTTGAAAGTCGTTACCCACATCCCATATATTCAAAGACAATGATCAAAACACGTAAATATTTAGCTCATGATGAAATGAGCGAATGCAATATTGGTGATCAAGTTTTAGTAAGAGAATGTCGACCACTTAGTAAGAAAAAACGTTGGTCAGTAGCTAAAATTATTTCAAAATCATCGTTAATTACTTAAGATTATCTTTTTATGATTTATCCACAAACAATGTTAACTGTAGCTGATAATACAGGTGCAAAAAAAATTATGTGTATTCGCGTTTTAGGTGGAAACCGAAAATATGGAAAAATTGGCGATACAATTATTGGTGTTGTTAAAGAAGCAATTCCAAATATGCCAATTAAAAAGTCGGATGTTGTTCGAGCGGTTATCGTACGAACATCTAAAACTATTCGTCGAGCGGATGGTATGTATATTCGATTTGATGACAATGCAGCTGTGATTGTAAATATGGAAAATAACCCACGTGGCACACGTGTCTTTGGACCTGTTGCTCGTGAAATTCGAGATAAGAATTTTTCTAAAATTGTTTCATTAGCTCCGGAGGTTTTATAAATGTCAAACGGTAAAAAAGTACATGTTAAAATTGGTGATAATGTAAAAATTATTTCTGGTTTTGATAAAAATAAAACAGGTGAAGTTACTAAAATTTATCGTAACACTGGGAAAATTTTAGTAAAAGGTATTAATTTTAAGTTTAAACATATTAAACCAAACACTGAAAGTGACGTTGGAGAAATTAAACAATTTGAAGCTCCAATTCATCATTCCAATGTTAAATTAATTTAAATTATTTTAAATAAAGAATATGCGTAGTCAACATTCCTTAGAAGAAATTGCAGAATTATATGGCCTATTAGAAAATATAAAAAAAGAATATGAAGATGGTATTCATTCTGTATTACAAAAAAGTAACCCAGAACTATTTTCAAATCCCCATACTATTCCAAAACTTAAAAAAATTAGTATTAATAGAGGACTGGGTTTAGCAGCTCAAAATACTAACATTTTAAAGAAAAGTATTACTGAATTTACTCGAATAACAGGTCAAAAACCTTTAATTACAAGAGCTAAGAAAGCCGTAGCTGGGTTTAAAATTCGAGAAAATATGGAGTTAGGATTATCAAGTACATTGCGTGGTGAGAAAATGTATAGTTTTCTTACTAAATTAATCTTTTTTACTTTTGCACAAATTCGTGATTTCCGTGGCTTATCAGTTAGAAGTTTTGATAAAGCTGGTAATTACACATTCTCACTAAAAGAACAATTAATTTTTCCAGAAATTGAATATGATGATGTAGATCAAATACAAGGATTAAGTGTAACTCTTGTTTTAGATTCATCAACACCAAAATCTCGTTCTAAAACAATTGATCGAGTTTTAAATGGTATGATCTTATTAAAATTTTTACGATTCCCGTTAAATGATTGCGGTTATTATGATAAATATTCTTCTTTTGGAGAAATTAATCAAGTATGGGATAAGAAAAAACACTTACGTCGTAAACGTTGGTCACAAGAATAAATAAACTAAGATTAAGGAGTTACTAGTGGTAACAGATAATATTGCAGATATGTTAACTCGTATACGAAATGCAAATATGGTGAAACACCAAATTGTTGAAATACCAGCAACAAAAATGTCAAAAGCAATTGCTACCATTCTTAAAGAAGAGGGGTTTATTGAAAATTTTGAAATTTATAGCGAAAATCTATATCAGTATCTATTACTTTCGTTAAAATATAAAGGTCAATCTAGAGAAAGAGTTATTAATAAAATTAAACGAATTAGTAAACCTGGGTTACGAGTTTATGCTAATTCAAAAACTTTACCCAGTGTCTTAGATGGTTTAGGAGTTGCTATTCTTTCAACTTCAAAAGGGGTAATGACCAATACTAAAGCAAAAGAGCTTGGAATTGGTGGTGAAGTTTTATGTTATATTTGGTAATTGGAGTAAATATATAATATGTCACGAATCGGAAAATTACCAATTAAAATACCAACTACTGTAGATGTTACGAATAATAATTCGATTTTAAAAGTAAAAGGAAAATTTGGAACATTAGAACGATCAATTCCAGAAATTATTGGAATTGAAGAAACAGATGGTACTTTAATTGTACGTTTAAAAAATGAAACACGAGCGAATAAAGCTTTACATGGCCTATATAGAACATTAATAAATAATATGCTTATAGGTGTTTCAGAACAATTTGTTATAACTCTTATATTACAGGGTGTAGGATATCGGGCTAGTGTTCAAGGAAAATCTCTTGTCTTAAATTTAGGCTTTAGTCATCCTGTGAATATTGATATTCCAGATGGAATAACCGTTGAAGTTGTTCAAAATACAACTATTAATATAAAAGCATGCGATAAGGAACAATTAGGCTTATTTGCAGCGAAAGTAAGATCATGGCGCCCACCTGAACCTTATAAAGGAAAAGGAATACTTTACAAAGGTGAACAAATCTTACGTAAAGCTGGAAAATCGGGTAAATAATAAAAATTACTAAGTTCGAAAAAAGTATATTATGAAATTTTCAAAAAGAGTTTTATTAAGACTTAAAAATAAAAATAAAAAATTAAAACCTGATAAATATAAAAAGTTAAAACGTGAGAGTGTAAGAGGATTAATAAAAGGAACCGTTGAGCGACCGCGTTTATCTGTTTTCCGTTCTAACGAAAATATTTATGCTCAAATTATAGATGATACAACGTCTAAGACACTTGTTTCTTGCTCAACTTTAGACCGAGATATTAAGCTTAATAGTGAAAATGGTCGCACATGTAATGCTTCAAGACTTATGGGGCAAAAGTTAGCAGAATTAAGTAAGAAAAAAAATATAACAAAAATTGTCTTTGATCGAGGTCCATACTTATATCATGGTCGAATAAAAGCTTTAGCAGACGGTGCTCGAGCAGGTGGCCTACAATTTTAACGAATAATTAAAAAATAATAAATTTTATGAGTACCGAGTTAAAACAAGTTAACAAATTAAAAAAAACATCCCGTCGTAATGAAAATTTAAATGATACTAAATTTATTGAACGGTTAATTAAAATCAGTCGTGTAACAAAAGTAACAAAAGGTGGAAAAAAATTAAGTTTTCGTGCTGTTGTTGTTATAGGTGATGAAAATGGACAAGTCGGCGTTGGAGTTGGAAAAGCGGAAGATGTTGTTAATGCTTTTAAAAAAGCAAAAACAGATGGAAGAAAGAATTTAATAAAAATTCCAATTACGAAATCATTCAGTATTCCCCATGGTGTTATAGGTGACAAAGGAGCTTGTAAGATCATTATGCGACCTTCAATTGAAGGTTCAGGGGTTATTGCTGGTGGTGCCGTTAGAACAGTTTTAGAAGTTGCAGGAATTAAAAATGTAATTGCAAAACAATTAGGCTCGGATAATTTATTGAATAATGCACGTGCTGCAATTGTAGCATTAAAAAGTTTAACTACTAAATCACAAGTTTTAGAAAAACGTGACTTAAATTAATGATTAAGAAGTCACAAAACTCAAAAAAACTTGAATTTTAAACTATTAAAAATAAAAATGAAAAAGACAGACGATATTTTATTAAAACGTCTTTTATTAAGTGTCGGGATACTTCTATTTATTAGAATGGGAACATTTCTCCCAATTCCGGGTATTAATCATGGACACTTAGCCTTTTATATTCAACAACACCCAATTACAAAGAATTTAGTAAGTACTTTTTCAGGAAATGATACATTTGTAATTGGATTATTTACTTTGAATATATTTCCTTATATTAATGCTTCTATTATGGTTCAGTTAATAACTGGGTTAATACCAAGTATTTCTAAACTACAAAAAGAAGGAGGAGGTGAAGGTCGAAGAGCAATTACACGATTAACTCGTTTAATTACATTCGGTTGGGCTTTAATTCAAAGTTCAAGTATTGCTTTTTATTTGAAACGTGCTTTATTTGATTGGAGTCCTGTATTGGCTTTTGAAATAATTCTTTGGTTAACAACAGGTGCAATGATAGTTTTATGGTTAAGTGAATTAATTACAGAATATGGCTTAGGAAATGGAGCATCTTTATTAATTTATACCAATATAATTTCAAGCCTACCAAATTTAGGTAAGAAATTAATGAGTGAAAATACTGAAAATTTAACTCTTGTATCTGAGTTTGGAATTGCGCTTTTATTCTTTATTGCAATATCAGGGATTATTACGTTGCAAGAAAGCGCTCGAATTGTCCCCCTAATTTCCTCAAAACAACTTGGTCAAAGTCAACCATTAGTTTCGAAAGTTAAATCAAATAATTATATTCCTTTACGTTTTAATCAAGCAGGAGTTATGCCTATCATATTAACGACTGCTATCTTAGTATTACCGAATTATATTACGAATTTAGGGGTATTTCCATTGTTAACTATTCCTATTTTTTTAAAATCGTCAAAAATTATCTATTGGGTTAGTTACTTTGTATTAATTTTAATCTTTAGTTCATTTTATTCAACTATTGTTTTGAATCCTAAAGACATTTCTCAAGAATTACAAAAAATGGCTGTAAGTATTCCAGGAATAAGACCTGGTCTCGCAACAACATTTTATTTAAAACAAGTTATGAAACGAGTAACATTTTTTGGAGCCATAATATTAGCAATATTAGCAACTCTTCCAAATATCATTGAAGGAATTTTAAATGTTTCAAGTTTCAATGGTTTAGGTACCACATCATTATTAATTTTAGTAGGTGTTGTTCTCGATATTTCACGTGAAATGAAAAGTATCATTCTTTCTAATATTTATAATGAAAGGTTTGATTAAATCAAGTAAAAAATTTATTTATTAATTTAATATTTATAACGTTATAATGAAAGTCCGTCCTTCCGTTAAAAAAATGTGTGATAAATGTCGAGTAATTAAACGACATGGAAAAATTATGGTAATTTGTCAAAATCCAAAACATAAACAGAGACAAGGTTAATATTTAAAAGGAGTTAAGTAAGTGGTCAGATTACTAGGTATAGATTTGCCAAAAAATAAACGAATTGAATATGCACTTACATATATTCATGGAATTGGTCTTACATCGGCAAAAAAAATTGTTCAATTAGCAGAAATTAATCCAGAAACTAGAACTAACGATATTACTACAGAACAATCAGTAATATTACGAAATATTTTAGAAAATTTTGAATTAAAATTAGAGGGCGATTTACGTCGTTTTAATGGATTAAATATCAAACGATTAAATGAAATAAATTGTCATCGAGGAAAGAGACATAGAAATAGTTTGCCTGTTCGAGGACAAAGAACACGAACAAATGCTCGTTCACGACGAGGAGCGAAAAAAACTGTTACTGGTAAGAAAAAATAATATTCTTTTGTTGGCAGTTATACTAATTAAAAATATTAATTTACTATGGCACAAAAAATCCGAAAACCGGCAGTAAAAAAAAATAGAAGTAATCTTGGGACAGGTGTTGTCCATATTCAATCAACATTTAATAATACGATTGTTACAATCACTAATATAGCAGGCGATACAATATCATGGGCGTCTTCTGGTAGTTCTGGATTTAAAGGTGCACGTAAAGGAACTCCTTTTGCAGCTCAAACAGCAGCAGAGAAAGCTGCTTTAGAGGCATTAAGTACAGGTATAAAAACTGTCGAAATTTTAGTAAAAGGTCAAGGTTCTGGACGTGAAACTGCTATCCGCTCAATCGAAGGCGCAGGTCTAGAAATTCTTTCAATACAAGATATAACTCCAGTCCCACATAATGGGTGTCGACCAAGAAAACGTAGACGTGTATAATTCTATTTACTTATAAAATAAATAAATTATGAATTCCACAAAAAATTTTATCAATAG
>Ga0208917_1000553_pt1 | contig 19076 bp, 20 predicted proteins | sample DEB08_DNA_10_FD_185500 | JGI IMG/M metagenome (GOLD analysis project Ga0208917, IMG submission 185500) | Aqueous microbial communities from the Delaware River and Bay under freshwater to marine salinity gradient to study organic matter... | ecosystem: Environmental > Aquatic > Marine > Coastal ...
TTGCCGCAGCTGATGCGATGGCGACGCCTGTTGGTACCGATCCAGTGAAGACGATTTGATTGACCATGGGATGCGCGCTCAGTGCTGCGCCCGCATCCGCACCCAATCCACACAGAACATTCACTGCCCCCTTGGGGAAACCAATATGTTCTGCGGCCTCGGCAAAAATATAGTTTGTCAGCGGGGTCATTTCGGGTGTTTTGATCACCACGGCATTGCCCGTTGCAAGCGCCGCTGAAAGCGACCGTGCGGTCATTTCCAGGGGATAGTTCCACGGGATAATTTGCGCCGACACACCAAAGGGTTCGTAGTGGGTGAAATCAAAGTATCCTGAACCCAGCGGGATGGAACGCCCCTCAACCGTGCTGGCCTGATTGCCGTAGTATTCGAAATAAAGCGCTGCACCATCAATTTCGATTTCGGACTCCCAGATTGGTTTGCCCTGTTCGCGCGACAGCAGATAGGCCAAGCGTTCGCGGTGTTCCGTCAAAAACCGTCCCATCGCCTGAACCATGCGCCCCCGTTCAATCGGGCGCATATCGGTCAGGACACCTGATATATGCACCCGCCGCGCGGCCATAACGGCGCGGTCAACATCACCTGCATCGGCCAAGGCATGTTGTGCAATCAGGTTTCCCGTTGCAGGGTCCGTGACATCAATGCGGCCTGCGCCCCCATCGACCCACGCCCCATCAATATAGTTTTGCCAATACGGTTTAATTTCAAACATCAACGGACTCTTTCATCCAGCGTTGTAGGGTTAGGATTGAGTGTTCAGAGTTCACACCACATTTGGGATCAACCACCAAGGGGCCCGGTACATAACCGCGCGATTTCAAACCGCGCTGTACGCTTTCGACCAGACCGATATCCTCGGCCACAGTGGTTTCTCGATCTTGGACCGCCATTTGGCGCACAATGTCATTTTCTTCGCCGCCAACAGAATACCAACCCCGCCAAACCACAACGTGATCTGCGTCCATTGCACGCCAGTGATAGGTATTCAGCAAGTTACCCGGATAGACCTGAAAGCTAAACATCGGCCATAGGAACCAGCTTGAATACTGGTCATTTTTGTCAAAGCCTGAATTGATGTCATAGGTCATCGCATCCATGCTGTTGCATTCGGTTGTGTGACGCAGGCAATAGCCCTGTGGTTGGATGTCGTAGGTTTCTGGGCGCACAACACCTGTTGAAAATGTTGGGTGGTTTAGGGTGCAGTGATAGCATTCAGAATAGTTTTCAACCGATACTTTCCAGTTGCAGTTTTCTGGAATTTCCACCCATTCCAACGGGGCCAACGTATCCCAATGGGGGATGTAACTTTCTAATTCTGTGCGCACATTTGGAAACCAGTCATCCATGGGTTTTGCATCATTGTCCAAATTCACAAAGATAAAGCCCAAGAAAACTTCTGTGCGCACGGATGTCAGGCAGATGGATGATTTATCAAATCCTTCGACCGCCTTGATATTCGGACCTGCGCGCAATTCCCCAGTTAATTCATAGGTCCAGGCGTGATAGGGGCAGACCACAACGCGCGTTTGTCCCTGACCGCTGACCAATTGGTGGGCGCGGTGTTGGCAGACGTTATAAAAGGTGCGGATTTCACCATCGCGCCCCTTGATGCAAAACAGGCTTTCACCTGCCAGATCAAAGGTGAAATAATCACCCGTTTCCGTTAACTGACTGGCATGACCTGCAAATTGCCATGTGCGCGCCAATAATCCGTTGGTTTCCAGTTTAAAGACCTCAGGATCGGTATAATACTTGGCCGCAAGCGATAGCGTTGGGGTGGATGTCATGAAGGATCCTCTTCATAAAAACCATGATCGGTTCTGCGTTGATGAAAGGTTTCGACTCGGTCGACGATTTCGCCCGTTGCTACAGAAATCACAAAACTAAGCAAGGTTTCAAGCACCGCAAGCGTGCCGACAGAGGATGGGAAAAATTGGGGCGTCTCGACCGACACAATAAACCCATGCTGTGCCGCACGTATGATGGGGCTTGCGGGGCTATCGGATAGGGCGATCACGGTCATCCCCTGGGCAATGGCCATGTTGACGGCCTCAACCACCTCGCGGCGATAGGGGCGCATGGTCATGGCAATCAACACATCGCGTTCATCCGCCCATGCCATATCATCAACTGCGGTTGATCCTGCCTTGGGGATTGCATGAAACCCAACCATCCCTGTTGAGGCAAGATAGGTAAAGTTCTGTGCATTCGTGTGATTAACGCCCACGCCCATGGTATAGACGTTGCGTGAATTCCAAATCGCTTTGGCCGCTGCCTCAAGTTGATCAACGCTCAGGTTTGCAAAACTGTCCTGAACATTTTTAAGCGCAGCACCAACCATATCGGCATATAGCCCGCCCAAATCGCCCGATTTTGCGATCTCTTGCAGCCAACGCGCCCGATCGCCCAAATCAACGGTGCCTGCGCGGATTGCATCGCGGAAAGGGGCGCGAAAATCCTCATACCCTTCAAACCCTGCCTGACGGGCCATGCGCACAACGGTATTGGGTTTCACATTCGCGGCCTCGGCAATTTCGCGCACGGTTGAGACGCCCACATCCTGTGGGTTGTCCAGCACGTATCGCGCGGCCTTTTGCGCCTCTGGCGTTAACTCGTCCCATTCCGCCGTAAGCCGCGCAAGGACGGCATCGGTTGAGTCGATTTCTAAAATTGGTACAGATGTATCATTCATAATTGACTATGGTACATTTGTGCGAATATGATGTCTAGCGAATTCGGCGAAATCAGATCAGGAATCATATCCATGTCACAAAAAGAATTTCCAACGCACGCACGTGTTGTCATCGTGGGTGGGGGCGTTATGGGCGTCGGCCTCGCTTATCACCTTGGCAAAGAAGGGTGGGGTGCAGACACCGTTTTGTTGGAAAAGGCAGAGTTAACATCAGGCTCGACTTGGCACGCAGCGGGTCAAATCACGCATTCAACCTCAAGCTTTAGTCTTGGGAAATGTGTGGATTACAACATTGGTCTGTATTCTGGAGCCTTGGAAAAGGAAACGGGACAGCCCGTGACATGGCACGGCTGCGGGTCCTTCCGCTTGGCCTATACAGAAGATGAAATGGATTGGTTGCGCCACACCCTGTCTGTGGGGCGCACATTGGGGTTCAACATTGAATTGGTTGGACCAGAGCGGATTTCCGAATTGCATCCCTATTACAAACTAGAGGGCGTCATTGGCGCGCTGCATACCCCCGATGACGGTCATGTTGATCCCACAAACGTAACAATGGCCATGGCCACTGGGGCGCGTCAGTTGGGTGTTCGTATTTTCCGCCACACACGGGCCACTAACATCACTCAGTTGGAAAGTGGTGAATGGTTGATTGAATCAGAAAAAGGATCAATCACCTGTGAACATGTGGTGAATGCAGGGGGTACATATGCCCGTCAAATGGGCGAATGGTCGGGCCTACAGCTGCCCATGACATCCATGACCCACCACTATTTCGTCACCGACAATGTCCCTGAGTTCCAAGATCTGGAAACCGAACTGCCCGTTATTCGCGATGACCGCAAAGTTTCGGGTTACATCCGTATGGAACAAAAACGGGGTTTGATCGGGATTTATGAGAAAGAAAACTCAAACTCTGTCTGGCACGATGAATGTCCGTGGGAATACGAAAACTGGCTGTTTGATGCAGACTATGATCGCGTCATGCCGTATTTGGAGGAGTCCCTGAACCGCATGCCGATATTCGCGGAACTGGGTATTCAACGCGAAGTGCATGGCGCAATTTCGCATCCACCTGATGGAAACCCCCTAATCGGGCCCGCACCCGGTGTGCAGAATTACTGGTGCTGCTGTGGCACGCAAATTGGGATCGGCTGGGGTCCGGGTTTGACGCGTGAATTGGCGCGTTGGATGGTGCATGGTGCGGCGGATATTTCAATGCGCGACTATGATCCACGTCGCTTTGGCGAATACGCAACCAAGGATTGGCAAGTCACCAAGGCGCATGAAGATTACTGTTTGCGCCACGAAATTCCGTTTCCCCATTTCAACCGTTTGGCGGGACGCCCCATCAAACCATCGCCCCTGTATGATCGCCTAAAGGAAAAGGGCGCGGTTTATGAAGAGGTCTATGGCCACGAACGTCCCAGGTGGTTTGCGAAAAACGGTGTGGAAACGCGTGATTATTACAGTTTCAAACGAAACGAAGTGCATGACGTTGTTGGCGCAGAATGCCGCGCGGTGCGTGAAAGCGTTGGGGTCATGGATATTTCGGCCTTTACTAAGGTTGAAGTGTCAGGCGCAGGTGCCGAGGATTTGTTGAACCGCTTGGTTGCCAACAAGCTGCCCAAAAAGGTGGGGGGTATTGCCCTGACACACATGCTGAACCGCGCTGGGCGGATTGAGTTGGAAACAACGGTCGTAAAACTGGATGAGGGGCGCTATTACCTTGTTTGCGCGGCCTTCTTTGAACAACGCTTGGTGGATCACCTGAACCACAACCGCGATGGAGAAGAGGTGTCTGTCAAAATCCTATCAACTGATTGGTCTGCACTTGCGATCAATGGGCCAAAGGCGCGTGCGGTCATGGCCGCTTGCACAGATGCGGATTTGTCAAACGCAGGGTTCCCATGGCTGAAAGCGAAAGAGATCGAAGTTGCAGGCGTGAAATTATGGGCGTTCCGCATGTCATATGCTGGTGAGCTGGGCTGGGAGTTGCACATCCCGCGCGATGGCGCATTGGCCGTTTATGATGCCCTTTGGGCCGCGGGTGAGGCACATGGCATTCAGGATTACGGCAGCTTTGCCATGAATTCCCTGCGCATGGAAAAGGCGTTCAAAGGAGCAGGAGAGCTGACAAACGAAGTAACCCTGGCCGAGGCGGATGTGCTGCGTTTTGCGCGCAATGAAAACGACTACATCGGCAAGGACAAAACCCTAAATACAGATGACATGCGCTGGGTCTGTGCCTATCTGGAAATTGAACCTGACGCGGTCGAAGACGGCCATGGCGGTGAACCGATCATGGTGGATGGCCAGGTGATGGGGTCAACGGCCTCGGTCGCCTATGGGCACACGGTTGGCAAAATCTTGGCCTTTGCCTATGTCCGTCCAGAGGTGAATGTCGCGGGCAAAGAGGTTAGCGTTTTGATCGCGGGTGAACCGCGTGCGGCCCGTATTTTGGGCGATGCGGCCTATGATCCGACTAGCGCCTTACCACGCACTGATATCGCGGCCGAGTAAGGGGGCAGGGATGAAAATTACATCACTCAAACTCTGGAATGTCCCGCTGACCAGTCATGAGGCCTATTACATGGCCGACGGCAAAACCTGCGATACAGTGACATCCGTTATTATTGCTCTGGAAACCGATGCGGGGATCACGGGGTGGGGCGAGGTCTGTCCAATTCCCCACTACCTCCCTGCCTATGCGGGCGGTGTCGTCCCCGCAATGGAAGAGTTGTGGCCTGTTCTATGCGGTGCTGATCCCGTAGGCCCCGAGGCAGTGATGGCCAAGGCCAATGGGTGGTTGATTGGGCATGAATACGCAAAATCCGCCTTGGACATTGCGCTGTGGGATATCACGGGCAAGGTCGCCAATATGCCGCTTTATACCCTGCTGGGTGGCCGGCGTCAGGTGGACATGCCGCTTTATCATTCTATCACCTGCGTAGCACCTGAGGAAATGGTCAAAATCGCCCGCTATGCACAGGCCAAGGGGATGACCCAATTCCAAGTCAAATTGGGCGCCGATAACAATTGGGAGGCCGATGTCGCCCGTCTGCGCATGGTACGTGAGGCGGTGGGATCAGGCCCATTGGTCTATGGCGATTGGAATTGTGGGGCGACATCATTGGATGCAATCCGTGTTGGGCGCGCGGTCCAAGATTTGGACATCATGTTGGAACAACCCTGTGCCACGATGGAAGACTGCAAACGGGTTAAGGATGCAACACATCTGCCTATGAAAATGGATGAAAACGCCTATGACACCGCCAGCATGCTAAAGGCGCATCAATTGGGCGTGATGGACGCAGTTGCGATTAAACTGTCGAAATTTGGTGGGCTGTCGGCCTCTCGCGCTGCGCGTGATTTGTGCCTGCATCTGGGCGCGCGGATGTGTATCGAAGATACATGGGGGTCTGACATCACCACAGCAGCACTTAGCCATCTGGGCGCATCAACGGACCCTAGTCGTGTGATGAATGTCTGTGATTTGTCAGGCTATGTTGCGCCCCATGTTGCCCCCGATGGGCCCAAGCGTGATAAGGGCCGCCTTGCACCACCCGAAGGCGCAGGATTGGGCATTACCCCTGATTTAGACGTGCTTGGCGCACCTGCATTGGAATTGGAGTAATCACGATGGATCGTATTTCAACACAATCTGAATGGCAGCAACGCGCACGCGCGGTCCTGCCTGCGGGTGGATTTGGCAATTTCGATGCGGGCATGATCATGGATCGTGGGATCGGGTCGCGGATTTGGGACATGGATGGCAATGAATACGTTGACTATCTGATTGGCAGTGGTCCGATGTTGCTGGGCCATGGGCATCCCGAAGTCATGGAAGCCGTTCTTGAACAATTGCCCAAGGGACAGACGTTTTTTGCCAATAACACCCTTGGGATTGAATTGGCCGAGGTGATTTGTGATGCGGTGCCCTGTGCCGAACAGCTGCGCTATGTCTCAACAGGGGGGGAGGCGGATATGTACGCGATCCGCCTTGCACGCGCCTATACGGGACGCGAAAAGATTGTGAAATTCGAAGGCGGCTATCACGGTATGTCCGCCGAAGCGCAGATGAGCCTTGCACCCAGCAAACGTGTGAATTTCCCCCAAGCTGTGCCCGACAGCGCGGGCATCCCCGCCGATGTTGGCGAAAATGTGTTGGTCGCGCCCTTTAACGACCCTGTTTATATCCAATCATTGTTATCGGAATTCGGCAACGATGTTGCGGCAATCATCGTGGAACCGCTGCAACGCATTATTCCACCCGCGCCAGGGTTCCTTGAGCTGTTGCGTCAGGAATGTGATCGCTATGGCATTGTGTTGATCTTTGACGAAGTTGTGACGGGCTTCCGCTTTGCCTATGGCGGGGCGCAGGAATATTATGGCGTTACCCCCGATGTTACGACACTGGGCAAGGTGATTGGCGGTGGTTTCCCATTGGCCGCGATTGTGGGGCGTCGGGATATCATGGCGCATTTTGACAAATCCGATGTTGGTGCGGACAAATGGTTGATGCAGCTTGGGACGCTATCGGGTAACCCCATTGCCGCCGCCGCGGGTTTGAAAAGTTTGGAAATCCTGAATCGCGAAGGTGCCTATGATCACCTATTGGGATTGGGCAACCGTGTCAGTCAGATGATCCGTGATGCATTGGGCAAAACCGGTGTGCCGTTCCATATTGTCGGGCATCCAACCTTATTCGAGGTTGTGTTCCACGAAATTCAGCCACTGGATTATCGCATGGTTCAAAACGGGGATGAGCAGGCGGGCAAAGCATGGAATGACACATTGCGTGCCAATGGCATCTTTAAATCACCCGGCAAAACCTACCCAAGTTTGATCCTAAGTGAAGAGGATTTGGCCATCACCCAAGCCGCAATTGACAAAGCGGCACAGGCGGTTGCCTATTTAGAAGCAGGTCAAATCTAAAGCACAGAGCACTCCTAAAGAATAATTAGGGTCACACTCTTAGTGACCCTGCTTAGCATTTTAAGTATGTTTGAGAAGATTATTGTAGTATAAGGAGTGATATACTATGCGGTGCGCGCAGCCAAAGAATCCGTTACGAGTACAATGACATCTGAAAAACCCTTTAGCGCAGTTCAGAACAAAAACCGCGCAGCAATATTGGCCGCGGCTTTAGAGACATTTTCAGCACATGGCTTCAGAGGCACACGCTTAGAGCAAATTGCAAATAACGCCGGAATGTCCAAACCTAATGTCATCTACTACTTTCCAAATAAAGAAGCCATCTTCGTCACATTATTAAACAGCCATATTGACAAGTGGCTTGCCCCACTGCGTGAAATTGATCCAGATGGCGAACCACTGGAGCAAGTTATCGAATACATTGTGAAAAAAGTCAGAATGAGCGCAGAGATGCCCAGGGAAAGTAGACTTTTTGCAAACGAAATCGTACAAGGTGCACCGCGATTGAAGGAAAGTATGAATAGTGACCTTAAAGGCTTATTCGATCGTACAGTAAATATTCTCGAAAAATGGATGAAAGAAGGTAAATTGGCGGAAGTTCCAGCAGATCACCTAATATATTCCATTTGGGCAACAACACAGCATTACGCTGACTTTGAAGCCCAAATAGAGGTATTATCAGGAACCCCAGAAAAAATCGTAGCAAGCGCAGAAGCGTACCTGATAAATATGTACACAAAATTACTGAAGCCCTAGGCCCCTTCAACGATCGTGATTTGGGCAATCCCAGCACCTACGCGATTATTACGCGCATTCTGATATTCAGGTGAATTATAACAATCTAATGCTTTCTGATAGCTTTCGAATTCAATAACTACATTTCGACTACGATCTTCACCTTCTAAAGCTGTGTATTTGCCTCCTCGCGCGAGCACATTTGCACCATACATCTTAAATGGTAAAGCTGTAGCCTCAGCATAAATAGCGTACTGCTCTGGGTTCGTAACCGTTACATGTGCAATCCAATATCCTTTTGGCATTCTAGGCTCCATTTATAATAAGAGTCTATGGGGCGGGAAACCGCCCCATAAACAAAATTATCATTTCAAAGCTGCGTCTGTAATCGCATGTGTCCATGCTCCTTCAGGCATTTTTGTTATAACTGGGTCAGAGCCACCAGCCATAAGAGTTGCAACTGTCCGCTCATAATCGGCCGGTTCCAAGCTTCCGTTTGATCCAGCTGTCAGCTTGGCAATTTCACCCATCATTCGCACCTGATGCGCCTTTGTCTGAGCGCCTGTTTCATCGTTATCAAGCACAATTTCCGCAGCTTCACCCGGGTTGGCTTCTGCATACTTCCAGCCTTTCATCGATGCCCTCACAAACCGCACCATTTTATCCACAAAAGCTGGGTCGTTCAAATTGTCCTCAAGCACATAAATACCGTCCTCCAGTGTCGCGACGCCTTGGTTTTCATATTTAAATGTCACCAATTCATCTTCAGAAACACCGGCATCCAAAACCTGACCATATTCATTATATGTCATGGTTGAGATGCAATCTGCCTGCCTTTGCAATAGTGGGTCAACGTTGAAGCCTTGGCGCAAAACCGTCACACCATCTGGGCCACCATCTGTTGAGATACCTTCCTGGCTCATCCAGCTGAGGAAAGGATATTCGTTTCCAAAGAACCAAACTCCAATGGTTTTGCCTTTGAAATCAGCTGGGCTTGTTATGCCAGTATCCTTCCAACAAGTGAGCATCAGCCCCGATGATTTAAATGGCTGCGCTATGTTGACCACAGGCAGACCTCTTTCACGTGCTGCCAGAGCTGAGGGCATCCAGTTCAACATCGCATCTGCACCACCACCAGCAAGAACTTGCGGTGGAGCAATATCAGGGCCACCTGGCAGAATTGAAACATCAAGGTCCTCCGCGTCATAATACCCTTTATCTAAAGCTACATAATAGCCTGCAAATTGAGCCTGAGTTACCCATTGCAACTGCAGTCGTACTTCATCAGCAGCATATGCGGCTGTTGCCGTCAAAAGCGCTAGCGCGCTGGTTAATAGTTTTTTCATTTTTACCTCCAGGTTGTTTTGGTCATTACTTTGTTCTGCTTAGCCTCGCTGTGAGGGGTGCCAGAATGTGACCCCCTTTTCTATAATTGCTACGATACCGTAAAACGCACTTCCTGCGATTGCGGCGACAACTATCTCAGCCCACACCATATCCAATGCAAGTTGCCCAATAGATGCGGAAATTCGAAATCCCATGCCCAAGGTTGGCGAACCAAAAAATTCGGCTACTATGGCTCCGATTAAAGCCAACGTTGTTGAGATCTTTAAACCATTAAAAATAAAAGGCATGGCTGCAGGCAAACGAAGCTTTATAAAAGCCTGCCAGGGATCCGCACTATAAGTTTTCATTAGATCGCGTTGCATGGCAGTTGTTTCACTCAATCCCGCGACAGTGTTGATGAGCATTGGAAAAAAAACCATGACAACAACCACTGCAGCTTTGGAGTGCCACTCAAATCCAAACCACATTACCAAAATTGGCGCTGTGCCAATGATCGGTAGCGCTGCTAGAAAATTTCCAACTGGCAGTAAACCGCGTCTTAGAAAGTCAAAACGGTCAACTAGAATTGCCAAAGCAATCGCCGCAGTACAGCCTATTAAATATCCGCTTAGGGCTCCTTTAACAAAGGTCTGAACAAAATCTTTCCAAAGAATGGGCAGCTTGGCTAAAAAGGTATCTGCAATTACCGAGGGCGGAGGAAGGATGACCAAAGGCACATTGAGACCTCTGACCACCAATTCCCAGATCACTAAAATAGTGCTGCCAAAAATTACGGGCACCACCAACTTGATCAAGCGTGTTTCAGAAGCTGCTGAATTTGCCAAAACGAAATTCAATCGCCAAGATACCAGCCAAAAAACAAACGCAAAAATAACCAATGTCATGACATGCCCATTCGATTAAGCGTTAAACGTTGAACCAATCCGATCAAGGCTACAAGTGAAGCGGCTAATAGCGCAGCAGCCAGCAAAGCCGACCAAATTTGGATAGTTTGTCCATAGTACGACCCCGATAGAAGGCGCGCGCCGAGCCCACGCACTGCACCGGTTGGGAGTTCTCCCACAATTGCACCGACTAGACTGGCCGCAATACCAATTTTTAAAGATGCAAATAAGAAAGGCATGGAAGACGGCAGGCGTAATTTCCAAAAACCCTCCATTGAACTTGCGTTATATGTTTTCAATAGGTCTAAGTGCATTTGATCAGGACTACGCAAGCCTTTCACCATGCCGACCACCACAGGGAAAAAGCTCAAATATGCACTTATAATTGCTTTGGGAAAGATCCCCTGCAACCCAACGGAGTTGAAAACCACTATGATCATCGGTGCGATTGCCAATATGGGTATGGTTTGCGATGCAATCGCCCAAGGCATCACGCTCATATCCATTGCTCGATTGTATACAATCCCAATCGCCAACAAAATCCCGAGTCCTGTCCCGATCGCAAAGCCCAGAAGAGTAGAACTCAAAGTAATCCACCCATGAAAAACTAAACTTCTTTTTGAAGTAATTTTTTTATTTACTGTAGAATTCCACAGTTCAGTAGCGACTTGGTGTGGTGCTGGAAGTCGTGGACGCTCTAACGCAAAGGTGTCTTTGATCGCGAACGAATTTTGAACCACAAGCAGCATCGCTGACCGGTCACGACGTTCTTTAGCCCCTACTGGTGTAACAGCAATGCCACTACGTTCTGCTGCTGTTAGAGCAATTTTTATATTCATTGGCACTACCGCAGCGTACCAAATCGCTAATAGGCCAGCTATCACAACAACAATTGGGAGAAACGAACGCCTCATTCAGAACCGTGCCCTGCCCTAAGACCCTCTCGGACCCGTTGCGCAATTTCTATGAATTCGGGGCTATCTCTTATTTCAAGTGGTCTGTCCACTGACAGTGAACTTTCAATGACATCTGTGATGCGTCCGGGCCTTGGTGACATTACTACGATTTTTGTCGATAAGAAAACTGCCTCCGGAATTGAATGAGTAACAAAGCAAATTGTTTTATTCGTACGCTTCCAGAGCTCTAAGAGTTGCTCATTTAGGTGGTCCCGCACAATTTCATCAAGCGCCCCAAACGGTTCGTCCATTAATAACAATTCCGCGTCAAACGCCAATGCGCGCGCGATGGAGGCTCTCTGCTGCATTCCGCCGGACAATTGCCAGGGATATTTTTTGGAAAAATCTTCCAATTCTACTAGACGGAGAACTTCGCCCGTTCGTCGCAGCTGCTCACTCTTTGAATATCCCATAATTTCCAATGGTAGCTTAATATTTCCAGCAATGGTGCGCCAAGGATATAAACCAGCATGCTGGAAAACATACCCGTATGATCGCTTTTGCCTTGCTTGATCAGGTGTTTGGCCATTCACTAGAATGGTTCCACTAGTCGGCTCTTCTAAAGCAGCTAAAGCTCTCAAAAATGTAGTTTTTCCACAACCAGACGGTCCAATAAAACTTACAAAATCACCCTTGTTGATTGTAAGATTAACATCGCTAAGTGCATGTACAGGTCCATCGTTTGTTGCGAATGTCAAATTGAGGGATCGCGCCTCGATGACAGAATCTCGGCTCATGCTTATACACCCGTTACAGGAATACCTGCTCGCACAACAGGTTGTGGATTAGTCAATTCTTTCCATACTGAGCGCGCTCTGTTCACAGGCGCATTTGGTGCGCGAGATACAAACTTGCCGTGTCCCTCCTGCGTTCTTACTTCACCATCGAACACAGCGACTTGACCACGAGATAATGTATACCTTGGCAATCCTTTTACGTGATGCCCTTCAAATACATTATAATCTATTGAAGATTGCTGCGTTTTCGCGGTAATCGTTTTTTCTTTATTTGGATCCCACACAACGATATCGGCATCAGCACCAACAAGAATTGCACCCTTTTGGGGATAACAGTTCATAATTTTTGCTATATTCGTGGATGTGACGGCAACAAACTCATTAATTGTTAGTCTTCCCGTTGACACACCATGTGTCCAAAGCATTGGCATCCTATCTTCTAAACCACCTGTGCCATTTGGAATTTTTGTGAAATCTCCAACCCCATATCTTTTTTGCTCTGTTGTAAATGCACAATGATCTGTGGCAACTACACTGAGCGATCCTGATGAAAGGCCCGACCAAAGACTATCTTGGTGTTTTTTGTTTCTAAATGGAGGCGACATGACGCGTCGTGCAGCATGATCCCAATCTTCGTGAAAATATTCACTCTCATCCAGTGTTAGGTGTTGGATGAGAGGCTCACCCCAAACTCGTTTTCCTTGCATCCGTGCCCGCCGAATAGCCTCATGCGCTTCTTCACACGAGACATGAACTACATATAGCGGAACACCTGCCATATCAGCTATCATTATCGCTCTATTCGTAGCCTCACCCTCTACTTGGCTTGGCCGGGAATATGCATGGGCCTCTGGGCCACTATTACCTTCCGAGAGAAGCTTCGCGCTTAACTCAGCAATGACATCTCCGTTTTCAGCATGTACCATTGGAGTAGCACCGAGATCTGCAAGCCGATTGAAACTTGAAAATAATTCATCGTCGTTCACCATCAAGGCTCCCTTGTATGCAAGAAAGTGTTTGAAAGTATTAATGCCCCTTTCGTTAACAACGGTTTCCATTTCGTTAAAAACTTGTTCACCCCACCATGTAACGGCCATGTGGAAAGAATAATCGCAGTTCGCCCGAGTAGATTTATTATCCCACCGCTTTAATGCATCAAGCAGACTTTCGCCGGGATTTGGGAGTGCAAAATCGACAACCATCGTAGTCCCACCCGTCAGACTTGCTCGTGTACCACTTTCAAAATCATCGGAACTATAAGTACCCATGAACGGCATTTCTAGGTGCGTGTGTGGATCAATTCCACCAGGCATCACATAACATCCTGTTGCATCTAGTTCGTTGTCGCCATTCAAATTCATCCCAATGTCAATGATTTTTCCGGCGTCAATTGACACATCCGCCTGATAGCTTAAGTCAGCAGTTACAACTGTGCCATTTTTAATAACTGTTACCATTTTGCACCTCTTAATTCGTAATATTTATCTTGGATTTTGTGAATTGATCATGAAACAATCACTGCTGTTTCAAGGACTGCATGCAGTAAGACATCCGCACCAGCAGTCGCCCAGTCCTTCGTGATTTCTTCAGCTTCATTATGGCTAAGACCATCTACACAAGGGCACATGATCATTGCAGTGGGGGCTACCCGGTTTATCCAACAGGCGTCGTGCCCGGCTCCTGAGATTATATCCATATGGGAGTAGCCAAGTTTTTCTGCTGCACTACGCACTGCACCAACACAGTTATCATCGAATGTTACGGGGTCGAATCCACCAACCTTATCAAATTCGATTTCTAGACCCAGACTGTCAGCGACCGACTGACCTTCGGACTTCAATCTATTCTCCATATTCTCAATCACAGACAAATTAGGAGATCGAAAATCCACGGTGAATACTACTTTGCCTGGGATCACATTTCGAGAATTTGGGTATACATCGATGTGTCCGGCTGCGCCGACGGCGTGAGGACCATGATCTAAAGCAATCGCATCGACCAATGCGAGAATTTTTGCCATGCCAAGGCCCGCGTTTTTGCGCATATGCATTGGGGTTGAACCGGTATGGGCGTCTTTTCCAACGATTGTTATCTGTGTCCAACTCAATCCCTGGCCGTGCGTTACAACACCAATATCCACTTTTTCTGCTTCTAATATTGGCCCCTGCTCAATATGCAGTTCAAACATCGCACGCATTTGACGCGACCCAACGATTTCATCACCGACCCAGCCGATGCGCTCTAATTCATCCCCGAAACGTTTCCCATTCGCGTCAACTCTGCTCTTGGCCCAATCCTCACTATGCACACCTGCAAATACCCCCGATGACAGCATTGCAGGAGCAAAACGAGTGCCCTCTTCATTAGACCAATTAGTCACAACAATTGGATGCTTCGTCTTGATATTTAAATCATTTAAAGTTCTAATCAGCTCCAAGCCGCCTAGAACACCAAGTACTCCGTCGTATTTTCCGCCGGTAGGTTGAGTGTCCAAGTGTGATCCAACGTAGACAGGTAGCGCTTCTGGATCGGCGCCGGGTCTAGTAGCAAACATGTTTCCCATGCTGTCGACCCCCATGGAACAACCAGCAGATACACACCATTTTTGAAATAATTCCCTACCTTTTGCATCCTCATCTGTTAGCGTTTGCCGATTATTGCCACCAGCAACACCGGGGCCAATCTCAGCCATATCCATTAAACTATCCCACAAACGCTCACCATTAATGCGAATATTTTTTCCAGACAACGACACAATAACCTCCCAATTATTCTGAATTAGTGAAGCCAGAGAGAACTCTTGACCAATTGGTTAAATTTAGGTTAACAATCTTGACCACTTGGTCAAGAAATTTTTGTTGGAAGATTGAATGATCCTATCAACGCAAAGAAATCAATCGGGTTCGAAACGGAAAGAAAACGAGGCCCTGATAATCACGGCTGCAGAAAAAATTTTTGCTGATATGGGATATGCTGGAGCAACTATGCAGCAAATAGCAGATGCAGCAGGTCTTCCAAAAGCAAATTTGCACTACTATTTTCCGACTAAAGAAATTCTATACAGGAATGTAATCGACAAGATTTTCAACTTATGGCTTGAAGCCGCGGACATATTTGACGCTGCTGAAGGGCCAAAAGACGGACTTTCGAGCTATATTGATGCGAAGCTTGAAAGTTCTCGACATTTTCCAAATGGATCAAAAGTCTGGGCAAATGAAGTGATCCAAGGCGCTCCTATCATTCAAGACTACCTAGAAAGCAAGCTTACTGCTTGGACACATAGTAAAGCTGAAATAATCGAAATGTGGATAGCGAAAGGCTTGATGGATCCAATAAACCCCAAGACACTGCTATATTTTATTTGGAGCGCCACGCAACATTACGCCGACTTCCAGCATCAAATACGCACTTTAAACAACAACTCAGATTTAACCGAAGCTCAGTGGAGTGAAGTGAAAGAGGACATAAAAAAATTAGTCCTTAAAGGACTAGGCGTAGAACACGTTTCTGAGTGTCCAACGATATCTGACGAGTAAATAAAAAGGAATATACACATGCCAACATTGATAGAAGTAAAGCACCCTCTTGTGCAGCATAAATTGTCCATAATGCGGGACAAGTCGACCTCTTGCCACGCATTCAGACAATTACTGAAAGAAATCAGCCAATTGCTTGCATACGAGGTTACTTCAGACCTAGCATTGACCGTAAAAGAAATTGAGACACCGTTGGTCCGAATGCAGGCTCCAACACTCTCTACCGATGGGGTAGTTTTGATTTCAATCCTACGAGCTGGTAATGGACTGCTTGATGGTATTATGGAACTGATACCTACAGCGGGCGTAGGGTTCGTGGGCTTATATCGCGACGAAGAAACGCTCAAGCCGGTGAAATACTACTACAAAGTCCCAAAGAATTTGCAAAACAAAACAGTAATTGTGGTAGATCCAATGCTTGCCACTGGCAATTCATCTATTGCCGCCATTGATTTACTAAAGAAATCTGGTGCTGAAGATATTAGGTTTTTATGTTTGTTAGCGGCTCCCGAAGGCATAAAAAACATGCAAACGCATCACACTGATGTCACCATTGTTACTGGCTCAATAGACGAAAAATTGAATGAAAGTGGATACATCGTGCCGGGTTTAGGTGATGCAGGCGACAGGATCTTCGCAACAGTTTGACAGTTTGTATGTATCAGCTGAGTTTTCAATGAGAACCGGAAAAGTAAATGTCAGAATGTCTGGGAGTCACACAAATATCCGAAAGATACCAACGTTAAGCATAGAAATCGAATAGAATTACAAAATGCCTATGAGCACATCATGAACAGTCGCTCAGCTTTGGATGAATTCGGCGAAATTGTCATCGAAAACGATGGTCATTGGAACCCTGGCGAAGTTGCTGATCCAACCAAACTAATACAGCTGCAGTCATTCAATATAACAGCTTCAGGTATAGGAGCTGAGAGTGCGTTGAGGAATTGGATGGAGAAAGCAGTAACGACGTTGCGAGAATAACTGCTTAAGCAGCAATTCAAAGCATCAATACATGGTATTATAACGGTTTTTCTCAGCATCAAAGGGCGTTAGTACGTGAACATAAGTCACTGATGTTATTTTTAAAGTGGTTCCCCGTGGGCGGAATCGAACCACCGACACGAGGATTTTCAATAGAGACGGCAATATATTATTGTTTGATTACATATATTTAGAATGCTGAAATTTTGGTGTGTGCAAAAGTGTGTTTTTGATATTTCGCATCGTAATGAACAAACACTATGTCTCCAACCAATGGCGGGACGCAGTGTTTGGCACTATTTTCGCACAAAAAACTAACTTAGAGCATAACCGCAAGTTAGACAATCTCGGGGCTGGTTTTTAAAATAGCACCGAATACAGGGCTTGGCATGTCTGACTGGCAAAGTCGACTATCGATGCCAGGCAAGAATGGTTATTCTGACAAAATCACCTAAACTTCAAACGCTCGCTGAATTTTCCAATACGTAAACTTACCGTTTGTTTGCTCAGCGTAGACCATCACATTTGAATGCGGTTTTCCATCTTGTTCAACATCGTGGGTTGCGACAATATAATGGTCATTTTCGCGAATTGTATTGAAATTAGAGATACGGATTTCGCCTGCCACACACCAACTTTCTGTGTTTGCCAAATCGCCTATTTTTCCTGTCGTATCTTCGAATTGAAAATCGTCCGATAAAAAAACAGATAAGTGACTAAAATCGCGTGTTTCAAGAGTTCTATCCCACGCGGTTAGAACAACTTTTGCCTTAATCATTTTGTTGTCTCCGTAGTTAAAGTCCTATTTTACCAGATCGCCTGTCATAGGTATCGTGTGCCGATTTATAGGGTCATATTCTTGCAGCATGTGTCTGTGTTGGTCCAACCATTCTACTCCCGACTGAACGCTTTCATCAAAGACAGAGGGGTCTCTTACACCAATCGCAACAACTTCAGTCGCTGTTTTCATCAGTTTAAATTCAGTCATAGCAGTATCACCGTTATTGCGTTCTTTAATCGCTGCGATGAACTCATCAAAGTGTTCTGGCTTTGGCTTAAAACGAACTATTGATAGCTTCTTTGTCATTTTTACATTCCCTCAATAATCATTAAATCGGTATCGCATCCAGTGTCGCGAATTGCCTTTGCAGCTTGATAATCTTCACTAAAATAAAACTTTTCTGCTGCTTCTTTGCTCTCAAATTCGAGCATAGTCACGACGCCAGCAACATTACCCTCATGACGATCAGCGTGTGGACCACGTGCAAGAATTTTACCCCCATATTGTTCTATGATTGGTAGAGCCGTTTGCGAAAACTTTTTGAAAACTTCTGTATCGTTTACGCGTATGTTGGCGACTAAGTAGCCTTTTGGCATTTTCATTTCCTCCGAATATTTTTACCACTTTAAAGGTGTACAGCCAGTTTCAATTCTACCCATAAAGCTATGTTCTTATTGGATGTCTTGAAAAAACACTTTCCTATATCAAGTGAAACATGTCGTGCAGAAGTGCATTACCGAAACATTATCATTTTCATAGAAAACCGCCTAATTTCTGGCTAAAACCGTTGCATAAGCGCCGCCGAAATAGTCAAAACAGCACATGCGTGTACAGTCTGTTATCGTGTTGTGATCTCAGGCTTATTTTGCAACTAAGTTTCAGTGACTAACAAATGTTGAACCTTTAACATCACCAATCATCCTTACAGGTAACTTAGTTGCTGCCTGCCCTCTGATCTCTGCGATTTTTTGTGCTGCGGCAATTCCTGTGGCCTCATCTGCATATTTTGTCACCACCGAAAAAGTAAGATCACCAGTTTGGATGAAATCCACGCTCTGCGCGCCTACTTTCATGATCAATGGCGCAAATTGATCTCTCGCCATTGCTTCCATTTCATCATTCCACTCATCAGCTTCCCATTGAGAAATTGTAAAAAAACTCATTTTCAACTCCCTGTTTATCGTTTCAAGCAGTTTAACAAGTCGCATGACCACAGCCAGTACAGAAACTGTACTAGAATTCTCTACCACGAATTCAGATGGTTTGTGTGCCAACAGAAGGAGAAACACATGAAGATGCAAGAAAATATGATGACATTTACTGTTTTTGCGGCAGTAGTTTATGGACTTTGGTTCTACCTGGCCCCTGCGAGCTATTTTAGTTTGATGATGATGCCTGCTGATCTCGTAAATGCAGTTGCAATTAACCAACTGCAAAATACAGGAATAGGTCTGTTTGTACTTGCTTA
>Ga0208917_1000563_pt1 | contig 19001 bp, 20 predicted proteins | sample DEB08_DNA_10_FD_185500 | JGI IMG/M metagenome (GOLD analysis project Ga0208917, IMG submission 185500) | Aqueous microbial communities from the Delaware River and Bay under freshwater to marine salinity gradient to study organic matter... | ecosystem: Environmental > Aquatic > Marine > Coastal ...
CAAGGGAGAAGTAAGAAATGTCGAAGAAAAGACAGACACGAAATTCTAAAAAGTTTAAAAAGGCTGCTGCGTCTAAAAGAGCTAGAGCGCCAATGCAAAAAGGCGGCCGCATGTATGCAGGAGGCACGTCTAATTTTGATGAGCGTACAGGGACTGTAAAACAAAGCGCCGCTGAAACTCGTCGTCTTCAAGAAGAAACTAAAGCACGACAAGCTGCAACGGCTGCTCAGCAACGAGCTGCTACAACTCAAGAAGAAACTCGTCGTCTTCAAGAACAAACTCGTCGTCTTCAAGCAGAAACAGCTGCACGACAACAAGGAACTGGGGCGGCTACAAGACAAACGCCTCAAAACGCTACAGTTGCACTTCAAGAGGAAACTCGTCGTCGTCAAGAAGAAACAGCTGCACGACAACAAGCTGCTGCAACAAGCGGTTTTGAACAACAAGCGCAAGCGGCGCAAGCGGCTACAGCCGAAACTCAAGATCAAACAGCAGCTATGGAAGCTACCATTAGAGCGGCACAAATGGCTGCAGCATCGGAACAACCTCCTGCAAATTCGGCTGAGGCTAGGGCACGACAGGCGGCTATAAGACAAGGACAACAACAAGCGCCTAATCCTGCTGATTATCGGCAAGGAGCAAATGATCCAGCATATAGAGCAGACATGGAAGAGTTTGCGCGAAGTATAACAGGCGGGGCAACTACTAATTATACTTACCCAAACACAGATACAAATGGTGACGGCATTCCTGATACTTATGTTCCACCTGCAGGCACTAGAACAGGCACTGGAACAGGCTCTGGTATTCCAGCTGGCGCTCCAATAAATCTTGAAATAGTTCGTCCACCGCTTCCAGAACTAGAACAAATTGAACCAGAAGACGTGGAAACTGGTCCAGATTCTAAAGTCTTTACAATGGCTGATACAGGTGACGCACAAGCTACAACGGCTCAAGTAACCCAAGCTGTTGCTGCACCTAGTGTTGAAGCTGCTCAAGCTGCTGCACCCCAACAAGTTCAGGCAGCACAAATGGAAGCTGCTCGTGCTGAAGGTGTTGCGCCCGGAGAAGCCGCACGAGGTCAAGTAAGTGATAGGGCTATTGCAAAAGTCGAAGAAGGCACCATTACTCAACCTGCTGTTGCAGCTACACGAGATACTGCGGCTGAACAAGCTGCAAGAGCAATGGCAGCTGAAAGACCTAAAGCGCGTGATTATGCTGAAGCTGCTACAAGCGGAACTACTATTGAAGTAGAAGACATCGAAGGCCCAGCAGTTGTTACACGCGAAGGCGCTACAGTCTCAAAAGCTGAAGTAGAGCGTTTAGGCCAAATAGCTCAAGGACGTGGTGTAGACCTTCAAGACCTTCCAGAATATAAAGATGTAATTCAAAAACGCATAGCTCAACAAGGCGAAGCAGCTACTGCTGAGTATCGCTCACGTCTTGGAGAAGCTCCACAAGCTGAAGCAGCACAAGCAGCATTTATTGGTGCAGATGAAACGCCACAAGCCCGTCAGCAACGCATAGAACAGTTTGACTCGTTTAGTCCTGCAAAGCGTGAAGCATATACGGCTTTAGGTGTTGATGCTCCTGAAGCTGCACAAATGGAAGAAGTTCGTAAAGCTGCTGCTGCAAGTCGTGAGGCTATTACGGCTGATGCGCCTCCTGAGGTTATTGCTGAACAAACAGACCTTGATAAACTTGGCACGTATCAGATGGTTGCAAAGCGTACAGCACAAGTTGCTGAAGCCGCCGAAGGCATTGCTACCCAACTAAGTGGTCAACCCGCAGTAGATCTTGAAGGTCGTCAAGCTATTCTTGGTGAAGCGCCAGTAGGCGATGCAGCCCAAATTGGTGGTATTCCAACTGCACAGGCTGCACAAATGCAAGCCGTTACAGGCCAAGCACGTAAAATGGCTGCTGCAGACATGGCGGCTGTTGTTGTTGAAATGCCTCCAGAAGTTACGGCTGCAATCTCAGAAGATCCTGCAACCGTTGAAGCCCAGCTTGATACTGGTGAAGATCCTCAAGTTGTAGCGGCTGTTGCAGCACTTCCAGAAGAAGCGCTTGTGTCTACACAGATGGAAGGTCTTCTTGCTGGCATGGAAGATGGCGAAGTTCCAATGTGGGCAAGACCTGCTGTAGACGCAATCAACGCACAGATGGCCTCCAGAGGCCTCAGCACGTCTACTGTTGGACGAGATGCGTTGTTTAATGCTATCATACAGAGTGCGCTGCCAATGGCTCAGAGCAATGCTCAAGCCCTTCAGCAACGTGCATCACAAAACCTCAGCAATCAACAACAAGCAAACTTAGAACAGTCTAAGCAGATTGCAAGTCTTCGTATGCAGAATCTTGCTAACCGTCAAACTGCTGCATCTCAAACAGCACAGATGGCACAGCAAATTAAAGTACAGCAAGGTGAATTCCGCCAACAAGCACAAATACTGACAGCCCAACAAGAACAACAGTCTCGCATGGCTGACGTGCAGTTTCAGCAGCAAAGAGCACAACAAGAGTCTGCACAAAGACAACAAGCAGCTGTACAAAACTTATCTTCGGCTCAACAGATGGAGCTTGCAAACCTACAGGCTATCAACGCCTCTGCAACTCAAAATCTAACAGCAGAGCAACAAACACGTCTTGCAACTTATCAAGCTCAAGTTAATCGTACTATGCGTCAGGCTGAACTTCAGCAGGACATGGAAAAAGCAAACCTCAGTACAGCGCTTCAGGTTGAACTAAAGAATTTGTCTGAACAAAACTTAGCTGCTCGTGATACAATGACGGCTGAAAACCAAGAGCGGTTGACTAATTTAAATACTCTTGTAGATTTCAAAAAGACTAACGCACAGTTAGCACAGCAAATGGATCTTGCAAACCTTTCAAATGATCAACAAATTCGACTTGCTAATCTTTCTGAAAGGGCTGCTGCAGACTCTGCAAACTTTACAGAAGCTAATCGTTTTGAGTTAAGCAGACTTCAAACCTATGCACAGGTTATGTCGCAAAACACTCAACTTCGTCAGCAGGCAGAACTTGCAAATCTTAGCACACAAGAAAAAATTACTCTTGCAAACTTAACTGCACAGAACCAAGCATCGGCTGATAATCTTAGCGCAGAACAACAGGTTGAGTTAGCTAACTTGAATGCCCGACTTCAAGAAGCTAGTCAAAATGCTCAAATGCGTCAGCAAATTATTTCACAAGACTTTAGTCAAAGTCAACAGACTGAACTTGCAAATCTTGAAGCTCTTAATCGTGCAGGGTCTGAAAATCTTAGTGCTGAACAGCAAGCAAAGTTAACAGAATATAATGCACAAGTCAATAAAAAAATACGTCAAGCTGAACTAAATCAACAAACTGAAGGTGCGAATCTTGATGCTAGGTTAAAAGTAGAGCTATCAGAATTATCTGAGCGTAATGCTACAGCCCGTGCAAACATGACGGCTGAACAGCAGACTCGTCTTGCAAACCTTAATGTTCTTGTTGATTTCCGTAAGACTGATGCGCAGTTTGCTCAGCAAATGGACATGGCAAATCTTGCAAATGAACAACAAATGGAACTTGCAAATCTTCAAGAAAGAGCTTCAGCGGATGCTGCAAACTTTACTGAAGAAAACAGATTCCGTCTTCAAGAGTTAAACAACTATGTTCAAGTTATGTCGCAGAATGAACAGTTGTTACAACAAGCAGACCTTGCACGTCTTAGCATGGAAGAGCGTATTTCTCTTGCAAACCTTGATTCTAAGAATCGTGCAGATTCAGAGTCTATGTCAGCACAAAACGTTGCAGAGCTTCAGCAGTATGAAAAGCGTATGCAGGCAGCACAAGTTAACGCGCAGCTTGCTCAACAAATGGGCCTTGCAAATCTTAGCAATCAACAACAAGCTGCAATGTTTAATGCTCAGATTGATGCAAATCTTGACATGAAACAGTTTGATGCTAACCAGCAGGCTGCAATGGCTAATAGTCAATTTATGCAGTCAATGACTATGAAGGACTTTGATGCTCGTCAACAGTCTATTATGCAAAACGCTACGGCTATGGCATCTATGGACATGGCAAACCTCGATGCACGTACACGCATTGCGGCACAAAACGCTCAAGCATTCTTACAAATGGATATGACAAACTTGTCAAATGAACAACAAATGGCTGTTATGAATCAACAACAAGCCCAGCAAACTATGTTGTCAAATCAAGCGGCTGAGAATGCAGCACGGCAGTTTAACGCTGCAAACCAACAACAAGCTGATCAGTTCATGGCAAGTTTAGCATCTCAAACAGAACAGTTCAACGCTTCTCAGACAAATGCTATGGCACAATTTAACACTTCTGAACAGAATCGTATTGCAGCACAAAATGCTCAAAACGCTACACAAGTATCTCTTGCTAATGCACAAATAGCAACAGATATTGATAAATTTAATACACAAATGGATCAGCAACGCGAACAGTTTAATACTGCAAATCAGCAAGCTATTGAACAAGCAGACATTGCATGGCGACGACAAACCAATACGATTAACACTGCGGCTCGTAATGCAGCCAATCAACAGAATGTTATGAACGCTTTTAATCTAAGTATGGCAGAAATGCAGTTCTTATGGCAAGAGGCTCGTGACAATGCAGCATATACACGACAGGCCTATGAAAATGATCAGACTCGTCGAACACAGTTATATGCTACAGCTATTGGAAACGAAGCGGCTGCTAGTGGTGAAAAGAACTCAACAACAACAAGCTCTATTGTTGCTGTAGTTGAAAGGCTATTAAAGCTTTAAATCTTGGAGGTTAATAATGGGATTTTTATCTAAAATTGGTAAAGGTATTAAAAGTGCTTTTAAATCTATTGGTAAAGGTATTAAAAGTGCTTTTAAATCTATTGGTAAGTTTATGGACAAGATTGGCATTGTTGGTCAAATCGGTTTGTCGCTTTTGTTGCCCGGCATTGGAGCTGCATTAAGTGGAATGTGGGGAAGTGTAGTAGGAGGATTACAAGCATATTCTGGAGTGGGTGCTTCAATTGTAAATGGTGCTGGTAATTTTCTTGCAAAAGCAACTACAATTGCTTCGAACATTACAAAACCTTTTACCACAATTACCGAAGGCGTTAAAAATGTTGTAGGTGAAACACTTAAGGCTGGTGCAAATGCGCTTGGTGTAGACACTGCGCTTTTAAAAGCAGGCGAAACATTTGGGTCAGAGTATTTAACAAAACTTGGAACAAGCATTAGCGAGGCAAATCTTACATCTATTGGAGAACAAATTACAGGTAGTGGTCAAGCATTTTTAGATTCATTCTCTGGAGGTGGTGTTGATCCAACAGGTGCTTACGAAACAAACCGCCTTGAAGCTGCAAACATTACTCCTGATAAAGTTTCAGCCATTACACCTCCTACACCACAGTTTGCTGAACCAGATTTAGCTACGCCTGATATGCCTGCTTCAATGACTGAGGTTAAAGTAACTGGAAAAGCGCCAGATTCTTTACTGTCACCAGACGTTGATTTAACTCCTCCTACAGTTGGCGATCCTTCTGTTGTAGGTAACCGTAAGCTGGCAATACAAGCAGAAGCTTCTCTTGATAGTGCTTTTGATAAAGAGTTTAATCCAGATTTTACAGCTGCTGAAAATAAAGCTATGCGTTCTGGTGATTTTAGTTCTATTACAAAAGCAGCAGACCCTGAATCGTTTATTGATAAAACAATGCGTTTAGGCCGTCAAAAACTTTCAGAGCTTCCAGAAAGGGCTATGGACAAACTAGGGTCAACACTTACAGATATTCCATCTCAATACGCTAAAAAGCTTGTAGGTTTAAGTCCAGATCCAACATACACTCAAGTATCTTACGCTACTGTTGTTCCAACAATCCAAGAAGCTCCAATGGTAGGAACAGCTATGGGAATGGATCCTGTACAGTATGTAGCCAACAATCAACAATCTATGGGTTTGCAGCCGTTTGGGTTTAATGCTAATATGTATAATGAAGCAACATACATAAATACTATGCGTAAATACGGTTTAGCTTAAAGGAAAATAATACATGAACGAAGAATATAATCAGATCGTTTTAACGGGCGGTAGGCCTATTCCGGGCCAAAGCCTGACAAGCGATCCTTCAGACCCAGCACCTTATGAAAAGCCTCCTGAGTTTACTTCGGTTCATGAGGCTTCTGAAGATATTTTTGAAGGTCTTATTGAAGAGCAAAACTATAAAGAAATAATGGACGTTCTTGTTCAAGATGTGCCTGTTATGGATATTGTACAAACGTTGTTATTTGCTGGATTTAAAGAGGGCAAATGGAACCCTGACTTGATGTTAATGCTTGTTGAGCCTGTTGCTTATATGATTTTAGCGCTTGCTGAACGTGCAGGGATTGACCCAAAAATTTATCAAGGCGAAGAAGAAGATGAAGCTGAAGAGCGAGTATTTGGCGCTACGCTTGAAAAAGAAAAGCTAGAAAATATTAAAAAGCTTGCAGCAATTGGTCAAACTCCTTCAAGTGCTATTACGCCTGAAATGGTAGAAACAATTGAAAAGTTACCTGTTCCAGAAATGTCAAGCCTTATGTCACGACCTGAAGAAGCCTCAGCGCCTGCTGAAGAAAGCCTGCTTGCACCACAGCCTGTTACAGAGGAAGAAGTATAATGTCTATTGAACAATTTGGCGAATCTCTTTTAACGGACATTCGCAAAAGAAGAGAACAAGAATCACGACGACTTCGGAAGCAAGAAGAGCGTAATGCTTTATTGGGTCTTGGCATTGGTCTTGCGGCTAAGATAGGTAATGAGCGTCTTGCAGCAAAAACAAATGATTTTTTAACAAAAGAACCTATTTGGAATGCTAATCTTGCTCAAAAACAAGCTAGAACTTATACGGCAGATCTTTTTAACACCGAAACTCAAATGGCTGCACAGGGTGGCGAGCTTGATTGGACTTTAAAAAATATGGGTCCGCAATTTGAAGAATACCTCCAAAGAAATTTACCAGATGACATTACAGGCAAAGCTGGGCCTTATGAAGAGTGGCGAGAAAAACAAAAATTAAAAATGGCTGAAGACTGGTTAGAAAATCAATATAGGCCTGCTCTTGCTTTAGCTAAAAAAGTAGCAAGTGAAGAAGACTATTCTGCTATGGTAGAATTAAATACTAAAAAAGCTGCGCCAAGTAATTTAGGTTCATGGGTTACAAGAACAGGTGCAAATTTAATAGGCGGTAAAAACCAAAAAGATGTAGAAACTGAAGCCGTTATAGCTATTACTGAAGGTAGAATGGCTGAAAACGCAGAAAAATTAAATACATTTATGTCTACATATCGAAGAACGGGAGATATAGTTAGATCGTTTGATATTGCAAATGTTGTTTTTCCTGAAGTTGAAATGAGCGCTGATGAAAAATTCAAAATTAATAGAACTCAAAAACTACAAGAAATTGATGATCGTCTTGTTGTTTATGAAGAGGTTGAAAAGACCGAAATAAACACCGGCGAAAAAACTACTGAAATTAATGTTACAGATGAAGGTAAGCCTCGTGTTATTTTTAAACCTAATTCTGATAATAATACTGTTTCTTTAGACACTATGAAAGGTTTAAACACTATTTTTAACTTTGAAAAAGATGGTCGTCAGTTATTAAGACCTGAGGCATTTGCAAATTTTGCAGATGAGGCAACTAACGAACAATTAAATATTCAAGCACCTAAAACAGTAGCAGAACATAATAAGCTACAAGCTATTTATCGAAAATATTTAAATAACTCTGATAACTTGCGTGATGAATATCGCAATCAAAAAACTCTTCGAACTTTTGAGTTGGTTGTTGGAGAGCCTGAAGAGTTACAAGCAATGCTGTCTAGTGTTTTAGTTGAAACAGATCCACAAAAAAGAAACGCTGCAATGCAAGAACTACAAACATTTATTGCTTCTAAACTTTCTTTTGCTGAAGAACTTCAATCAGCTACTACATTTGATTACAACACTACTTTTAGGAATCCATAATGCCTAGAACAGTTACTCTTCCCGATGGGACTTCATATCGAAATGTACCTGATGATGTTACAGATTCTGAAGTATATCAGAAACATATTTCTCGTCAAACAGAAGAGCCTGAAGAGGAAGTAAAACTAACCACAGATCAAGAAATAGAGCAAAACACTGATGACTCTACGGATCTTGGTGATTTTGCAAGGGATACTGCGCGTGTGTTAACCAATGTAGGGGTTGCTGGAACTAAAGCAGTTTCGGATGTTGCAAATATTGTAGCTAATGCTTTAGGTAAAAAAGGCGATCTTATTACAGACGACTTTAGACGAGCTACAACACGCCAATTTGTTTCTGCTTTTACGCCTCTTATTCCCGGATTAAAAACAGAAGACGTTATTGATGCTGAAGGTAAAGTCTTACCTAGAGAAACTTTGGGCGGGACTGCATTAGAAATAGCTCCATATGTAGTAGGCGGCACAGCTATTGCCGGGACTAAACTAATGTCAGCTACACCTCGAATTGTAAATGGTATTTTAAGCGGTGTAGCTATTGATCAATTATTATACACAGGTGATAACGCTTTAGCAAACACTTTATCAGAGTCAGAGCTTTTTGAAGCAGAAAGCATGGCTCAAAACTTAGTTGAATATCTTTCAGTAAATGAAGACGATACTGCGCTTGAAGAACGTACAAAACTTTTAGCTGAAGGTGTTGCAATAGGCGTAGGTGCTGAGGCAATTATGGGGACTGCTAAACTAGCATCTAAAGCAAAACAATTATTTAATAAGGGTTATGCAAAACTTACACGCTCTGAAGAAGCAGAAATTATTGCTGACTATCTTAAAGATGCTCGACAAGCTACTAACTTAAGGGCTGAGCAGCCTAACCTTATTTTTTCAGAAACTCCTCAAGGCGTTGCTCAAGTTGCGCAACAAAACAGTAGCAAGCTTCGTCGGTTTATGCAACAAACATTTACTTCTCGTGGTTATTGGACCCCACAGGCTTTTAATGCTTTTAATGATGCTCAATATGCACAGCGTCAAATTGTAAAAGAAGCAGAAAATATTTCCAATAGACTTCAGCAGTCTTTACGTTCACTAGGTGATGAAGCAACTACAGAAACTGCAACCAAAAATGTTCAAAACGCACTACGCGAAGACTTAGGCTTTCATCCGCAAGTAACCCAAGAAGCTCGTGTACGCTTTGTAATGGATAAATACGATGTAACTGAAGAGGTTGCTACAGAAGTATTGAATGCTCGTCAGTTAATTGACAGGCTTTCTGGTCGTCTTGCTAATTCTAACATACCTAATGGCGAGTTTCGTGAAACCATCCTTGAAAACTCTGGTGAATATATTCGAAGATCTTATCGTTTATTTGAAGATAGCGGCTATAAGCCTTCTGAGTCTGCTGTGCGCCAAGCCGAAGACTACCTTGTAGGTCAACAATTAAAACGTGGGCTTAATTATGATGAAGCTTACGAAGTGGCTCGTGGCAAAATTGATGAGGTTTTATCTCAAGGTGATAGAGCTGCTGCAGAAGACTATTACTCAAAAGTTCGTAGAGTTAATAAAGAAATATTAAAAGAGAAAAAAGATATTCCTGCAGAAATTCGTGCATTAATGGGAGAAATCGAAGAGCCTGCAGAAAACATTGTGTTGACTGTATCTAAGCTTGCTAAACTTACAGAAAACAACCAGTTCTTTAACAACCTTAATCAGCTGGGCAGTAATAAGTATATTTTTAATAAGCCTCTTGAGCGTGATGGTGTTTCATACTCCATTAAAATTAGCGGAACAAATTCTGTGCTAGATGGTAAGTACACTACGCCTGAAATGCTTGCAGCTATTAAAGAAAAAGAAGTACATTTTTCAGCATTTGATTCAGGATTTTTTAGAAATTTAGCTGCAATAAAAGGCTCTTCACAAAAAATGAAAACCATTTATAGCCACGTTACACACTTACGTAACGCTTCTGGTGGTGCGCAGTTTGGTATTGCTAATGGCATGAATCCTTTTAATCAAGCAAATAAAACAGCACAAGCGTTAAAGAACAGCATTGTTCGTGGCGGCGACGAAGAGCTTGATGCAATGTACGAAAAATACTTGCGATTAGGAATTATTAATACAAACGTTAGGGTTAATGAATTTCGTGCACTTCTTGAAACAGGCTTTGAGTCTGGACCAGATACGCTTGTCCAAAAACTAGGAAGTAAAGTACGTGGCTATGGTTTTATAGAAAAACTAGATAAAGGCGCTACAGACGTATATATGGCTGTAGATGATTTTTATAAAGTCAACGCTTTTGAGCATGAGTTAGATTATCTTAAACGTGCAATGCCCGATGAAAGTCTTGATGTTTTAGAATCTGAGGCTGCTCGCATTGTTCAAAATACTTTTCCTAATTATGACAGGGTTCCAAAAGGAATTAAAGCTTTGCGTTATTTACCAATCGGTAACTTTGTTGCGTTTCCTACAGAAATTTGGAGAACTAGTGTAAACATTGTTAAGCAGTCTTCTAAAGAAATTACATCTGGTAATGATGAGCTTGTACGTCGGGGCCAACAACGTCTTGCAGGATTTACTGCTATGCTTGCAGCACCTAGTTTTGTAGCAAGTCAGACAGCGCAGTTTGCAGGGTTTAATGATGACGAAGCAGAAGCCTTACAAACCCTTTCAAGAACTCCTTGGTCTGATGCGCCTAAAAATGTTGTAAGAATGGGCGATAAGCTTTACACAAACGATACTCAGTTTATTGATTCATACTCTCCCTTAAAAGAGCCTATTATGTCTGCATTAGATAGCATTCAGTCTGGACAGCTTAGGGGTGAAGAATTAGAAAGCTATTTAGCTGATGCTGTTTTGTCAGCAACTAAAAAGCTTTTAACTCCCTATGTAGGCGAGTCTATGGTAACAGAATCCTTGCGTGAAATTTATGGGGCTGCTACGGGCGATGGTAGAACATCAACCGGAGTTCCTGTGTTTGTAGAAGGCATGAATAATACTGATAAAGCTATTGCTGCGTTTACACTTATTGTAGATCCTTTTGTTCCGGGAAGTGTTTCAAGCGGTAAAGGCATGTACGATGCTTATTTTGAAACGCCTAATAGAACTACGGGCAAGCCTAAGAGCTTGGGTGCTGAACTTGTAACTAACCTCACAGGAGCTAGGTTTACAGAGTTTAATCCGTCTGATGCTTTAATGTACAAAGTTAAAGAGTATAACAGGCTTAAAAGAGAAATTATTTCTTCAAAACCTGATTATTCTATGACGGCAAACGACGCATACGAAAAACAAATAAACCGTCAAAAAGCATTATACGAAATACAACAAGATATGTATGAGTATGCAATGGCTGCAGAAACTTTATTGGGTCGTAAAGATGTTATTATGCTTCTTAGGGAAAATGACATGCCTGTTAAAGAAATTGGCTTTTTGTTGTCAGGTAAGTTTAGACCAGAAAAATACTCTTTTGGAAAAACTTTAGATCTTATTGAAAAAATTGATTTTGAAGGTCAAGAAAAAGCCCAAGTTATTAATGACATTTATCGTGCTTATGGAAACATGATGGCTACTCCGCTCATGCCCGTAACGCCTGAAGAGCGTGAAGCAGCATTTGTAGAAGACCGTAAAAAGTTTGCAAAAGGCGGTGAAGTTATTGTCCCCAATGCACCTACTGAGCCTGACGAGCGTATCGACAAGATGACAGGACTGCCCTACAACATACAAGCTGGGTCGGCTTTTGTAGACGAAGAAGACCCCGAAAAGCGCATGTTGTTTAACGAAGGCGGTTTTGTTGACAGGATTAAAAAAGCAGGCTATGACGCAGCTGCAGAAGCCTTAGGAGTCCCTAAAGAAGGCCTTGAGTGGGCTATGAACATAGATAAAAAGTATCCTGAAGCTGAACGGCTTGATGGCCGTGGTGATGCTGCGAGACACTTAGCTCTAGGCGTTGTTGCTCAAAAAGCTAACTATCCTGAAGCAACTAGATTCCTTGCAAACTTACGAGAGTTTGTTGAGCTTGATGTTAAAGGCGGGGCTATGGATATAGCAAACAACAACAAAGGCTTTAAAATTAAAGCAGATAGTTACGAGGATGCTGAAAGAAAAATTGATAAAATGATTAGGAATAAAGAGGTGCTGTACTACACGCCTAAAGAAAGCAAGTCAAGACGAGGCTATCAAGTTGGTGGAAGCGTTGAAGATCCTAGCATGTATAGATCAGACGGAAGTAAAAAATCTGCACAAGGTTTTCTAGGGCCGGTAAAAAACAATGTTGAAGGCGGCACTATGACAGAAGTTTCTGTAGGCATGGAAATAAACGGTCAAGAAATGGAAGTGCCTACAATGGTTCCTACTCTTACTACAAAAGAAATAGAAGCCTTAGCAAATATGCAGCTTGAAGGAAACGCTAAAAATATTCCTGAGTCTATTATCATGAAAGCAAAACAACACGCTTTACAAAGAATAGAGCAGGGTCTTAGCCCCTTCTATCAAGACGGAGAAAAATAATAATGCAAAGACTCATTGATACTTTAAAGCGTCATGAGGGTGTTAAATACTATGTCTACAAAGACCACCTTGGCTATGAAACTATTGGCGTAGGGCGCTGTATAAAGATGGGCGTAGGCTTAGGGCTTACACACGACGAAGTAGACTATCTGTTGATGAACGACATTCAGCGTTGTATTGAAGAACTTGATGCAGCCTTTTCATGGTTTAAAGATCTTACTGAAATTCGACGCGAAGCAATGGTAAACCTATGTTTTAACTTAGGCCTTACACGCCTTAGAAAATTTGAGAATGCGCTTGCAGCTATGGCAATTCATAACTACGAGGAAGCAGCAGATGAATTTCTGGACAGTCGTTGGGCTGTTCAAGTTGGTCAACGTGCAGTAGAAGTAACTGAAATGATCCGCACTGGAGAAATCTATGACTAAGAAAAAAGATTCGAGGCTAGAAAGGGCAGGAGTAAGTGGCTATAACAAACCGAAACGTACACCCAACCACAAAACAAAGTCACACATCGTGGTGGCAAAAGAAGGCGACAAAGTTAAAACAATACGCTTTGGTGAAAAGGGCGCGAAAACTGCAGGCAAGCCAAAGCCCGGCGAGTCAGCAGCAATGAAAGCAAAGCGAAAATCGTTCAAAGCAAGACATGCTAAAAATATAGCAAAAGGAAAAATGTCAGCGGCTTACTGGGCCGATAAAGTAAAATGGTAGTAGATTTATTTACAAAGCATCCAAAGTCTGCTAATGAAACATATTGGCAGCACTTAAAGCGAGCAGCTATGTTTTCAGGCTGGCTGCTTTTGGGAGGTATTGTATGTGCAGTTCATGCAGTCTTTCCTTTTTTATTCACTCAAACTGCAAGCAAAATAGTGAGTAAGTTATACACTAAACACTAAGCCGTGAGGCTATAGCACGTCGAGATGACGTTAGGAGATACACAATGCATAAATATATATTAACAGCAGTTTTGCTGTCTGCTCCAGCATTTGGAGCTAATGGTATTCTCATACAGAAAGGAAATCAACAGTACGTGGTCATACCAGACTGTCAGATCTTCGAAGATGTGAAAGATGTAAAGGTAAGACGCTTACATGTAGGCGCACCAGTTCACATGAAACATAAAGGGCGATTAGTTCGCTGTAGAATAGAAGAAATAGAGGAACTAAGATGACAATTAAACAAGCACTTAAATCACGAACAGTACAGTATGGCGTAGCTCTTGCTGTTCTTTCAGTTCTCCAAGGCTTTGTAGGTTTTCTTCCCACTAATCCAGCTGTTCAGGCTATGGTAGGCTGTGTGATTGCAAGCGGTATTGTTGTTCTTCGATTTATGACAACTCAACCAGTGAGCCAAAAATGACAGCAAAGAAAAAAACAAAAACAAAATCTCGTGTTAACGAGGCAGGCAATTATACTAAGCCTACTATGCGTAAGCAACTTTTTAACAAGATAAAGGCTGGCTCTAAGGGCGGTAAAGCTGGTCAGTGGTCAGCCCGTAAAGCTCAAATGCTTGCTAAAGAGTATAAGGCTGCAGGCGGAGGTTACAAGTAATGGCTCTAAAAAAGTCTCAGAAGTCTCTTAAGGCTTGGACAAAACAAAAGTGGCGTACTAAGTCAGGCGAAAAGTCTAGTAAAACAGGTGAGCGTTATCTGCCTGAAAAAGCTATCAAGGCTTTGTCAGCTAAAGAGTACGCTGCTACTAGCCGCAAGAAACGCGAAGACACAAAAAAGGGCAAACAACACAGCAAACAGCCGCAGAAGGTTGCCCAAAAAACTCGAAGATACAGATCTAAAAAGTCTTAGTGTTTAACGCATCAAGTTCTTTTTCAATCTTTTCATGTAATCCTTCGAAATAATAAAGAGCCTGATCAAGAACTGTTGTAATAATTTTATGTTCTTCAGGCTCTTTAAATATCTTACCTACCTCATCCTTTGGAAGTTTATTGAACTCTGTCATTAAGTTTCCAGAAGCGTCAAAGAAAATCCTAAAACCAATAAGGTTTCCTTCCTGTTTATTACTAGCCATTTCGTGTTTCCATTTCAATACGAACAATGTCTAGTCCGTCAAGATAATCTTTAGATTCCATTAACAACTTTAGCTGAGACTCAATTGCTTCATAGAAAGCGTCGTGGTCATGGAAGGCCATTGGGTTACTAATAATAACCTCAACAGCCATTGCGTGTTTTTTTATGTCTGCTTCGTAGTAACTTTTCATTGTCTTCAGTATTTGGTTTGGATTTAACATCTTTTTTATCCTTAAAAATTTTATCCCAGTTAGCGTCAAACTTATCTTTATTAATTTGACGGGGGGACGAACCCTTCCCGCCATGCCATGCGCTCATATTATATCTCGCAGTTGTTGCCTGTGCAAGCTAAAGTCTGTGAACCTTCAGTCATGTCACTGCTTTCTGTTATGTCCCAAGACACTTCTGTGGGGAAATTAACAACCATTTCGTTGTACTCTTCCTCGCTAAAAGGCTCATAAGGCGCTTGCTGATAAGTGTGTTCAGAGTAAGGTAAGAAACTAATGCCGCTAATCTTATCAAACTTATTGTATAGCCACTGGCCTACTTCCAAGAATTCTTCATCACGATAATAACACGTCATGGAGGGCTTATGTTCGCACCAAAAGTCTTGATAAATCTCCCACAGTTCTAACTGCTCCATAGCACCCATCTCAGACGCTACCACAGCTCCTTCAGGAGATTTTATGGGGAAGCTGAATACCTTGGTAGTGGGTGACATTATGTCGTCTTCTACGGGGATTCCAGCCTGTTCAAGGACTTGGCAGAGTGGGTCTCTTGCGTCTGCTCTAACTCGTCTAATATACTGATCTGAGTATCGAGGGTGAATACCACTTGCAGAATCAACCAGCTGACTAACAGTACCGGAAGGTTTAACAGCAGTAATGGCAGTGCTAGGATTAATACCAAGCTTTGCAGCCCAATGCTTGTTAGTTTCAATAGCTTCTTCTTTAAGTTCTGTGAGCCAAGTTTTAAGAACACCTTTGTCTCTCCTTCCTGATAGAGTTGCATGGTCCATAATACCTGTAAGACTTACCCCCAACAACGCTTCTTCTTCAGTGTTTTTTTGCCAGACCTTTCTTAAATACCTAAAGTTTGTGAGGGTAGCTTGTAAAGTTCCAAGGATAGTCGCAACACGTACTTTTCGTTTGAGGTCTGACAAAGTATCGGTTGACCTGACGACAACTTCCGACAGATTGCAGAACTGGTAGGGTCGGAGGATAATTTCGCTGCATGGATTAGTTCCAAAATCATAGGTAGCGTCTCGTCGCTCGTTTTTTGCAGCTTGTTTTTGACTTGCAACCCTAGAGAAAACTCCTCGTTCTCCAGAGCGGGACTCGTATAAACTTTTCCACTCATTTAAAAATGCCTCAAAATCAGGTTTCTCTGTGTAACACGCACTGTTGTTTGCTAGTCCTCGCTGAGGATTATCTTGCCACCATTGGCCTGATTTGGCTCGTCGGATTCGATCGTCAGTGAGGTTAGATAAACTGATAAGAGCGGACCTGCGAACACCTCCGACGACAACGATCTGTGCAATCTTACAGCACAAATCATGGCATTCGATGGAGCTAAGTTTACGTCCAGAAGCTTCCCGAAAGATGCTGACTGTGAAGTTGAACAAATCGACAAGAGGCTCTGGACCAGACGCTCTACCGCCAAAGGTTTTAAGGGCTGCCCCTGCAGGTCGTACTCCACTGATGTCCCATTTTGGAAGTTGACCCGAATAGAGCAAGCTAATAAGTTCTCTGTAAGCTTTAGCCCATCCAATTTTGCTATCGGCGACATGTATAACGGTATCTGTTTCATGGAACTCCTCTGCTACTTCTGGTAATTTGCTAATATATTGGCGCTCAACACTGAAGCCTACGCCAGTTCCACACATAAGCACGTACATCATTTCGTCAAATGCTTTTGGGTGGTCGATTGGTAAATAACTACAATTAAATCCTGCTACGTTATCACGATCAAGGGCTTCTCCTGCTGTCATAAGCGCTCGCATTGATGGCATAACATTTAAGTCGTGGATATCTGCAAACATTCCATTAGCTTCTTCGAGGGTAATCTTGCCCTTTTCAATCCAGAAATTAAGATATCGGTCAATTGTTTCTTCCCACGTTTCACGCCGCTGTTCATCTGGTAAGTATCTAGCATAACGTGATTTGTGGATATATTGTTGGTACAAGTCCATTAGTCTTCCTTTTCGGTTGGTTGAAAAACAACTACTGTAGCATCACAAAAACTGCAGGTCAATGTTGTTTCGATTATGTTGTTGTCGTCCATATCTGTGGAGTCTATGTCGCCTCCCCAAATTAATTCAGAATTACAAACGTAGCATTTCAATAATTTTTCTCCTTTGTTCATTAGTGTATTTTGTCCAATTAATAATTTGCTCTTTTGTTCTGCCGCAGCCTGAGCATTTATCATTCACTAATTTGCATTCTTTCACGCAAGGAGATTCCATTTTCTTTTCTTTTTCTAGGAGGTGCTTCTCCTTTTCGTTTAAATTTTTTTTTACGGTTAAACTTATCAGAGCGTTCTTGTTTACGATCTATCATAGTCCTTCTTCTTTGTAGTCCTTATCAATCCATTCATCGGGTAGTGATTCTTCACTATACCATCTAAATCCTTTTGAGCTTGCCCACTCTGCGTGAGACCTTTTTGTTCCGTCTGTACGCCTTTTAGCTTGAGGCATCGGCGCATTAGGGTCAGAAAACAAAAAGACTAGCTCGTAGTTTTCGGGTAAAGATTTGTTTATCCATACATATTTAGTGTATTCGGGTGCATCCCAAAAACGTCCCTTGGCTTCAAGCAATATTGTTTTACCGTCTATTACTTTAACAAAGTCTGCATGGTACGTGTGTTCAACAACATAGTCAACCTTTGTCGTGTGTATGTCCCAATCGGATAAAGGTCCAGAGTGTAGTTTATATTCCCAGTGTGAGTCATACCCTACTTCTAAATCTTTTTCTCGTGGCCTCACAACCCTCCGCTTGCGATAGCCCTTCCGTATTTTAGGTTCTTTACTCAATGTATTACTACTCCTCTTCGTTCTATCTCTAGCTCTAGAGCAGCCTGCAGGTCAAAAAGCGCTTCATCTTCAACGCTATTGACATCGTTGCCGTTAGTAAAGTGTGCAGCAAAACCAAGAATAATTACTTCGAGGGGAACTAAAAGTTCCTGTTTATCATTTTCCATGTTTGCATCTCAGCTTTAATATCTTCTAGAGTGTATGAGTTTATAGGTCTATAAGGCTGTCGAGCCACTAAACCTTTTAGTTTTTTGCGTACCCACCGTGGTGAAAAGGTACTAAGAAAAAACTTGTTGTTGGCAAAAACATGCGTCTGATCAGGGAGAAGTTCTTTGTAATTATCTAAAGTGATCTTCTTGGCTTCTTCTTCAGAGACTAATGTTTTTAACCAAGCAACAAGAATAGGTCCAACTTGTTTGTTGATTTGTTTAATTGTTTTTCTATTCATAAAAGAATCTCTTCAACTCGTGGCTCTACGGCAACTTCAGTAAAGTACACAGGGCCATTAGAATATTTGAATGCTCTAAGCCCTTCGCCATCGTTAGCGTCTGAGTAGCACTCAAACTTATAAGGACAGTATGCACAACCAGAAGGTAGTTTCATATTACCTTTTTTACCTTCAGGTATAGGAGCATAGCACCTGTCGGGAGGCGTGTCAACAGCAATTGCTGCCTTGACCTTTGCGATTTTTTCTTTTACGTTTGGCTTCTCAAGGTCGTCAGGCCGAAACAAACACAACTCGCCGCTCTCTTTGTTGATAACAAGAAAGCCGCCAGCATTTGTTTCTTCAGCAGTTTCATAGCCAGACAACTGTGCAAGATAGCCGAAAGGATCGTTGTTGACCAGTGAGCCATCTTTAAATTTATTAAAAGAAAACTTTGAAGCTGTTTTAACGTCTACAACTTCACCGTTTATTTTACAATCCATGTGGCCTTTGATGCCGTCAACATCTATTTCTTTTTGTTCTGATGTAACTTTGTGACCTGCCATTCGTACTAACATCAAGACTATTTCTTCTAGGATATGTCCATAAAGAAACTTGATTTGTGTTGAGCCACTAACAACGTGAGGATCTGAAGAGCTTTGGCTTTCATACCACAGCTGTCGCAAAGGCCTACCAATGTTAGACATTCGAAGTCTAAAGCTGTTGTCAACTTCTCGTGGTTTAGACCAAGCAAGTATGCTTTCTTTCATACGCGAAAGAGTTAAGTCTAGTTCTTCTTCAGAGATATTTAAAGCCTCCCCAGTGGAAAGGCCTTCAAGACTAGAATATATGTCTTGTATTAAAGTGTCTAATGTTTTCATTCTGATTCCAGTTTGACTCGGTTAATAACCTGACGGGCTTCTTCGATAGAACACTGAAACCATTCGCCTTGTTGATTAAATTTAGCAGCAAGCAACTGATGCGCTTGAGACTCTGATGCTCGACGATCATTTACTTTACAAA
>Ga0208917_1000572_pt1 | contig 18827 bp, 19 predicted proteins | sample DEB08_DNA_10_FD_185500 | JGI IMG/M metagenome (GOLD analysis project Ga0208917, IMG submission 185500) | Aqueous microbial communities from the Delaware River and Bay under freshwater to marine salinity gradient to study organic matter... | ecosystem: Environmental > Aquatic > Marine > Coastal ...
GCTGGTGTAAGTGAAATGGATTATAGAAATACAGGTGGATTTGTTCCACCGATTGGTGTAAAAGAGAAGGCGGATGACATTCCTGCAATGTTATCTAATAACGAATTCGTATTCACAGCTGATGCCGTAAGGGCAGCAGGTGGTGGAAGTGTTAACAAAGGTGCTCAAAAGATGTATAATCTTATGAAGCAACTAGAGGGAAAATTAGTATAATGGAAAAATAGTATAATGGCTGAACAAACAACAATAGCAAGACCGGCACCTTATTTAGAAGCTGCAGGTGAAAAATTTGTAGACTTAGCTGCACAACTAGCCGCTAAACCAGTTGAGACAGGAGCCTTTGCTCCAACGATTGCTGGACAAAACGTATTAACCCAAGCTGCACAACAACAAGCTGCAACTCAAGCTGGATTAGGTACATTACAATTTGATCCTACAACGGGTGCTGTATCTGGTATTGGGACAGGAACAGGTGTGGCTGGTTATCAACCATTTTTACAACAAGCTGCTGCTTATTCAGGACCATCAGCTTATCAACAATTTATGTCTCCATATCAACAAGATGTTATTTCAACATCTTTATCTGAATTTGATAAACAGAGACAAATAGCTCAACAACAATTAGCAGGAACTCAAATTGCTCAAGGCGCTTTTGGTCAAGGTAGAGGACAAATAGCTCAAGCGGAATTTGCTGCTCAATCATTACAAGACAGAGCTTTACTTGAAGCACAATTAAGACAACAAGGATTTACACAAGCACAACAAGCTGCTGCTACAGCTCAAGCTCAACAAGCTGGTTTAGCTTCATTACAACCAAGTTTAGCACAATCACAAATTCAACAATTAGGTGCTGCAGGAACTTCAAACTTAGCTTACCAACAAGCTATATTAGATGCTGCTTCACAAGCTGCACAAACAGCTGCATACGAACCATATCAAAGAATGCAATTTTTAGGTTCAGCAATTGGTGGTATGTTGTCAGGTCAACCTCAAGCATATTCAACAGTAACAAGTGCACCAGCTGCAGGAACAGTTAGTCCATTAAGTCAAGCTTTATCTGGTGCGGCAACTATTTATGGTTTAGGTAGTTTATTTGGGAGATAGAAATGTATAACGTATTTAAAAGACCTATGTTTAAACGTGGTGGTCCTACTAAAGGCACAGGGATCATGTCTCATGTTGAACCTAGAGTAAAAGCAGCTACTGGTTTTCCAAATTTTGGAGCTAATCCAATGACTCCAGAACAAGTTGCTAATTTTAGAGATATAGAAGCAAAAAGACTTGAGAGTATAAGAAACCAACCTAATGCTTTTTTAGGACCAAGATTTACGGATCCAAATTTTCAATCACCATTTAAAAACTTTTTTTCAAATAAATCAGGTTTTGAATTCTTATACCCAGGTGGAGATAAAGGATTACCTACTGTCATAGCTGATGTAGAACCTAAAACTCCAATTGGCAAAACTGGTGTTGAAACCTTAATGCAATCTCCAAGAGCTATGGGAGCAGATGCAGAAATAGACAAACAAGTTGCTGAAGAAGTTGTTGGTATTGAAAATGACGAAAATAAAAAATTTGAACAAGAGTTATCTAAGGAAGAATCTAAATATGTTGGTTCTGATATTAAACAAGAAGTAGAAAAAGAAGCTGCTATAATAAAAGATTTATTAAAAAATGAAGGGTATTCTAGAGGAGAACTAGCTTTATTAGTAGCTGGTGCATTAAAAGAACCTGGTGGAATTACTGCTAAATTAGATAAGGCTAGAGAACTTGCAATACCTTTAAGTGGAAAACGTAGGGAAGAGGATAAAGCTGTTACTCTTGCTGCATACAAATTTGCTAAAGAAAAACAAAGAGAAGAAATTAAAGCAGGTAAAGGAACTGAATACCAAAGAAATTTAAGAGACATTGCAAGAGCAACTGCAAACCAACCTGGAGAAAAAAGATCAGCTAATCAAATATATGATGAATTGTTAGCAGCTAAATCACCTGGATCAGAAGTTAGATTAGAGCAATTGAATAAAATATCTCCAAATATTTTAGAAGCAGCTAAAGATATATTTAATTTAAAAAATGAATTAAGTAAGGCTAAAACAGATAAAGATAGATTAAGAATACAAGAAGATATAAATAGAAAGTTATCTTTAATAGAACAAGTTAAAGACTATCCTGAATTTGATGTAGTATTCCCAGGTTTAAAAACAAGAGTTGGATTAAAAACAGGTGGAAGAGTTAAGCTTGCAGAAGGAACTGAAGTAAAAGATGATATAATAACCTCAGATGTTTCTTTTGGCAGTGGTAGTGAAACAACTTCTGAACCTGTACAACAATTAAGTTATCAAGAATTAAGAGATAGATTACCCGCTGAAATAACAGATGATGTAGTAAATTTAATTGCAAACAATGCTGAAGCATTGCAAGAATTTGCATACATTAGAACTCAAGAAGATGTAAATGGTTTCAATGTTAAATATGGAGTTAATCTCGTAATACCTCCAAGCAGAGCATAGGAGGAATATGGCTAGTTTTCTAGACAATAATTTTTCTCTCGATAAAATTCTAGAAGAAGAACAAGTAACACAAGCTAGAGGTGGTGATGTACCTTTAGGTGAATATTTTATTGATGTTGCTAGAGGTGGTATAAAAGGTGTCAGCCAAATAGCTGAAGGTTTATTACAACTAGGTGCAATGCCAGTTGATTTATTATTCGATACTAATGCATTAGGATTCATAGATAAAGTTTTTGATAAAATTACACCTGAGACAACTACATCTATTGGAGATATAACATCTGTCTTAGTTCAATTTGGTTTACCAGCTGGAGCAGCATTAAGGGTTGCTAGTGGTATTGGTAAATTAAAAGGTTTTAGTACAATGACTAAATTAGAATCATTGCCTACTATTGGATCTAAAGGAATGGAAATTGCAAAAAGAGCAGGCTACTTTGGAGCAGTTGGTGGTATTACAGATGCAGCTGTGTCAACTCCTGGTTCTATTTCTACACTATCTGAAGAATTAGGTTTAATGCCTAAAACAGAATTGGAAGGTTTAGAAGGTAAAGAAAGAGCTCTTGAAACATTAAAATCTAAATTAAAATTTGGTGCAGAAGGTACAATTATTGGAGGTGCCATACCTTTATTACCTGTTGCAGGTACATTAGGTGTTAAATATGGATTAATGCCTGCTGCTAAAGCTATTGCTACTGTTGGTGGCCCAACTTTAAAAGTTATAGATAGAGCTGTTGTAAATCCTTTAAGCAAGGCTCTTGGATCAGAGTTTACTGGTAAAATTGCAAGAGGAGATTTTTTACCTAAAAAAATAAAAGAAGGATTAAAAGATGTACCAAGTACAGAAGATTTTAGATTTATACCTGCTGAGAATGGTTTTAAAAATACAGTATTAAATGTAGTAAGAAGATTACAAGATCAATTCACAACAGCAGGTCCTTTATCTGGAGAAATTAAAAATGTACAGACACAAGCTCTAAATAAAATATCTGCTGAAAAAAGTATTGTTGAAAAATTATCAAATAATATTTTACAAAAACAAGAAGACCTTGTTAAAAATTATAAATTTAAATTATTTGATAAAGGAGAATCTTCTCTTTACATTGATTATGAAAACACAAAAATAACAAATTTTTTAAAGTCAACAAAAGGTACAAAAGATTACAGTGACTTATTAAAATCAATTGATAAACGACTTCATCCAGAAGTAAAACAATTAAAAGAAATTTTAGATAAGGCTGAAAAAAGATATCAAAACTTTGTTTCTGAAACAGGTGTTAAAGATGCAGCTGTTATTGATTTTTCAACTTATACTAAACAAAGACTAGGTGCTTTTAAAAATTCAAAATTTAAATTTGATCCTACTAAAGAAACAAAAGTGGTAGACTTTTTTAAAGATTTAACTCTTGGAAATAAACAAAGAAAAATAGCTGGTGATCCTGAACTTTTTGATGAAGTGGCTAGAATAGCTAAAACTAGAAATAAAAATTCTAAAGAGTTTAAAGCTGCTTTAGATAAATTTGCTAAAGCACAAACTATATCATTAAAAAATTTAGCTATTAAATCAAATAGAAAACCACAAGTTATTTTTAAGGAAATAGCTAAAAGAACAGGTGTTGATTTAAAAGCGGGTGAAACTTTTGATGAAAGAATTAGAGATTTATTCTCTAAACAAAAAGACGCTTATGTAAAAGTAAATGGTAAGACAACAGATGTTGTTACCTCTGATTTTAAAAATGCTGCATTAGATACTATTATAAATCAATCAGAACAGATTTATGGAAGAAGAGTATTTGATTATATTTTAAAAGATGGTTTAGATAAAGGATGGATATTTACTAGAGCAGGTGCTGCAGCTAGAGGATTAGATACTTCTAAATTAAAACCAATTTTAAAACCTTTAACATCTTATGATGATATTATATCTACAAGCGAACTTTTTTCTAGAGCAGGTAATAGTCCTAGATATTTTACAAATAAAGAAATAGCTTCAGCTATTATTGGAGCAGAAGAGTTTACAGGTAAATTATATAATTTACCTTTTTATAAAGGTATGATGCAATTAAAAGCAGGAGCTCAAATATCTAAAACTATTTTATCTCCTATGACACAAATTAGAAACTTTACAACTGCATCATTCTTTCCATTAGCAAGTGGTTTAATTGGAGGTCCTGTAAAATTTAAAGATGCATTCAAAATAGTAGCAGATGATATATTTGCTGGTGCCAAAACAAATGCGGATAAATTAGCTAAAATAGAAAATTTAATTTCAAGAGGCGTAATTGATCAAAACATACAAGTACAAGAGATTAAAAAATTATTAGATAAAGCTCAAGGGGGTAAATTATCTTTTGAAGCTGCGATGGATTCAAAGGTAATGAAAAAATTAACAGACATTTATCAAGGCTCAGATAATATCTGGAAAATTTACTCAGATAATTTTTATCAAGGAGCTTTGAAACAAGCTTTTGGTATAGATCCTAAAGTATTTAGAAACATGGCTAAAGGAACTAAAAGAACTAAACTTGAAACAAAATTTATGGATGATGTTAAAGATTGGTATAAAACAGTTGCAGGTGAAGAGTTTGTAGAAAACAATGTTTTAACTGGAGTAAAGAAAACAGCAGAAGAGGCTTTAGAAGAGATGTCTGCTTTCTTAACAACTAATACTATTCCAACTTATAGTAAAGTTCCACAAATAATTAGAGAAATAAGAAATTTACCTTTCGGTAACTTCATTGCCTTTCCTGCAGAAATATTAAGAACAACTTCTAATATTCTTTCTATTGGTGCTAGAGAATTAACAAGTACAAATCCATTAATTAGACAAATGGGGGCTAGAAGATTATTAGGTGTATCAACTGTGTTAGGTGGTATTGGTACTGTTGTGCAAAAAACAGCACAACAATTTACAGGTGTAGATAATGAAACTATGCAATCTTTTCAAAGATCGTTTGCACCAAACTTCCAAAAAAATTCTACATTAATTCCATTAACGTCTCCTGACTCTGATGGTAAATTTAAATATTTTAATTTTTCATATTCTAATCCATACGATTCATTAGTAACTCCAGTTAACGCTATCTTGGGAGCTTACTCTGATGGACGATTAAATAAATCTTCTGCTGATACGATAGTTATGAATGCTTTATTTGGAGGAATTACTGGTGAGAATATTAGAAAAGGAGCTATTACAGAATTTATATCTCCATTTGTAACTGAATCTATTGGTACTGAAAGAGCTGTAGACGTGACTTTGAGAAGAGGAAAGACTACAGGAGGTAAAACTATTTACTACGGAACAGATTCACCTAGTGTTAAAATATCAAAAAGTATTGATCATGTTTTAGGTGGTCTAACTCCTGGTGCATTTACATCTGCTCAAAGAGTTTGGGATGGAGCTACTGGTAGATTTACAGATTATGGTACTGCTAGAAATACAAAAACAGAATTAGCTGCTTTGTTATCTGGTGTTCGTATTGAAGAAGCTAAACCATTAGCAAGTATGCCATTTATTATTACATCATATAACAGAGATAAGAGAGAAATAAATTCTGAATTTGGTTCTAGAGCATATAGTGCAAGAACACGTCCAGAAGAAAAAATTGGAGCGTTTAGAGAATATGTATTAGACAATTATAAAAATCAAAAAGCTATGTATAACACTATTCAAGATGCTAGAAATCTTGGTATTGGTTTAGATAAATTAGAAGATTTATTTGAAGGACGAAGAATGACAAAAAGCGAAATCAATAAATTAATAGATGGTGAATTTAAAGCTCCTACTTTCAGTAAGGATGCTTTTGCTGCTTTAATTGATAGATTAAGAATAGAAAACCCAGAAGCTGCTTCAAGAATTGAAAGACAAAATGAAGTTGTTTCTGATATATTTGAAGACATTCAAGATAGAGTATCTGAATTTAGTTTAAGAAGACCATTAGGAGACTTAGAAGAATATATAGATGCTATATTAAGTCCCGGTGTTGAAAGAACTAGAGAGATGGTAGGTCCAGAAATAATTTCTCCTGGAGAAAGAATACCGGCTCAAGGAACTGGATTACCTACAGGAATTACTGGACAATCTGTTAATCAACAAATAGTATCTCAACCGCAAAACTTAGGTCAAAGATTTTTAAGTACCATTGATCAAATTAAAAAATATGGAATGACATTTTAATGGCAACATTTAACGAAATATTTCAACAGTATTTACAACAGGGTTTTACAAAACCTCAAGGTATAGAAACAATAGCTCCTGTGCAAACAGCTGTTAAACCTATACTTCCAAAACCTGAAACCGGAGACAGCGGGGGAATTACCACAACTATTGATTATGATCCAAATGTTGGTAAAAATTTTTATGACTATGAGGCAGATGCTTATGGAGTAGGACCTACTCTTAGAGGTGGTATTGCACAACTTTGGGAAGCTTATAAAAATCTACCTACACCATTAAATCTAGCTATAAGAGCTGGAGGTTTTTTAATAGATAAATACGGACAACCTACTATTACAGAAACTCCGGTCGTAACTTCTCCAACGATTTCTGGAGGAGATACTGGAGGTGGCACAATTAGCTTTAGTGATGAATCTGGTTATGGTGGAACAGGAACATCTAGTCCAAGTGCAGTCGGTTCAACTGGTATGTTAGGGGGCGGTGTTTAATGCCTAAACGTATTCCTAAAACTACTGGAGAACAACTTCAAGATTTATACGGACACGTAACAGGATTAAAAAAAGACATCTTTATTTTGAAAGACAATCATATCCGGCATATGCATGAGGATATTGACAAGATAGATAAAAAAGTAGATACAGTCGTTAATGACCAAAAAAATTTATTGTACTGGATCATAGGAGCGGCTCTTACAACAATATTAACTTTGGTTGGTTTATTTAATTTATTTATAAAATAAAGGAATAAAGATGCAAAACAGTTTACTAGTCCACAAACATCTTATTGTTAGAGCAGAAGCAGTTAGACCGCCGATGGATGAAGAAATTTTAACTAATTGGTTAAAAGATTTTATTGATTCAATTAATATGAAAGTATTAATGGGTCCATATGTAAAATATCACGATGTACCAGGCAATAGAGGAATTACAGGCGCAGCAATTATTGAAACATCACATATTGTAATGCACGTCTGGGATGAGGTTAATCCTGCATTAATGCAATTTGATGTATACTCTTGTGGTGAATTTGACCCACATCAAATATGCGATAAGATAAGTAAAGACTTTGATATACGCAAGATAGAATACAAATATTTAAATAGAGAAACAGGTCTTGTAGATCTATAAAAAATTGCTATATATATTGCAGGCGCACAATAATGTGGCCAATTAAACTTGCTTAAATAAGGAGGATAATATGACAGCATTAGATTTAATTAATAAGTTCAATAAAGACGTTTGGAATCATTCAGACAAAATGTTTGGTGATGCATTTGACTCTATCTTTGATAGTTGGTCAAAAGCACAATCGTTTCCATTTTACAATGTAGTAAAATACGGAAAAGGTGAGTACGGTATTGAGTTAGGACTTGCAGGCTTCAACAAGAAGAATGTTAAAGTTCAATACAAAGATGGTGTATTAACTGTTTCTGGTCAAGTAGAAGACAAAGAAAAAGACTACATTGAAAAAGGTTTAGCAGCTAGAAAATTCTTTAAGCAATTTGCTTTACACGATAAAGCAGTTGTTAATGATGCTTCTATGGAAGATGGTGTATTAACAATCAAACTTGGTGTTAATGAACCAGAAGAAATTAAACCTTTAGATATAAAAATTAAATAATTATATCCAATCTTTAAGTTCATCGCCAGTAATTTTACTGGCGATGTTCATTTTTCCACGCAAAGCTTTTACAATTTTTTCATCTACTGTATCTTCAGCAATAATATCAATGTAAGTCATTTTTCTAGTTTGACCTGCACGATTAATTCTAGCTTCGGATTGAATTCTTTTTTCGTAATCATAACCATTGGCATAGTAAACCATTACATTAGCGCCAGTTAAAGTAATTCCATAACCTCCTGTTTGAGGTGTACCAATAATAAATCTTACTTTACTATTTGGATCTTGAATTTGTTTAATTGCATTTTGTCTTTCTTCATTTGTAGTGTCACCATAATAAGTAACATATGAATCTTTACCAAATTGTTTTTCTACAGCAGAAACTATAGCATCTATGTCGTGTCTATAGTGAGCCCAAACTACAGCTTTGTTTTCAACTTCATCTAATATATCTATTAAAGCTTCTATTCTTTCATTTTTAATACTTTTAATAGTACCATCATCAGATGTAAAGTGGCCACAAGTTATTTGATGAAGTCTCATTAATTGAACCATAGCTGATTGTGTTGTCATTTGTTTGCCTTCCATTTCAGCTAATGCTAATACTTTCATTTGTTGATACAATTTTTTCTGTTCAGGTGTTAATTGAATTACACGTTTAGTGTAAGTATAATCAGGTAAATCTAAACAATCTTCTTTTAAACAACGATAAGAAAATGATTCTAATTTATTAGATAGCTCTGGTAAATTTTTATAACCAACTACAATTTGCACTGATCTTCCACCAAAGTTTGCAGATCTCATAACTGCATATCTAGTTCTAAATGCATAGTATGATGAGTAATCTAATAGGTACTCATCTAAAAATTCACATTGTTTATATAAATCTAATGGAGATTTAGTTACAGGTGAACCAGTTAATATTCTTCTATATTTTGCATGTTTACCTAAAGATACAATATTTTTAGTTCTTTTAGCATCAGGATTTTTTATAGTTGTAGATTCATCAATAGCCATTAATGTATTGTGGCAACTTAAAAATTTAGCTGCAAACTCTAAACCTTTTTTAGTAGAAAGAGATTCTACATTCATACATAAAATATGTAATTTTTCATCTGATTTAAATAATTTATTTAATTCCATTTGTTGTTTTTGGTTAATCATAGCTTTCCATAACACAACAGTTTTATCTACATGACTAGCCATATGTGTTGGAATTTCAGAGTCATACCAATTTTGATAAACACCTTTAGGTGCAACGATTAAAGCACCGTTAATTTTACCTTTATCGTATAACATAGAAATGTTATCTATAAGTACTTTTGATTTACCAGTACCCATTTCCATAAAATATGCAAATACTTCTTTATTCCACGACTTTTCTAACGCAGTTATTTGATGGCCATAAGGCTTTGTTTTAAATTTATAATTCATAATTATTATGTTCTTTCTATTGAAACCATATATGTTATCTGATATAGAATGTCAATGCCAGAAAGCATAGATTACAAAGATTTAAAAAATATACATTCATCAGTTGTATATATTATACAAGAATTACCTGGAACAAGATCAGGTAAACCAAAGTTTAATATTTTAGGTGCACAAAAATATGGCAAACTTGTCACATTGTTGCCAGAATTTAGTCAAATAATTTTGTCACCTGGTCCATTAATTTTTAAATTAAAAAAACTTTTAAAAAATTATACAACCAAGGATTACTTATTATTAACTGGTGATCCTGCTATAATAGGTGTAGCGTGTTCAATTGTCGCAGATATAACTGGAGGAAAATATAATCTCTTGAAATGGGACAGACAAGAGCATACATATTATCCAGTTGAAATAAATTTATATGAAAAAGGAGAAATAGAAGATGGTTAATGAAAAATGGAAAGTACAGAATAAATTGTATACAATGAAAGAAAGAATGAATTATTTAGAAAGATTTATAAAGATAACAAAGAAACAGTACAGATTTTTAAATAAGTATAAATTACTTAAAAAAAGAAAATATGAAACTTATTCTGAATATTTTTATAGTTTGTTAATTATTTTTTTATTTGATCTTGACAAAGTTCTGGGATTTTATTATAAGAAGTACCAAGCATTTAGACTTTTAAAAAATGTTAAGAAAGAAATAATAACACTAACAAAGGAGATAAAATATTATGAGTATAAACTTTGAAGCAGATCAAACTGAATCAATAACTCAAACTAACGACGCTAAAGCTTTATCTGATCAAGTAGTTAAATTAAAAAATTTGGAAGATAAAATTAAAGCGACTGAAGATAATTTAAAACAATTAAAGAAAGAAGAGGAACTTCTTTCAGCAGAAATCATACCAACTATGATGACTGAAATGAATATAAGTACAATGAAATTAGCAGACGGATCAGCAATAGAAGTAAAACCCGTCTACGGTGCTTCCATTCCTATAGATAAAAAGGAAGAAGCATTTAACTGGCTTCGTAAAGAAGGCCTAGGTGATCTTATTAAAAATGAGATTACTGTTTCCTTTGGTCGTAACGAAGATAACAAGGCGGCAGAATATGCTGTCCTTGCGCAAGGTCAAGGATATCAACCTACCCAGAAGTTAAAGGTTGAACCTATGACACTTAAGGCTCTGGTCAGAGAGCGTATTGAATCTGGGAAAGATATGCCCTCTGACTTATTTAATGTGTTCGCAGGAAACAGAACCAAAATAACTCGTGCATAAAGGAGGAAAAAATATGCAAGAACAAAGTATAAAGAACCAAGGACCAAAAAATGCCGTAACAGAAAAAGTTAAGGCAGGTGCGTTATCTGTAAATCTATTTGAAGCAGATGCGAACCAAGGAGTAGGTAATCTAACTCATGAAGATTTAGCTTTACCATTCCTAAAAATACTAGGACAATTATCTCCTGAGACAAATAAAAGAGATGGTAAATATGTTCAAGGTGCAGAACCTGGAATGATTTATAACTCTGTTACAGGAGAATTGTATGATGGAGAAAAAGGAATTGACGTCATTCCTTGTCATTACAAATTGGAATATATTGAATGGCAAGACAGAGGCGAAGGTTCTGGTGCTCCAGTAGCAATTCACCCATCATCTAGTGATATACTTACTAAAACAAAAAGAGACGCATCTTATAAAGATAGATTACCGAATGGTAATTATATTGAAAAGACTGCTAGTCATTTTGTAGTTGTTTTAGGTAACACATCATCCACAGCTTTAATTGCCATGAAATCAACGCAATTAAAGATTAGTAGAAAGTGGAATAGTATGATGGCAAGTATCAAGATGAAAGGCAAAAACGGAATGTTCACTCCAGCGTCTTTTAGTCATGTGTACAAATTGAGAACTACTCAAATGTCTAATGACAAAGGAACATGGTTTGGATGGGAAGTTAGCAAAGTTGGTGCAGTAGAAGATGCTGATCTATATCAACAAGCTAAGTCTTTTTCTGAAAGTGTATCTAAAGGTGATGTTAAAGTTAAGCATGGTGAAAGTACCGAAGGTACTAAATCAGAAGCTTCTCACTTTTAATTTCATTAATCATATGTGGGCGAGTAATCGCCCACATTTATTGAATGTGTTATGAATAAAGAGAAGATATTTATAAAAGCTTTTACAGGTTTACAAAGAAATTTTGGTTCAGCAGATTTAACTAAAATTGTAATAGATCCAACTACAGGTAAAGCTAAACCTATTTATACCTGGGCTCATAGAGAGATTACAGAAAAAGATTATCTAGATCATCTTACAGGTAAACAATCAATTGGTATTCAACCTTGTGATGATAAGGGTATGGCATCATTTGGTGCTATTGACATAGATGATAAACAACATAGTTATGTTAACTTTCCATATAAAAAATATTTAGAAATTATCGCAGAGCATAAATTACCTTTAGTACCAGTTAAATCTAAAAGTGGTGGTATGCATTTATATTTATTTGTTAAAGAACCAATAAGAGCTGTTACCATAAGAAATTTTTTAGAGAGTCTATTGTTTACATTAAAACTTCCAACAAACATTGAAATATATCCAAAACAAACAGAATTAGGAAAAGATTCAGAGGGTAAATTTGTTCATGGCCAATTTATAAATCTACCTTATTATAATAAAACAGAAAGAATTGGTTTTAATTTAGATGGAACTACTTTTACATTTGATCAATTTATAGAAGTTATCGAAGCAAATACATACAGTGCTGATGATCTAGAAGAGTTTTCAATAGAGCATACTAAAAAAATATTAAATGGTGGTGGAGAAGAATTTAATGATGGACCACCTTGTTTAGCTATTTTAACAAAAGATAAACTAACTGATGGCAGAGATAGGTTTTTATATAATTATATGATCTTTGCTAAAAAGAAATATCCAGATAATTGGGAGGAAATGGTTAAAGGAGCTCCTAATAAATATTTTGCTGCTGATTCAAATGGTAATATTGATTGGTCAGAAGATAAAACTAAAAAGAAATTAAACTCTTGGAAGAGAGAAACAAAAGGACATACTTGTAATGAAGACCCAATTCAACCTGTATGTATGAAAGCAGAATGTAGAAAAAGAAAGTTTGGTTATTTATCAGATAAGAAAAGAGTTTTTCCAGCGTTGAGTGGTTTACAAAAAATAACTTATCCTGAACCACAATATACATTTAATGTAACATTAGCTGATGGACAAACTACAAAAGAAGTTAGAGCAAAAAACATTAAACAAATTATTGAACAAGATAATATCAGAGCAATCATAGGTGCAGCGGCTGATCTAGTTCCACCTAAATTAAAAATGAATGAGTTTCAAGATATATTAGATAATCTATTTCCACCTAAACTAACCACTTCTCCACCTAAAGGTACTACACCGGATGAATTATTACAGGAGTATTTATCAAAATATTTACATGGACCAAAAGCAACTACGTATGCTGCATTTAAAACAGGTGCTGTTTTGATTCAAGATAGTAGAGCTTATTTTCTTTTCTCAAGTTTTTTTGACAGTTTAAAAAATAAAGAATGGAAAGAAGATAGGGGTAAGACTGCAGAACATATGGCAAGATTATTTGAAGCTAAATTCTTAGTTAGTAAAAGATTTCCAAAAAAATCTGGTGATACAACCTCACATCCTCCAGTAGATGTTACTGAAGTCTCACTAGATAAGTTTCCTGAGTTACTTTCTGATGAAGAGATCAAACCAGAAATTGTTCAAAGCAATGATAGAGAGGATATATTTTAATGATTAAAAAAATATTTGGTCCTCCAGGCACAGGTAAAACTACAACCTTATTAAATTTGGTAGATGAGTACATTAAAAAAGGTACAGATTTAAATAAGATTGGTTACTTTGCTTTTACTAAAAAAGCAGCTAATGAAGCTAAAGAAAGAATGTTAGAAAAAAATCCACATTTAACTAAAAAAGATTTAGTACATTTTCAAACTTTGCATTCTCTAGCTTTTAAAACATTAGGTATGAGTGAAGATAGAGTTATGCAACCAATTCATTATGAACAGATTGGTAAAGAATTAAATTTAAGAGTAACAGATACAGGAGATGGATCTGGTTATTTAAATTTTAATAGTGAATATTTTAAATTAATTAACAAAGCTAGAGTTAAAAACATATCTGTAGAAGAAGAATTTAATACAAACGAATGGTCCAGAGATGTAGATTATGAAACATTAGGTCACGTTTATTTAAATTATAATCATTTTAAAGGTGATACTTTATATGATTTCAATGATATGATTACAAAATTTGTAATTGAAAAAAATAAATGTAAAGAATTTGATGTAGTTTTTATAGACGAAGCTCAAGATCTATCGCCTATTCAATGGCAGATGTTTGATGTATTAAAAGAAAAATCAAAAGATGTTTATTTAGCTGGTGATGATGACCAAGCTATTTTTGCTTGGGCTGGCGCAGATGTTAAAAGATTTTTAAACGAACCAGCTGATGAAGAAGTATTACCTTATTCAAATCGTGTACCAAAAAATATACAAGATCTATCTAATGTCATTGTTGGTAGAATACAAACTAGAAAACAAAAAGAATATTTACCTAAAAAAGGATCTGCAGGTACAGTTGAGTTTATATATAATATAGATCATATTGATTTAACTAAAGGTAAATGGTTGATATTAACTAGAACAACTTATCGTTCAGATGAGATTTCAAAACAATTAAGAAAAAATAATATTTATTTTAAAAGTAGGTTTGGTAAAAGTTTTAGTTCAAGATTATACAAAGCCATATTAAACTTTGGAGAACTTTGTAAAGGATCAGCTATATCATTAGCTGATGCAAAAGAATTATCTGAATATGTTTCTAGAACTTTTAAATTAAAAGAATCTCAAGCTTTATATAGAATACAGGATCTGGGTTATCATGAGTCAGATATCTGGTACAATGTATTTACAAAAGCAGATCAAGATGAATGTTTTTATATTAGAACAATGTTATCTAATAATGAAAAATTATCTCAAGAACCAAGAATAGAAGTTTCTACCATACACGCTGCTAAAGGTGGTGAATGTGACAATGTTATTTTAGTATTAGATAATGCTAGAAAGATAAGAGAGTCTGTAGAAAACAATATAGAAAAAGCAGATGAAGAACATAGAGTGTGGTATGTGGGTGCAACAAGAGCCAAAGAAAACTTGTATTTATTAAAACCAAAAAAAGAAAGGTATGGATATCAGTTATGACAACAAAAGATATGTTTGAAAAAGCTTTTCCACAAGAAAAGCAGATAGGTGGGAGTCACTATAAATCTTTTCACATTCAACCATATGAATTTATATCTAAAAATAATCTCTCGTTCTTTCAGGGGAACGTTGTGAAGTACGTTTGTAGGTACCAGAATAAAAATGGAATAGAGGATTTAGAAAAGATAATTCACTATTGCGAACTAGAGATAAAAAAAATAAAAGATATGAAAAGGAAGAAATGAAATATAAGTGTGTTATATGTCATAAAAGAAATATGGCATACAATTATGCTTTTAAATGTAAAAAATGTTATAAAAAGGAAAAGTATGAAGGAAAAAGGAAGAAGATGGGACGGTAGGTCCAGAATAGCTACCGAACAATATAAAAATAACTATGATGCTATTTTTAAAAAGAAAAATGTAATGACGGAAAAAGAATGGGAAGAAAAATTAATAGGAACAAAAAATGACAAAAAAAGTAAGAGGTAAAAATAATGTTTAAATGCTTTCATTGTAAAAAAGAATTACTTTGGCAAAATGATTTTGATACTGAGGATACATATCCTGATTCAGAACATCAAATAGTATCTATGTATCAATGCACTAATAAAGAATGTGAAGCTTGGTATGAAGTTTACACACATAAAAAGGAGAATAAATAATGAAAGTACCACTATTCACAGCGCAGACAGAATGGATTGAACCAGAGGAATATCCAGATTTAAGACAATATGATGAAATTGCAGTAGACTTAGAAACAAGAGATCCTGATTTAAAAATAAAAGGATCGGGTTCAGTTATAGGTAATGGTGAAGTGGTTGGCATAGCTGTGGCTGTACCAGGTAGAAAATTTTATTTTCCAATTGCTCACGGATCAGGGAGCAATATGGATAAGAAAAGAACATTAGAATGGTTTAAAGATACAATGGCTTCTAATGCTATAAAAATATTTCATAATGCAATGTATGACGTATGTTGGATTAGACAAATGGGAATTAAAATTAATGGTCTTATTGTAGATACGATGATTGCAGCAAGTTTAATTGATGAAAATAGATTTGCTTACACATTAAATGCTTTATCTTGGGAATATCTAGGTCATGGTAAGAATGAAGCGGCCTTAAATGAGGAAGCAAAATCAAGGGGTTTAGACCCAAAAGCTGATATGTGGAAACTTCCACCTATGTATGTAGGAGCTTATGCAGAAAAAGATGCTGAACTTACATTAGAGCTTTGGCAAAAATTTAAATCAGAAATCATACAACAAGATATTGAATCTATTTTTAATCTTGAAACAGATTTATTTCCTTGTCTAGTTGATATGAGATTTAAAGGAGTACGAGTAGATGCAGACAGAGCTGCAGCACTGAAAGTGCAACTACAAGAACAAGAAAAAAATCTATTGCTAGAAATAAAAAAAGAAACAGGCATAGAACCACAAATTTGGGCTGCTCGTTCGATTGCCAAAGTATTTGATAAACTTTCCTTGACCTACGATAAAACCGAGAAAACAGAGTCACCTTCATTTACAAAAAATTTCCTTTCAAATCACAATAATAAATTTGTTAAAAAAATAGCAGAAGCTAGGGAAATAAACAAGGCACACACTACTTTCATTGATACTATATTAAGGTTTCAACATAAAGGTAGAATACACGCTGAAATAAATCAAATAAGATCAGATTTAGGTGGTACTGTGACAGGTCGTTTTAGTTATAACAATCCAAATCTACAACAACTTCCAGCAAGAAATAAGGATTTAGGGCCTATGATTAGATCTTTGTTTTTACCAGAAGAAGGTTGTACCTGGGGTTGTTTTGATTACTCACAACAAGAACCTAGATTAGTTGTGCATTATGCAACATTACATAAATTTCCATCTGTTTATGATGTTGTAGATGCTTATAAAGATGATGTAGATACAGACTTCCACCAAACAGTAGCTGAGATGGCCAACATACCTAGATCACAAGCTAAAACAATTAACTTAGGTTTATTTTATGGAATGGGTAAAACAAAACTACAGGCAGAATTAGGTGTAACAAAAGAAAAAGCAAAAGAACTTTTTGATCAATACCATAATCAAGTTCCGTTTGTTAAACAATTGATGAACTCAGCATCTAATAGAGCGCAGAGTCACGGTCAGATAAGAACGTTACTTGGTAGACTTTGTAGATTTCATTTATGGGAGCCAAATATGTTTGGTATGCACAAAGCAATGAGTCACGAAGATGCACTCAGGGAACACGGACCAGGGATCAAGCGAGCTTATACATACAAAGCTTTAAATAAATTAATTCAAGGTTCTGCTGCTGATATGACAAAGAAAGCTATGTTAGAATTGTACAAAGAAGGAATTGTTGCACATATTCAAATTCATGATGAATTAGATTTATCTGTAGAATCTCCAGAGCATGCTAAAAAAATAATTGAAATTATGGAAAATGCTGTTACACTAGAAGTTCCCAATAAAGTAGATTATGAATCTGGCGAAAATTGGGGTGATATTTATGGATAATGGCTTATTTAAATGCAAACACACCACCAATATATTGTAAAATTCGTAAGGAATATCTTTATGATATGGATCCCAAATATAATCAAGAGAGTGAAGAATGTGTTATCTTCGGTGTCGCTTCTATTTCAGGACGTGCCTTATTATTTCATATCATGTTACCAAATGGTGCGGTCTATTATCGTTTGCCTATCTCAGCGTTTTTCCAAAAACGTTTTTCTAGAACCGAAGTGCCGAATATGTCGGTTGACGAGTTACAGTTGTGGAACAGTTTTAGTTATTGGCCTAGTGTTCATACTTTTGATTTCCTGGCTAATTTAAACTGTAAATTTAAAGGTAAGGATAAAAAATTCTATGCTGGACAATATTTATTTACTATTGACTGGGCACATCCAGAGACTAATATACTCAATACAGAACATTCTGAAATTCCTCAAGAGCATAAGTGTGCGCATATACTCGCTCTTGCTAACGGCAATTATGCTGCTCAGCCTAACAATCGTATTTTGTGGCATGTTAATAATTATACTACTGATACAACTTGGCCAGACTATAGAGTACAAACTAACGTCTGGGAAGTAGAAGGTTCAGATTGGATAACAGAAGATTCTGATAAAATGTTTTATGAGGTAGAAAAAAATGATTAAATGGATTAAAAAACAGTGGCAAAAATTTGTTGACTGGGTTTTTGACGGTTTTTATAAATAAATTATGTCAAAGATAAACGAAGAAACTGCAGTAAAGACCGATCTTAAAACGATTGGTATGATCATTGCTGCTGCGGGTTTTGCTGTCTATATGTACATTGGTATGACTAATACTATTAATACACTAGAGACAAGACTTCAGTTAATGGAGGCGGATTTATTAAAAAAAGCAGATCAAATACCTGTCGATAAGGAACAGTTTTTTCTGTTAGAGTCATTGGCTGAAGATACTGAAAAACAACAACAGTTATTAGATGAAAATTTACACGTTAAAGTTATGCTGGAAGCAGCTAGAGAAGATATTGAAAAGTTAAAAAAAGATGTTGAAAAGCTTAAAGACGCAACAAGAGATATTAAATTTAGTAATGGAAACGGAAACGGGCATTAATGCAGGTACCTTTCAAGAATATGATTACACTTGCGAAGATGCAGAATGCGAGTGGAAACAAATAACTGAATATTGGAGGATGTAATGGCTGATAGAGATAAAATAAATAAATTTAAAATGACTCAATATGCACAAGAAAAAATAGAGTCTGATAAACAAAAAGAATTTTTTCAAATACTTAGAAAAGAAGTTCAAATTGGGGCAAATGGA
>Ga0208917_1000573_pt1 | contig 18827 bp, 16 predicted proteins | sample DEB08_DNA_10_FD_185500 | JGI IMG/M metagenome (GOLD analysis project Ga0208917, IMG submission 185500) | Aqueous microbial communities from the Delaware River and Bay under freshwater to marine salinity gradient to study organic matter... | ecosystem: Environmental > Aquatic > Marine > Coastal ...
CTTTTGAGGTGCGAAGTAGTAGGCATCGGTCTCACTGAGTTCGAAGTCGATACCGCCCGCGGCACTGGTGGCATCGGTGAGCATGAGAGCGTCACCGTCAGCTCCCGATACTCGCTTGACGCTTGTGACAACTCCCGACGAGGTCTCGTTGTGAGGGTAGGCGTAGATGTCAACCCCTGCCTCAGCTACCAATTCACCTCTGGTGCCAGGTTCTGCAGAGATTACGGTCGGACTCTCAAGCCACGGTGCACCAAGGATCTTGGCAAACTTGCTGCCGAACTCTCCGTGAACTAGGGCCTGTCCTTTTCTGGTTGCAAGGGAAAAAGTTGCGGCATCCCAAAATGCTGATGCGCCACCGTTACCCAAAATCACCTCGTAGCCAGCCGGAGCCCTGAACAGCTCGTTAAGGCCCTGCTTCATCTCGCCTACAAGATTCCTAATTGGCATTTGGCGGTGTGAGGTGCCCATGTGGTCTTTGGCGAACTGAACAAAGCTCGTAATCTGCTCGGGACGCATCTTTGACGGCCCGCAACCGAACCTGCCGTCCTTGGGCTTGAGGTTTTCGGGAATCACAATCTGGGCCATGGCGGTAAGTTTAGCCTCCGGCTTTATTAGTCTTCTTGCATAGCCACAGGAAAATAAATGACTGACCTAATTGACACCACGGAGATGTACCTCAAGGCGATTTTGGAGCTTGAGGAAGAGGGCATCACGCCTATGCGTGCTCGGATTGCCGAGCGGCTAGACCACTCCGGTCCGACCGTGTCCCAGACGGTTGCCCGGATGGAGCGCGATGGGCTACTTCGAGTTGAGGAAGATCGCAAGCTGCTCTTCACCGACGAGGGCAGGCTGACCGCAGTTGAGGTGATGCGTAAGCATCGGCTAGCTGAGCTGCTACTGGTCGAGGTCATTGGCCTTGACTGGGAGCGAGTGCATGACGAGGCCTGTCGTTGGGAGCACGTCATGAGCGAAGCCGTTGAGCGAAGACTCATTGAGCTTCTCAACAACCCAACTCACTCGCCATTTGGAATGCCGATACCGGGACTTCAGCTCCTGGGGCTTCCCGCTCCAGAGGTGAAAGGCTGCCAGCCGCTTAGTGAACTAGCGGGAGGCGACTATGAGCTTTGCAGGATTGGCGAGCCGCTGCAGCTAGACACCAGCTTCCTCACTCAGCTTCGGCAGTTGGGCCTGGTGCCAAAGGCCTTGACTATTTTGACAATTCAGTCGGGTGAGAAGTTGCTCACGGCTTCCGGTTATGAAGAGGGTCTGCTGATTGATGACTCGATTGGGCAGCACCTGTTTTTGTGTGAACAGATGGCTAACTAGTTATACTTGGCCAGTTAGAAGTTCCAAAGACTTCTCGGAGGATTCCTTTTGAGTTCAGCTGATTCCAGGCCATCGCGCAAAGAGCTAAGAAAAGCAGAGCGGGCCAAGAAAATGGTTGCCGCTCGCAGCGGCATGCGCTCATTCTGGACCATGGCATCGGCCACCGGCCTGATGGCAACTTTCGCTTTGCCCTCATATGGTTTTTCTCCTGAGGCAACTGCCGTGTCGGGGCTAACTACCTCTAACGAAATGGTTCAGCTCTCCGCCCCATCCCAAGGACTATCAGTCGCAACGGTGAGGGCGGTTTCTTTTACCAGAGGCGAGTACCAACCAGCTGACGCATCGGAGTTTGAGGTCAAGCGATCTTCTCAGCGCTACCGTGGCCCGTTGGCTGCCGACTACTTAGCAGAACCTAGATTCACCGAAATCACCAGCGCCAACATCATGAAGGCAACCGCCGAGGTTGTTGGAACGCCATATGTCTTTGGTGGTCAAACCCCGAACGGTATTGACTGCTCTGGCCTCGTGCTTTTTGTCTACGCGCAGTTTGGAATCGAGCTTCCTCACAGCGTCTATCAGCAGGCTAGATACGCAGAGCGGGTTCCTATCGAGGAGGCCGTTCCCGGAGACATCGTCGTCTTCAATGACTACAGCCACAACGGGGTCTACGCCGGTAACGGTAACTTCTACCACGCGCCTCAGCCGGGAGACCGCGTGAAGCTGGCACCAATCTTCACCGATAGATTCCACATCGTTCGCCTCGCGGACATCCAAAACTGATCCCAAAAGTTCACTCAAAGCTTCAGCGTTTCTAACGCGTGATTTCCCCTCGCAGACTTAATCTTCTTTGCAAGTATTGACTTAGCTGGGAAGGGGCGGTGAAGTGCCACTAGACATGCAATCCAGGCATGGCAACTGGATCCATCTCCACCAACACCCCTGCATACCCATGCCGGAAAAACCTGCGCGTCGCATTTTTGCGGCGCGTTTTTTGTTTCCGGAGTCAGTAACGAATACTCACAAGCCGTGTGGGCGAATTCGATAGGAGAACATCTTGCGCACACTCGTACTGAATGCAGGCTACGAACCGCTAGCGGTCGTTTCCTTCAAGAGAGCACTGGTCTTAGTGCTCAACCAAAAAGCAACCGTGCTTGCCGGGATTGGTGGTGAGGTTGTGCGCAGCGCGAAGCAGGAGTTTGACATGCCGGCGGTAATTCTGCTCCAGCGCTATGTTCGCATTCCCAACTCCCGCAGGGTGCCAGTCTCTAGAAGGGGCGTGCTGCGCAGAGATGCACACCGCTGCGGCTACTGCGGCAAGAGTGCGAACACCATCGATCACGTGATTCCAAAGTCGCGTGGCGGTCAGGACAGCTGGGAGAACCTAGTCGCCTGCTGCCTGAGGTGCAATAACGCCAAGAGCGACAAGACCCCTCAGGAGATGGGCTGGGAGCTTAGGGTCACCCCGAAGATGCCAACCGGTCTGGTCTGGAGTGTGCGGGGAGCTGAGAAGCCGATGCCACAATGGCAAGAGTTTTTGGCCCTGCAGCAACAAGCTGCCTAGGTGGCCCCGAGAAGAATCGAACTTCCGACACACGGTTTAGGAAACCGTTGCTCTATCCACTGAGCTACGAGGCCAAAAGAGGTTCTAGATTAGCGGAGTTTGATCTGATTCTCCTCGGCCAAGGCTAAGGGGAGAAGGGACCATCAAGATTTAGGCTTGGGCAGTGGACCATTCGCAGCAGCTGCAGCTCTGGCAAGAGCAGTTTGCAGGCATTGGCGGAACTAATCCACTGATTAGGTTTGAACCCTCCAGTTTTGGTCAGGTCGACCTGGCAAGGGCCCATCCTGGCGGCCTTGCCCAGCTGGTCTCTGCACGAAGTACCACCATCGGCAACCTTGTGCGTGATGGAGTCGCGCTGGCGAGAGCACTTAGCGCCACAAAACGCATCCTGAGGAAAGCCCAGCGCATCGAGCAGACCTTTGGCGCCGAGGCTCTCTTTGTTGCCGGCGGGCTTGTGAGTATCGACGGTAAAAAGCTTCCCATCCTGCTCTGGCGGGCACACCTGCTAGTTCGCGGAGACGATTATGAACTGCGTATCTCGGAGCTGCCGGTTTTGAATCCAGCAGTCACGGAGCTCATTGGCCAACATCGTCCGGACTTCAAGGAGTCGGATCTGATCGCAGTTGCAACGGGACAGTCGGACCTGATTCCAGTTGGCGCCTTGGCGCTTGTCTCTCAGTATCTGCAGAGCACAGAGGCAGAGATCGAGAAGCTGCTAGTGCTGGGCAACTTTGTGCCGGACCTAATCAGGCTTTCCCAGCTTGACCTGCCTGAGGATTTGAGATCCCTGGCGACCCTTCTTGGGGACCAGGGCAAGACTCCTGTGGTGTCTGAGTCCCCTGTCACCTTGGTCGCAGAGGCCGATACTTCGCAGCGGCTTGTGCTGCGCAGAGCCCACGAGGGTGAATCTTTTGCCGTAAGGACTCTGCCGGGCTGTGGCTATCTCCAGACCGTTGTGAATCTGCTAGCCAACAATGCCCTCGATGGTCGCAGGACGCTGGTGGTTGCTCCAAGGGAACAGACCCTCGATGAGCTTGCCGAGCGGCTCAGCAGCCACGGGCTGGGAGGCCTGGCCATCAGAGCAAATGACGCCTGGAATGACGTGGTGGCAGCCATATCGAGAAACGAAAAGGCAACTCCTGGGGTGCTGCTCGAGGCAAAAGCTGAGCACCGAAAAGCACAGGCGGCCATCGAGCACTACTTCAATGCCGTTGCCACAAGTGACTCAGTTCTGGGCATCTCGCTTATCGAGGCACTCGAGGAGCTTGCCAAGCTTGCAGGAGGCGCAAACCCTCCAGTCAATGCCGCCCGGATTAAGCCGGAGCTTCTGGGGACCATTAGGTCAACCGCACCTGAGCTTTTGGCACAGGCCCATGAGGCGCGGGTCTTTGAATATGGTCCAAATAGCTCTCCCTGGTATGGGGCAAGGTTTGAAACTCAAGACGAAATTGCCAAGGCTCTTGCCGCGGTTAGAGAGCTCGCGGCAGAGAACTGGCGGACTCTTAGTTACCAGATCAATCGCTACCTCGCAGATCTAGAGCTAACTCCGTGCGAAAGTGTTGAGCAGTGGGCCGAGCAGCTGAGGCTGCTGCTCGGTGTCCGCTATACCTTGGATAAGTTCCTACCCAGCATCTTCGATCGGCCACTGCACGATCTCATCAAGGCAACCGCGGGTCGCTCGGAGCGCACCGAGCTATCTGGCGCTCAGCGAAGAAGATTCAAGAAGTTGGCCAAAGAGTTTCTTCGGCCCGGGACCTCGGTAAGCAATCTCCACCAAGCGCTCAAGGACGCCCAAGAGCAGCGTGAGCTATGGGAGAAGCACAACAAGACTCAGGCGCCACCGACCGTTCCCTTGGGTCTGGCGGAGACCCAGGCAAAGTTTGAGACCATCAGCGAGGTAATCGCGCTTCTGGACAAGCATCTCGACCCCGACCCAGATCGGCCCCTACTCACAAGACTTAGTTTCGACGAGCTTGGTTCTAGGTTTGAACAGCTCGCAACCCAGACCGAGTATCTGGACCAGTACCTAGATCGCAAACCAATCGTCAAAAAGCTCAACGACGCAGGGCTCGGACAGCTATCCAAAGAGCTGTCTTTGTTGAACCCACGAAGTCACCAGGTTCAGTTGGAGTTCGAGCTGGCATGGTGGCAATCCGCGCTTGAGGCGATTGTGCAGCGGAACCCCGAGATTCTTGAGTACGACGCCAAGCACCTGGCAGAGCTCGAGGAAGCGTTTGAGACCTCAGGTCAGAGGGTCATCGCTGAGGGTGGAAACACCGTCAGAGCAGCCCTCTCAGAGCGTTGGAAGGCCGGTATCCAAAAGCAACCGGCGTCCGCGGACAAACTTCGTGACCAGCTCAGGAAACGAAGCATCACCCTCAAAGAGGGGCTGATGGCGGGAGGCACCCTTTGGCAGCAGTTGGTGCCGGCCGTGATGGTTTCGCCTTACCGAATCTGGGAGCTAGCCGCAAGCGACAGCTTTGACACCGTGCTAGTGCTTGACGCTGCGTCAGCTGGAGCCGCCGAGACGATATTTGCGCTCACCAAAGCCGATCAGGTAATTGCCTTCGGAGACCCGGCAATTGCAGCCCCAGAGAACTTTGACACTGTGGCCAGGGCCAACCAGGACAGTCATGAGTCCGACAGGCCTTCGGTCTATGAGCTTGTGGAGTCGAGGTTTGGGCACGAGCTAATTAGCCGAAGCTACCGAATGAATGGCCAGGTCTTGGGTCGCTACCTAAACCAAAACTTCTACGATGACGAGATTATTTTGGAGCCAACCGTTGGTCAGCTCTTCGGGGAGCACAACTTCGAACACTTCGAGGTAACCGAGGGTGCTAACGCGGAGTCGACCATTGAAGGTGCTACCGAGTCCATGGACTCGGAGGTTGAAAAGGTAGTCGAGTTGGTGATCTCTCACGCTCGCTGGCACCCAGATGAGTCCCTAATGGTTGTCACCGCATCAAAGTCTCACGCCGATCGAATTGACCAGAGGGTCTCCGAGGCGGTCAGGGAGCAGCCCGCAATCGCGGAGTTTTTTGATGCCCACGGCCGGGAACGCTTTGAGTCGGTAACTATGAGCGAGCTAACCCACCGGCTCGCAGACCGCGTGATTTTCTCGGTTGGCTTTGGCCGGACTCCCGAGGGCCGGATCTCCGGAACCCTTGGCGACTTCAACTCTCCTGGCGCCGGACGTTGGATGGTGAATCAAATTGTCTCTGCAAGAAAGCGCCTCAGCGTGGTCTCCTGCTACAACTTCGAGGACTTCGCCGGCGGCTCGCTTCCAGAGAACCAGAAGTGGCTCAAGGACCTGATTGCCCCAAGCTTCCTCTCAGACGTGCTGGACGGAGATCCAGACCCGCTGCTTTCAGATCTTGCGAAGCGACTCGAGAAACTTGGCTTGAAGGTGAACCTGAACTTTGCTGGACGTATCGCGCTTGTGGCATCGAGAGGCAAGAGTGCGATCGTGATTGATGCGGATTGGTCGCTCGCGGGGGAGAGCTGGGAAGAAAAGCTCAGGTTGCGACCAGGTCTCTTGAGAGCAATGGGCTGGCAATACACCAGGGTTCACGCTTTCGAGATATTTTCTCAACCTCAGGAGGTGGCAAACAGGATTGCCATGAAACTGGGACTAGATCTCAACGGCCGTGTAGAGCCGCTCTTTGACGAGCCCGCATCTGAGGACCGGCCTGAGGGTTGGGGCGATGGTGATGATTCAAACGACGACCGGCTCAGAGACGATAAGCCCCCGCACTGGGGCTAGTCGCTAGAGGGAGCTGGCTCGCTCTTAGCAGGTGCTTTGGCTGCAGAATCGGTTTTATAAAAGCCAGAGCCTTTGAAACTAACCCCTAGGTTCCCAAAGACTTTTCTAATCTCCCCGCCACACTTAGGGCACTCTGCGGGGTCTTTATCGCTGAAGCTCAGCTGCATCTCAAAGACGTGCTCGCAAGACTTGCAGGAGTAGGCGTAGGTAGGCATAGCCTGAGAAGTTTAGCCAACAATGACTGTTCTCAGCGGTGTTGCAATCATTGCCACCCTCTGGTCGTGGGGCTCACTGGGAACTGTCTCAATGACCTCGCTGTCAAACACCACCGCGACGCTCAAGCCTCTCAATGAACCAAGGACCCTGTCATAGAAACCCTTGCCCTTGCCTAGCCGATTACCCTTCTCATCCACTGCCAGGGCCGGAACAAGCATTAGCTCAATGCTCGCAAGTTCGACGGCTTCGCCTGAAGGTTGGTAGATGCCAAATGGCCCCTGAACCTGCTCGCCTGATGCGAACTCCAAACTATCTCCCATGATCCTGGGCAAAACCAGGTTGGCTCTCTGGGCCGCAAGCCGATTGAACTCAGAGACATCTGGTTCATTTGCAAGTGGCACGTAGCTTGCGATGGTCTTTGCGCGAGAGGAAGAGAGGATTGCAGCAAGTTGCTCAGTGAGACCTTTCGATGAGTGGGGCCTTGCCTCAGTCAGCTGCGCCCGCAACTCTGGCTTGCCTTGGTAATCCATAGGGGTAATCTTGCCAGCGTGATTAGCGGCGCGCTTAAATTTGGTTCAGTTGAACTCAGGCAACTGAAAAAGCGCGACGCTCGGAAGTTGCAGGCACTTCTTGTGAAGGACCGGGCGTGGCTATCTCCCTGGGAGGCAACCACCCCTGGGATTAGGTATCCGCTGAATGCAAGGGACCTGGTGAGCAATCTGCTCTATCAGCAGCGCAAAGGCACAGGCCTTGCATTCATAATCGAGGTTGATGGCCAGCTGGCCGGCCAGATCAATGTTGCAAACATTCTTTACGGCTCAGTTTCATCGGCAAGCGTCGGGTATTGGATAGGCAAAGACTTTGCCGGCCGCGGAGCCATGCCGATTGCCGTCGCACTCACGATTGACCACCTCTTTGACGAGAAACACCTTCACAGGGTAGAAATCGACATCAGGCCCGAGAACGGCGCGAGCCTGAGGGTCGTTGAGAAGTTGGGGCTTCGTGAAGAGGGGCTCAAGGAACGCTTCATTCACATCGACGGTCAGTGGCGCGATCACCGCATTTTCGCCATCACATCCGAGGAGCGCAAAGGCTCCATGTTGGCAAGACTCGAGAACACGCACTCGCAATAGCGCCCGATTGCCAGCTGTCCCCATATCTTTATAGCCATGGACTTACCAGTTGGATTAGGTGGCGTAACTCTCGTCATCGCCGCAATCGTCTGGTTGATAATTTTCGTTCCCGGTTACACCCAGCGTGCGCAGCTCAAGGCCACAACCAGCCTGATGCGCAAGGAAGCTCGAGAGGTGAACCGCAACAGGGTCCTGACCGACCACGACCGACTCGCAAGACTTCTTGCCACCCAGCGCGGATTTTCAGTCCTCTTTGCGCTGTTTCTTTTGGGTCTCATAGCCGCAGCCATGTCAGCCGCCGTCGACTCGAGCTTCTGGTTTCTAGCCGCCGTAGCAGGCGTTTTCTCAACCTTGAGCCTCTTGGTTTCCCGCGCAGCTGCCAGCCAAGCTCAGGCGATTGCAAAGAGGCTTCACAAGTCTCGGCAAGATGTCCGTTCGAGCGCTGCCAGAGCGAGGGCCAGGTCACGGGAGTGGAGCCCAAACCCGCTGCCCGAACCACTTGCTAAGAGAAGCAACCTGCTTGAAGAGAAGCCGGTTGCCGATGTCATTGACATTTCGAAGCCGCGGCGAGTGCTCGCGAGTAAAGACATCGACGAAATCTTGGCACGCCGCAGGGCCATCTAGAGATTCCTCACATAAGCTTCAGTCGTTTGTTCGAATGGAGATAAATACAAATGGGTCTAGGCGATTCAATTAGAAAGTTTTTTGGCCGCACAGCTAAAGCTGTTGGCCAGTCCGCTGCAGAGGTAAAGGTCGCAGCCAAGGATCTTGCCGGCGATGCTCTCACTGAGGTCGAAAAGGGCGCGCAGAAGGTTGCCAGCGAGGTAAGCAAGGTTAAGAAGGCTACAACTGCAAAGCCTGCCGCTAAGCCTGCGACTAGGAAGCCAGCAGCCAAGCCGGTTGCCAAAAAGGCTCCCGCAAAGACCACTGCCAAGCCTGCAGCCAAGAAGCCAGCAGCCAAGAAGCCAGCAGCTAAGCCAGCTGCAAAGAAGACCTCAACAGCTGCCAAGAAGCCTGCAGCCAAGAAGCCTGCAGCCAAGAAGCCAGCAGCTAAGTAACTAGCGAACTGTGTAGCTTGCCGCCTGACCAAGAGTTGGGTGGTTGAACTCAAAACCAGTAGCCAGCAGCTTCTCTGCGCTCATCCGGTGTGAGGTAAGAAGAATCTGGTCGGCGGCTGAGCCTGCAGTTAGCCTCATGGCCCAGGCTGGAATTCTGATGAGGTTCGGCCTTTTGAGCTTTTTGCCAAGGGCAGCAAAAATCTGCTCGCAGGTAGCAGGCTCGGGAGCGACGAGGTTGTAAGGCCCCTCTGCCTCGGTGGTTTCAATCAGGTGAACTATTGCTCGGGCGTGGTCCTCGACGGTGATCCAGGCCCACCACTGCTTCCCGTTTCCCAGCGACTTTACAAACAGCAGACTGATCATCAACTTGATGAGTTTGAGAGCTATCGCGTTTTTGCTCATTGCGAGAGTGGTGCGGATTAGGACAGTGCGGATATTGGCCTTCTTGGCCTCCTGCTCCCAGTCGTTTGTTAGCTCGGCCATGAACCCTGTCCCGAGCGGGCTCTCCTCGGTGAGGACCTTGTCGCCGCCATTTCCGTAGTAGCCCTCCGCAGAGCCAGACACAAAAACCTTCGGCGGAGTCTTTGCGGCGTTTATCGCCTCTACTAGCAGCCTTGTGGAGAGAAGCCTGGAGCTGATTAGCTTCTTCACGTAGCCCGGTGTCCAAGGAATTCGAGAGGTGGTTGCGCCATTTAGGTTCACCACGGCATCAACCTCATCCATGATGCCCTCTGGAATCTTGCCCTCCTGAGGTGACCACTGAAACTCGTTGTCGCTCTTGGGTGTTGTCCTGACAAGACGAATGGGCTGGTGACCTGCTGACTTGAGCTGCTTTATAAGTTCCGTGCCGATTAGACCGCTGGAACCTGATACGAGTACTTTCATCAACGCTCTCTATAGGGGTGATAACACTATCTACAATGGTGGCAGAGGGTTTATTCCACCCTCATTCTTAGGGAGTAATGAACGTAGATATTTGGGTCTGGGTCGCGACCTTTTTGATTTTGGTCACCGTCCTAGCAGTTGACTTTATTTACCAGGTCAGAAACCCTCACGAGCCGACCTTTAGAGAATCTGCTATTCAGTCGGCTATCTATATCATTTTGGCGCTGCTGTTCACCTTCGTCGTCGGTGGTATCTGGGGTCCCCAGTTTGCCCAGGAATACTTCGCGGGATACATAACCGAGAAATCACTCTCGGTCGATAACGTCTTTGTATTCCTCGTTATCTTTACCCAGTTCGCTGTTCCGAGAGAGCTGCGAAGCCAGGCGCTGCTGATAGGTGTGGGGTTGGCGCTGGTGTTGAGGTTTATCTTCATCCTGCTGGGCGCAGCATTCATTGAGAACTTCAGCTGGGCTTTCTATGTGTTTGGTGCGTTCCTACTGTTCACGGCGCTCAAGCTCCTCAAAGACACCTACGACGGACTGAAAGAGGGTGGGCATAACGATTACGCCGGCGGCAAGCTAATTTCAACGATTCAGAAGTTCATCCCCGCAACTGATAAGTATCACGGCAACAAGATGATCATCAAGGTTTCTGGAAAGCGCCTTGCGACCCCGCTTTTGATGGTGATGATTGCGATCGGCTTCACTGACCTACTCTTTGCCCTCGACAGCATTCCCGCTATCTACGGCCTCACCGATGTCCCCTACATCGTCTTTGTGGCGAATGTCTTTGCCCTGCTAGGTCTCAGGCAGCTCTACTTCCTCCTCGGCGGACTTATGGAGAGACTGAAGTATTTGGGTGTTGGGCTAAGCGCGATCTTGGGTTGGATTGGCTTGAAGCTAGTGATTCACGCCCTCCACAAAAACGAACTTCCGTTTATTAATGGCGGGGAAAGCTTCACCTTGATTCCCGAGATCGGCACAGACCTCTCACTCTTTGTCATTTTGATTACGCTGCTGATCACCACCATTTGGTCGCTGGCAGCTACATCTAAAAACCGCGAGAAAAAGAGTTAGATCCAGAACGGTAACAGCATCTGAATTCGCCAGACCCAGTCGGGAGTCGCAAGCCCCATCCAGATGCTGCTGAAGTAGAGGGCCACAATGACCGTGGCTAGCACCAAGTAGCTGATTCTGCGCTCACGTTTGAGCTGCCAGCCTCTGATGACGCTGGTGCGCCAGTAGTGGTGGAGAACATAGGCCAGCGCAATGGCAAAAAACGGCATCAGCACGACGGTGTAGAACTGGAAGACCGTGCGGTCTAGATAGATGACCCAGGGCAGCCAGCCGGCAAGGAACCCAAGAACCAACACCAGTGCGGTGCGGTCGGAGAAGACCCTGGGCAGTAGCCAAAGTAGGGCCAGCAGTCCACCAAAAAATACCACCAGGTTTGGAATTGCCGTAATCGCGACGGTGCAGTCCCCGAGCGCGCCACAGATCTCGGCGTCCTCAAAGCGCTCAAAGAAGAACGCTGTTGGCCTCAGCGCCAATAGCCACTGGAATGCATTTGCCTGATAGGGGTGCTCGCTGTCCAAATTGGTATGGAACGAGAATGCATTTTGGTGATAGGCCCAGAGCGACTGCCACCAAGTCCCCTCGGCTTGCCTTCCCCAGCCATCGGTGCCCAGGATCCATCCGGACCAGCTGATGATGTAGGCAGCAATTCCAAAGAGCAGCAGAGTTACCGCGTTTATTAGACCCTGCAACCATGCGCCCAGTTGGCGAAGGTTCAGTTTTCTTCGAACCCTGAGATCCGACAGGAAGGTGTAGATGCCAAAAAAGGCTAGGAAATAAAGCCCTGACCACTTCACTGAGCTTGCAAGCCCCATTACAACCCCAAGGAGTATCAGCCAGGGTTGAATCGTTAGGGCCGCTCTGCCCTTGGTCGAGACCCTGTCTCGCCACCAGCTATCTGCGAGCACCAAGATGGCTAACCCAAGCACGACCATGAAGGTGAGGATGCCGTCCAGTATCGCGGTTCTCGACATCACGATTGACTGACCCTCAAGCGCGATAAACAGACCCGCAAGAAGAGCAAACACCCTCGACCCGATTAGGCGCCATGCGATGAAAATCACAAGAGGAATTACTAAGGTCCCAAGCAGTGCAGTGGAGAAGCGCCAACCAAATGGACTATCTGCCCCGAATAGCTGAAGCCCCAGGAAGATAATCCACTTACCAAAGGGGGGATGAACTACGTAGGAGCCGACCTTTTCAAAGACGTCTGTATTGCCGGCTTCGAAATCGAGGTTGGCATCTTCTGGCCAGGTCCGCTCAGAACCAAAAAGACCGAGGGTGTAGGCGTCTTTTACGTAGTAAGTCTCATCAAAAACCAGCGTCGCGGGATTGGCGTTATTGCCAAAGCGCAGGAGTGCCCCCAGGGCGGTGATGGCAAAGCCGGCAAGCAGTGTGAGGCTGCGGGAGGAGTGCACCCGAAGAGCCAACCGGTTTAGCGCTGAAATCACGCTTAGATGCTAGTTTGCTAAGCGTGCTTGTTCTCGCCGCAACCCCCATTGGAAACCTTTCCGACGCCTCTCCCAGACTCTTGGCGGCGCTCGCGGACAGCGACGTAATTGCCTGTGAGGACACGCGAAATCTCTCTCACCTTGCCAAGGCATTGGGCATCACGCTCAAGGCGAGACTTGTCAGCCTCCACGACCACAACGAGCGCGATGCTGCGGCCAAGATTGTTGAGCTTGCAAGAGATGCCGATGTGCTTCTGGTGAGCGACGCTGGTATGCCGACTATCTCTGACCCCGGTTATAACCTCGTGAGGGCTTGCGCGGAGGCTGATATCGAGGTGAGTGTGATTCCAGGCCCCTCCGCTGTGATCGCAGCGCTTGCAATCTCTGGTCTAGCAACAGACCGCTTTACCTTCGAGGGTTTCTTACCCCGAAAGAGCGGAGAGCGAAAGAAGCTGTTTCAGTCTCTCTCGCGAGAACAGCGGACGATGATTTTCTTTGAGGCCCCGCATCGCATCTTGGAGGCTCTTGAGGATGCCGGCTCGGTCCTGGGCGATAACCGCCAGGCAGCGGTTGTTCGCGAGCTCACTAAGAAGTTTGAGCACGCCGAGCGAGGCACCCTCAAGGACCTTGTTGATTGGGCGAAGACTGAACCGCGCGGTGAGATGGTGCTGGTAATCGCAGGTGCTCAGGCAGAGGAGCACGACTACGAGGAGCTTGCAAAAAAGGCACTGCAACTCGCGGCGGAGGGTGTTGGCATGAAGGCCGCGTCGGCGGAGCTTGCAAGGGTTACCGGAGCGTCAAAGAGCGTAATCTACGAGCACGCGCTGCGGCTGAAAGCCTAAGATATCACGGTGCCCAAGTCGTTCTATGTGACAACCCCCATCTTCTACGTGAATGATGCGCCTCACATTGGGCACGCCTACACCGAGGTAGCAGCGGATGTCATTACCCGCTGGCATCGTCAGCGCGGTGATTCCGCTTTTCTTCTGACGGGGACCGACGAGCACGGCGAAAAGGTGCTTCGAACCGCGCTTGGAAACAACACTGACCCCAAAGCCTGGACTGACAGGCTCGTCAAGGACTCCTGGCTGCCGCTACTTGAGACCATCGATGTTGACAATCAGGACTTCATCCGCACCACCGAAGAGCGCCACAAGGTGGCAGTTCAAAAGTTTCTGAAGCAGCTCTTTGATGCTGGCCACATCTACCAGGGCTCTTTTGAGGGCAATTACTGCGTTGGGTGTGAAGAGTACAAAAACGAATCGGATCTCATTGACGGCAGTGGAGAATTTGAAGGCCAAAAAGTCTGCGCGATCCACTCGAAGCCCGTGGAGCAACTTAACGAAAACAACTACTTCTTTAAACTCTCGGATTTTCAGGACCGACTGCTTGAGCACTACGAGAAGAACCCGACGTTTGTGCAGCCTGAGTCGGCAAGAAACGAAGTTGTCTCGTTTGTCCGCTCTGGACTTAGCGACCTGTCGATCTCAAGATCTAAGGAGCGGTTTGACTGGGGAATTGATATTCCCTGGGACACCTCCCACATCACCTACGTCTGGTTTGATGCGCTACTGAACTACATCACAGCAATTGGCTATGGAACCGATGAGGAAAAGCTTCACTCACTATGGCCTGCCGATGTTCAGGTGGTCGGAAAAGACATCCTCCGCTTCCACGCTGTTATTTGGCCGGCGATGCTGATGGCTGCGGGCATGGAGCCGCCAAAGCAGGTCTTTGGTCACGGCTGGCTCTTGGTGGGTGGCGAAAAGATGTCAAAGTCCAAGCTCACAGGCATTGCTCCCAACGAAATCACAGACGTCTTTGGCTCCGATGCCTTCAGGTATTACTTCATGAAGGCGATTGGGTTTGGCTCTGATGGCTCGTTTAGTTGGGAGGATCTCTCCGCTCGCTACACCGCTGAGCTTGCAAATGGCTTTGGCAATCTCGCATCGCGGACTGTGGCGATGGTCGCTCGCTACTTCGACTCCGAAATTCCTCAAGCAAATGAATATCAGCCTGCTGATAAGCAGGTTCAGGAAGTAGCTGCGCAGGCGGTCTCGGGCGCAGAGGCAGCGATGGACAGGGTTGCAATTCACGAGGCTATTGCCAGCACCTGGAAGCTGGTGGATGAGCTAAATAACTACATCACCACCCAGGAGCCCTGGGTGCTTGCCAAGGAAGAGAGCACACGCGAGCGCCTCGGAACTGTCCTTTACACATCTATCGAAGGCCTCAGAGTGCTCGCTGTGCTGCTGGCTCCAGTGATGCCAAAGGCCTGCGAGAAGCTGTGGGCCGCAATCGGGTCCTCACTGGGAGAACTATCGAACCAGTCAATCAGCGAGGCTGGAGTGTGGGGGCAGCTCGCAGCCGGCAACAAGATCTCCGAGCTTGAGGCGCTCTTTCCCCGCGTCGAAGAGAAATGACTGAGCCAATAAGAACTCGGGTCAGTTACGACGGTAACGAAAATCGTCCCCAGCGCTACCCGGATCTTCCCGAGCCGCTGAATATTGGCACATACGACAACCACACCCACCTCGAAATAGCGGACAGCGACTCTCCTTTGAGCGTTAGTGAGCAGCTGGAGCGTATGCGCCAGGTAGGAATGCTGGGAGCGGTACAGGTTGGGGTAACCCTGGAGAGCTCGAAGTGGTCTGCGGACCAGGCCGAGAAAGAGCCCATGCTCCTAGCAGCGGTTGCCCTTCATCCAAATGAGGCGCCGCTTTATGAGACCAAAGAGAAGTTAGATGCGGCAATCGTGGAGATTGCGCTTTTGGCAACCAAGCCAAGGGTTAGGGCAATCGGAGAGACGGGGTTGGACTTTTTCCGAACCGAGGGGGAAGACGCCCTAAAGCTTCAGCAGCACTCGTTCGAACAGCACATCGAAATAGCAAAAGAAAACTCGATAGCCATGCAGATTCATGACCGTGAGGCACACGAGGAGGTCGTGAAGACCCTGCTTCGAGTTGGAGCGCCGGAAAAAACGGTCTTCCACTGTTTTTCCGGTGATGTTGAGCTTGTTGAGATTGCCAAGAAAAACGGTTGGTACATCTCCTTTGCGGGGAACATCTCGTTCAAAAAGAACCAGTACCTTCGAGATGCGCTTATGGTCTGTGAGCCTTGGCAGGTCCTCATTGAGACTGACGCTCCGTTTTTGACCCCTGAGCCAATGCGGGGAAGACCAAACGCCCCATATCTTGTTCCCCACACCCTCAGATTCATGGCAGAGGTTTTGGGCCAGAGCCCTGAAGAGCTCGCCACCCAGATCAACAAAAACACCGAGGCCGTCTATGGGTCTTGGTCTGAGGACAGCTAGTGCTTGGGGCCGCCGATATTCGGCGCCTTGCTGCAGAGCTCGACCTGAGGCCAACCAAGAAGCTCGGTCAGAACTTTGTAATTGACCCAAACACCATCCGCAGGATTGTCGCGGCGGCTCAGCTAAATCAGAACGACACGGTCGTGGAGATAGGTCCTGGTCTCGGCTCGCTTACCCTCGGCATTCTCGAGGTGGTCGACAAGTTGGTTGCGGTCGAGGTGGATCCAAAGCTGGCCTCAATTCTTCCCAGAACCCTTGACCCATTTCTTTCAGGAAAGACGTTTGAGCTGGTTGAGGCAGACGCCCTAAGGGTTTCCGAGCTTCCGCTTGCGCCAACGGCTTTGGTGGCAAACCTTCCCTACAACATCTCAGTTCCAGTACTGCTGCACTTTCTTCAAACCTTTCCCACTATCGAGCGAGCTCTCGTCATGGTTCAGGCCGAGGTCGCCCATCGGCTAGCTGCCAAACCGGGGGGTAAAGAGTACGGGTCTCCGAGTGTGAAGCTGGAGTGGTTTGGCACAGCCCGGTTGGCTGGAAACATTGGCCGCAGCGTATTTTGGCCAGTCCCCGGGGTTGATTCAGCGCTTGTCTATTTCGAGCGTGGCGAGTCCAGAGAGGGACGAAAAGAGGTTTTTGAGGTGATTGATGCAGCTTTTGCCCAACGCAGAAAGACCCTCAGGCAGGCGCTTGCAGGCTGGGCAGGAAGCGCTCAGCAGGCCGAGGAGATTTTGCTTCGCGCCGGCATCTCGCCAAGTGCTCGTGGCGAGGAGCTGGGCATAGCGGAATTCATCAGGGTAGCCTCTAGCAAGTGATTTACGCCTCAGCCCCTGGAAAGATCAACCTCTTCTTTGAGGTGGGACCGCTGCGCCCGGATGGTTTTCACTCCGTGACAAGCATCTATCAGTCACTTGCGATCAGGCAACGAGTGGGTGTGACACCGGCTGAGACTTGGGTGGTTACCACCACAGGAGACCTGCCTCCCGAGCAGCTTGACCTGGTTCCCACGGGTGAGGACAACCTGGTTGTTATGGCCGCAAAAAAGCTAGCTGAATATGCCGGCATAGAACCCCAGCCGATGCGCTTCGAGACGATCAAGCAGGTTCCGGTTGCTGCCGGCCTCGCCGGAGGCAGCGCTGATGCGGCAGCTGCGCTGCTGGCGCTAAATGAGCACTGGAGTCTCGGCCTGGAAATGGCTGAGCTGAGTGCGGTCGCGGCAAAGGTTGGCTCAGATGTGCCGTTCTCGCTTTTGGGTGGCACGGCGCTGGGTGTGGACACCGGCATAGAACTTGAGCAACTTCCAGCCCTGCCAACAAAGCACGTCGTGCTGCTGGTGAGCCCCCACGGGCTTGGCACCAAAGAGGTTTTTGGAGCCTTTGATCGACTCAGTCCCCAAGGTGAAATGACTTTCAGCCCAGAGGAAGCAACAGTTGCGCTTTCGAATGAGACACTGCCGATAGGTCGGAACGCACTTTGGCGCCCGGCAGTTGATCTCAGACCCGAACTTGCCGAGTATGCGGGGCTTGTTCAGGGCCAGCAGGGCTTTTTGACGGGCTCTGGCCCCACTCTCTACTTCCTCAGCGACACCAAAGAGCAGGCTGAGGACATTGCTAAGAGGCTTTCGGATCTTGGCCACTTCACAATCTCGACCCAAACTGACCAGGTCGGAGCGAGGCTCGACTAGTGGCTCACCTACTGGGTGCTCAGAGCATCTCCCACAGCTTTCCAAATCGCGAGGTATTTGACTCCGTAACCATCGGTATTGCCGAGGGGGACCGCATTGGCGTGGTCGGAAGAAACGGTGACGGAAAGTCCACGCTCATCAAAATCCTCTCCAGGCAGCTAGTTCCGGACTCGGGGAATGTCACCTATCGCGGGAACCTCAGGGTCGGGTTCTTGACCCAAACGGATGTCTTTGACCCAGAGCTTTCGGTTGCCAAGGTTGTGGTTGGAGATGGTCCTGAGTATGAGTGGGCCGCCGACCCAAAGATTCGAGATGTCCTGGGCGGTCTGGTTGCCGACCTTGACTGGGAGCAGAGTGCCGGGACCCTCTCTGGAGGCCAGCTCCGCAGGGTCGCACTAGCCCGCCTGCTTGCTGGGGACCACGATGTGATCATGCTGGACGAGCCAACGAACCACCTAGATGTCGATGGCGTGAACTGGCTTGCCAACCACCTCAAGACCCGGTGGAACGCCTCGAGTGGTGGCCTGCTGGTCATCACCCACGACCGCTGGTTCCTAGACGCTGTCTGCAATACAACCTGGGAGGTTGTCTCAGGCCGCATCGAGCCATTTAGTGGAGGCTATGCAGCCTATGTTCAGCAGCGGGCAGAGCGCTCTCGGCAGCAGGCTGCCATCGATGCGCGAAGGCGGAACCTGTTGCGCAAGGAGCTCGCCTGGTTAGGAAGGGGAGCGCCTGCAAGAACCGCCAAGCCAAAGTTCCGCATCGATGCCGCACTAGAACTGATCGGCAACGAACCACCCCCACGGGATGCAATTGAACTCTCGAAATTGGCAACCGCTCGTCTTGGCAAGGACGTAGTTGATCTTGAGGACGTTAGCTATCAGACCCCGGATGGCAAAGAGATTTTCAAGGACATCACTCTGCGACTCGGGCCTGCCGATCGAATTGGTCTGGTGGGCTCTAATGGCGCGGGAAAGACCACACTTATCAAGCTGCTAACCGGTGCCATTGCACCAACCAGTGGCCGGGTCAAGATTGGTAAGACTGTGAAGTTTGCGCAGCTCTCGCAGGATGTCGCGGAGCTGGACCAGCACGCCGAGGACCGCATTTTCAACATGATCAAGCGCGAGAAGACGACGTTCGTGGTTGGTAAGAAGGAAATTCCGACCGGCCAGCTTGTCGAGCAGCTCGGATTCAAGTCGGAAGAACTCCAGACCCCGATTAAAGATCTCTCGGGTGGCCAGCGAAGACGCTTTCAGCTGCTGCGGCTAATGTTCACCGAACCCAATGTCTTGATCTTGGATGAGCCAACCAACGATTTAGACACCGACATGCTTGCAGCCATTGAAGACCTTTTGGACATCTGG
>Ga0208917_1000577_pt1 | contig 18692 bp, 37 predicted proteins | sample DEB08_DNA_10_FD_185500 | JGI IMG/M metagenome (GOLD analysis project Ga0208917, IMG submission 185500) | Aqueous microbial communities from the Delaware River and Bay under freshwater to marine salinity gradient to study organic matter... | ecosystem: Environmental > Aquatic > Marine > Coastal ...
ATAAGAACGAAAATTAAAATATCTCCTTTGTCGTCTTGATGTATGTGGCTAATCTTGCCGTCTCCAACAGACTGCCCAACAACCCACGCAAGACCCCGCTTGGGGTCTGAGCCAACAATTACTTTCCGTATTACTGTTTCCATCACGCCTCACCTGATGCTCCCATTATTCCAAAGTCACTCAGGAAGCTCTTGAACTTCTCTGGGTTTGGATTTTCTGCACACACAAGCTCGAAGATGTTCTCAAACATTTCGATGAGGTCGGATGTGGTGTCTGCTCTCACTCCGTAGAATACGTCCATCGACTCGTCCTGCTTTTCACTGTCCATCTGGACGGTGAACATATACTGAGCCTCTGGGCATTTCTCGCTTACTATCTCCTCAATAGCCCTCATGTGGGTTTGTATCCCCTTTACTGTTTCTTCGTCCATGTATTTGAATTTAATTTATTGAGACGAAAGCACACTGCTTATCGCATCAATCGTGTTTGATGAATCTAATTGAAATTGCAGTCCGTCAAGAGTGACACGGAGTCCACCCCATCCCTTCACACCATTTCCAGCCCCAGTGTGCGTTGCATCACTCACGCCCCTTCCATCGAAGTTGATGGCGGCATTTACATCGTGAACCTCCACTGTCCTCTCATCAGAACCACCAGAAGCATCTGTATAATAGTTGTCGTAGCTTAAAAATGGCGCACCACTCCTAAATCTCGGCAGAAGCTCAACTATGGGGTTTATAACGTGAGCATCTCCAGAGGAATAGTAGTAGAAGCTCCTTAGCCTGAGCTTGAAGTCTGAGTCTATGGTGATGCACCCGAATGTACAGTAACCGATGGTGTCACCCGTTGCGTCACTGGTTTCGGTTATTGTCCTTTGGTATGGAATCCACATCCTCAAGTCCTGCTCGGTCATGTTCAGGGAGAGGGTGTCTTCGTTAAATATATGAGGACTCACCACCTCGCCCCCAGATGCTGTCCATCCACTTGCAGTGTGTACCGTACCCCTGTTGTATAGTTGATTGTCAGCAACGGTGGTGGCTAAAGCTCCTGTTCCAGACGTGCCGTCTGCATCAAGAGGTATGTAAAGGTCGCCCTTCAGGTGAACAGTTCTGTTTATCACCCTATACTGGAGGTCGTTGTTGATGCCAGCAGCAGTGGCGTAATTCAGTCCGTAGTATGTGCTTGCCGTCCCTGTGCTTGCGTTTATCTGAAAGTCTTGCCAGCCTGAGTCAAAGTTTATGTCTCCAGAGAGAGATGAGTCAAGCTCCCGTCTCACCACCTGATTACTGCCATTCAGCATAAGCATCGTAAGCTCGGTGGAAGACCCTGCTGGCGCACCACTAAACTTAGTGCCTGTGGAAGGAAGCTCCACTTCTGTAGAGGAAAGTTTCAAGGCTGTAGAAGCACCATCACCACCCTCAACTGTTTTGAGAGTGCCGTCCACACCTCCGTTTACTTGTAGGAGGTTTCCGTACTTATCCTTTACTTTTGTTCCAGCTAATGTTGCCATTTCACTAAATTTGTGGTAAGTGCAAATTTAATCTATCTATGCCTAAGAAAAGGATACCCAAAACCAAGCTGGGGAGAACACACCTCCACCAGAAGACATACTGGCTCAAGGACAACTACATGAAGTGTGGAATATTGGCAGAGGACGTAATACTGGACAGGTATGACATCACAAAGTACCAGCTTGCATTCCTTCTCCTTGTCTACGACCTACAGTTTTTCTACCTCCCATACATAGCGGAGGTGCTGATGTCACAAGGGGTGAGGCGCACCTCATACATGGAGAAGTATATTGAACCCCTCCTTGAGAAGCAGTATATCCAAATCGTTGAAAGAGGAGATGACGAAGAACGCCACTTCTTCAAAGAAAACTTCCGCAACCGTAGGTTTATGATAACGGCACGGGCGAGGCAGCTCGTGCAGGACTACTACAACGTGCTACAGAGTTTGAACAGGAAGTACGGAGTGGCTACGGAAGCTCCTCAGTAGCAAACCAGTCCTCTCCGAGTGCCTCAACAAAACGAAGGCTGCTCTCCTCGTCAGGCTCTACACCCCCACAGGCTACGATGGCAAAGTATTCGTCCGTTGGGTGTGGCTTTGGGTTTGCCCAGTTGGAAGTAATAGACCCCTTGTACGCCTTCGCCTCGTTTACCTTTTGGTTGTACTGCTCAACCTCTTCGCGTGTTCCTATGTACCAAGCCATCAGCTATAAATGTCAAAGTGGTCGTTGATGTTCGTCTCCATGCCCGTGCGGTTGCTGCTTTGGTCGGAGTCGAAAATTATGATTTCCGAAATGCCCCCACCCAAATATCGCTGACCATTTACAGAACCAATGTATACACTTGTTTCGCTAATTCCCCCACTTGAGGAGGTGTCTAATGGGCTTTGGTTTCCAATCGTTCCGTCAATGTATTGATTGCCCGCACTTGTGCCATTGATTGATGCAAATAGCTGCATTTGGTTCGGGTTATTGCCAATGTCATCGTCAAGCGTTAGGATAGGGCTTGTACTTATCCGAGTTTCAAGGTCGTAGCTTCTTATCTGCGAGTAGAAAGCAGTTGCGTTACTTCCAAAAATTGCTTGTGCGTTTGTTCCCGCTGCTCCATCAGTACCCGCTACGCTGAAGCTACTGAAAGCCGTGGTGCTTAAACTCAAGGACGCGGCTAATTCGTGGGACGTTCCGTTAAATTCTACTGCGTTTATGCCGTCAAATTGCGCCACGCTTCCCCCGTCCACAATCAGAGGCTGCTCGGATTCGGTCGCGTTGGTCGCATCGTTGCCGTTGCCTGATTGGTCGTACCAAGTTGTTACAAAGCCGTTGTCTGTGCCCCCAGTTCCTACAAAAGCAAGGAGAGCCGTACTATCCAAGTCTCCATTTGAGTCGAAGCCAATGTCTTGCTCGGTGTCATCGCTTGACCTTCTAACCCGTATCAGCCCATCGGTGTAGCTGCTGCTCAACCTTCTTACAGAATACGCTGCTGCTGCACCAGAATACTCATCAAGGATGCCTGTGAACCCTGCCCCTATCTTCTGAGAGGTGATGCTGTTTACACCAAGTCCAAGTCCTAATTTCATTTCTTAGCTCTGTTAAGTGATTGGGGAATAAACCTCCTTGTTGCGTGGTCGTAGTCAAGCCCCTCTATCTTCATCCCCCTCTTGGCAGCTTTATATCTCTTCTTTGAAAGTAGCCTTTTGTATGCTCTACGCTCATCATTGTCCTGATACTCGGAATCGTATTCCAGCTTCCTCCTTCTCGCCCTTGGGTTGTTGTCGTAGTATTGTTGACTTCTACTTTTTGCCATCACCCTCTCTCTTTAAATTCCCTAATACGAAGCGTGAACGTCTCTGGTAATCTGTCCAGCAACATCTTCATTGTCTTCTTACTGTTCGTTACATCTGGCAATCCATCTTTGTTAATGTCAGCCAACTCCTCCCCTACAAGCACACACCCCCGTATCTGGTTGTGAAAATTACCCGAATGTATCAAGATATAGCTCCTGTCAGGCACATCTAATATGTGGAAATGCTCCCCATACTTCTCACTTGTACGCCTGCTCACTTCATACTCACCAATAGGAATACAGCTTATGTTTTTCCTGTTCTCTCTCCAAGGAAGCTCCAGCGTGTAGCAGAATATCTCTCCATCCATCATCAAACTGCCAATCGTCTGCTCATCGAAGAAGTCCCATCGGTTAAGGCTTACAATCATGTTGTTTGGGTAACGCCCCTGCATTAGAGTTATTTACAGCCACAAAAATACTAAATCAATGATTTCTACACCTCCCCCTTGACTTTCTCATAAATAACCCCTACCTTTGCCCAAGTAATCTGAATGCACTAAGCATTACCTCCACATATCGAGTGTCTATCGTGTTGCAAGGGGTCTACATTCCCCCTCCGCAAGATTATCATTCAAAAGTATTGCTCGCATTGGGTGCAAAGTGAGGATTTGGAGGGCTTATATTCTTTTTTTTGCGGTAAATTCTCTTTGTTTATGGGGAATCTGTAAGCTTTCAAACTCCCTGGGGCTTTGTACAGACTCTTTTTAAGCCAAAATCTTGCTTTTGGTTTTTCTACAACATATGAAGGAGTGAGAAATGTGAAGGGGTGGGATTATATATTTAGCCGCCGCCCAAAAATCGATGTAGGAATTGTATTACAAAACCCATGCCCTTGCTTTTGTAGGAATTTTCTTACAAACTTTTAGCGTTTTGATTTGTAGGAAAAGTATTACAAGCCTGAGATCGTAGGAATATTCCTACAATTTTCACATCGAAAGCTTTTGTAGGAATTGTCTGACAATTTTATTTGTGTAGGAAAAATACTACAAATTTCTGGGTGTAGGAATTTTCTTACATTTTTTTGTCGTTGGTGGTTTGTAGGAAAAGTACTACAACAATCCCACCCAAGTATTTTGTAAGAGATGTCCTACAAATTATTTTTTGTCAGATTTTCCCTTCATGGATAAACTTTAACATAAAAAACCAGATTTTAACATTTCAAATGTTGCGTATGTCATCGCTGTGACATGACTCCATAGGATGCGATTTGCTGCGCTTTTGGCTTTCTATGGTGGTGGGGTATTCAAAAAAAAAGATATGCCGCCAGAACGGAAGTCGCTGAGAATCAAGTAGTTACGATTGTGGGAATATTCTTACAAACTTGCATATGTCAAAAATTTGATTTTATTAACATCCATTATATATATAAGGCTAAATGCTTGATTTTCAGGCAGTTAGGCGTAAGTGCTTGAAACCCAGGCTTTTACAAACTTAACAATTTGGTAACATTGGCTTAACGTTCAGTTAACATTCGTGTCGGATGTTTGTACTGTTGAAAATGATGAACGTATAAGAGTAACGGAACAACACATATAAGCAAGGCACATATCCCTTAAGAAGGTGAGTGCTGAATCGGTCAACGAATGCGCTGAAGGTAATAGTATGCGCATGGTTCATGGGAAGACATAACATTCCTATGTGTTGGCTGCGGGGTGCGGGGAAGACGATATATACCCGTGTCGATGTCTGCTATCGGCGTTAGTGTAAGCAGCGTATACCATCCACCATAGGATGGGTGCGAATCAACCCGAGTAATGGGACTGCGATAGGAACGTGCGTTCTGATTCGTCCCATCGGTCAAAAATCGAAACCCAAAGATGGGGGAAAAGTACGTCTGATTGATAGCCATAGCTTGTCGGACGAAAATACCCACTGCGGGAATCTTTCAAAGAGATTCAATTCAATGCGTGAATTTCCAAGCGGTCAGAATCCTTCACTGCGCCATAGAGCGGACAAAATTCAGTAAGGGAAATCACGTTAGCGAATAGGTAGGGCAATACATCTATAAAAAGGCAAATCCAAGGGGGTGCGAATCCGTACCCCCTTTTTTATTATGAGGTGCTATGGTGCGCCATTACGAGGGTTCGAATCCCTTCATAATAACGAACCTTTAACCCGAAGTCTAACGCCTAAAAAGAAAAATCATGGCATCAATTCGGTTCTATCAAATCGGCAAATCACAAGGTGAGATTGTCGATACATTCAATGTGCAGTACGCTATCGGTGACGGCACAACACTATCCGAGTTCGACTCCGAAAAGTTCGCAGCGATGACAGCCAACAAGCTGTTGAGATTGCGTACTTGGTGCGAGCGGCTCGAAAAAGTAGGGAAGCGCATGAGTTTCTCGCCTTCCAAGGCTCTCTACTTTGAGTACAATAATGGCGAACAAGTGGTCAAGTGTAACGACTTCCTCGCTCGTCAGATTGGATTCTTCATCAAGGCGAAGTCGGGCAAGAAATTGCCCACCAAAACAGAGATGAAAGAAATCATCCTCTGTGCGCTTGGCGTGATGGCTGAGTTCGCAACGCTCGATACTGACGAGTAAAAAAAAAACCAGTGATCCTCGCCCCATGCAAATTGTGTGGGGCTTTTTATTGGGAATGTGCAAAACACCGCCACATCAACACAGATGCAAAGTTCCGCACCCACTACTATGTCCGTTCGGTTTGACGAAATACGAACAACGGTTTTGGGTTAACGAAAGACGGACGCATTTGTGGGCAACACACAACACAACAAAAAAGCACATCCCAATTTTGGTAGCGCATATCTAAAATCGGTACGCTCTTGAAAGGATGTCTATTGACATCTTGAGAGTACGCCACAATAATGTAGCGTTGCCAATGGTCGTGTGTATGGTTACGATGACAGAATAACCGAATCGGTTCGCTCTAAGGAGTGCAAAAGGGGCATACGCCAATCAGCGGTGTCCTTGTCATTTGGGGGTTCGATTCCCCCGACACGAACTAATCAAAACCGAATAAACATGAATCAAGTATCATTCGATGATAGCGAATTCAAAAAGGGATTCGCATCAAAGCTGAAAGATGTAAAGTGGATCAGCGATGACGATTTCATAGATGACTATGCCCAGAGGGTTGAAGGATGGATAAATCTTCCGTGGCATGGCAAACGCAAGGTAGTTGTAGGTAGGCATCTGCAAGGCAATGGACGAACCACCAATCCATTCACCTATGTGTACTATGTCGAAATTGATGGTGTCCATGCGTATAGATGGGGAGTAGATGAGAAAGAGATGGATGCATCTATCGATTGGTTTCAAAGCATCTGCTCGGATGCTCGACTTGAACAGAGGCGAAAGGAAGATAGTGCAATAGAATTATGGGAAAAAGAATTCTAAAATCCAGGAAATATGATTCGTGAAAAAAGAATGAAAAAGAAATGGGTTGAATTCCTTCTGCCCGAATCGAGGACAAAGCATCCCAACATGATATTGCGTATTGATGTGTCATTTCTTGATGATTGCGATGACATGAAAGCAGATGCGTTGAAGGATTTGGAATGGGAGGTAGATCGTTTCTTCAGAATGAAACTGCCAGATTTTTATGAAGAATGCGAACTGCACGAAGGTTTCTCCATGCGCCTGAATCCGACAAACGAGTATCGTGTTGGATGGGAACTCGTTGTCTGTGGTGACAATGGGTGCGGATGGTTTTACGAACCGCCAAAGCTTGACAGACATTCAATTAGTGTGTAACCAAAATCCAAGAACATGGATCCGAATAAATACCCGAACCTAAAAGAAGAGGTTCAAGATTTCGTTGAGATATACGAAACGCAAGGCGAACACAAATGTTTGCAAATATTCGCCAAGACCATCACCGAGGATGTACTGCCTTATGCTGATGGAGAGGAGGGCGAGGCATTAGAGTATTTGAGTACGCTTCTCACTTGCGTACAGTTGAAATTGGAGTTGAAGCAAATGGAAGATAGGAGCGACTACAATGCGCCTCGTATCGAGGAAATTGAGAATCAGCTAAACAAATAAAAACCAGAGCATGGTAAATTCACAGCTAACATCGAACACGGGTACGGGTTTCACAATGCGATTCGAAAACGGAATGACGATTTCCGTTCAGTTCTCTTCGATGCATTATTGCACGAATAGACGCAATAAGAATGGTGTGTCAATAAAGAGGCAGTACGATTTCGCAGATGGAGTTCACTCTCCCGATGCTGAAGTAATGATTTGGCAAGAGAAGGATGGGGAAACAATCGACAGCACAAATCAATTTGGATGGGTGAGCGCAGATGTAGTGGGCAGACTGATACCAATCGTGCAAGATTCAAAGAGTGTGCAAGATTTCTTGGACAATGAAAGAGCATTACAATTAATCAATCCATAAAAACCAGAGCATGGCAAAAGTAAATACAGAAATCACCATCGATATGGCTCCCATCTTGAAAGAGATGTGGAAGGAAATCAAAGACAACGGTTTGTCCCATTGTCATTCGTTCGAAGAACTGCACGATCACATGGATGCGAATGCTATAGGCGAACGAGCGATGTACGAACTGGAAGTTGACATCCTCAACCAATGTCAAGAGGCATTGAGCGAATGGATGTACGCTTGGAACAATGTATTTGAAATTCCCCACCCTATATACCCAAACAAATGAAACAGATAACGCTTCGTAAGATGTCAGAACTTTTAGAGAAGAAAGGCATCAAGGTTTGTGGAACGGCAGAAGAGTTCTATGGAGATTCCGACCGATGGGAGGATGACAACATGGAAAATGACAGCGGATTGTGGATAGCTGCCGATGAATGTTACGACTTCCCATTCTTCGACTACTATGGACGTGGAGTTGATGATTCTTTGGAGAAGTTAGCTGATGACAACGGATACTATTGGGAATGGAACGACCCTGGAACTATAATGATTTGGAAACACTGAACACATGGGAAAACTATTAGCAGTAGGCACAACGAATGCAAAGACTGCGAAGAATAGTAGGGCGAGTGCCATCATGTACCTTGCCCCACATATTCAGAACAGCAAAGGCATAAACATCTGCCCGAAGGCATCGGAAGGGTGTGCGTTGGCTTGTCTATACAAGGCTGGGCGTGGTGCGTTCAACAGCGTACAGACAGCACGGATAAAAAAGACAGAACGATTCCTTTCAGACAAGCAAAAGTTTGCTGAGGATTTGTATGCAGAACTCATCAAGCTCAACCGCAAGGCAGAGAAGAAAGGTGAACAGATAGCCGTACGACTCAACGGAACATCCGATCTTGATTTCATTGGCATCATCAACAGAAGACTCGGTGTCGATGTGTTGGATGAGTTCCCACACCTTGTGTTCTACGATTACACAAAGATTGTGGGCAAGGTGCGCAAGTATATCGATAGGTCTGATAGGTACAGAATCACCTTCAGCAGAGCAGAGGACAACCATGACGATGCCATGTCTGCACTCAAGATTGGTGCGCCAGTTAGCGTGGTGTTTGGTGTTCAGAAGAAGGGCAATCTTCCGAAGATGTGGAACGGATACAAGGTGTTGGATGGTGATACATCGGATGACCTTATGATAGACAACAAGGGTGCGTATGTGATTGGACTGCGATTCAAAGGCAGTAAGACATCTATGCAACAAGGTATTGACAACGGATTTGTAATAGAAGTGTAAACCAAAAACAACAACAAATGAGTGAGATTAAACATACGCCCCAAATGTTGGATGCATTGAAGGGTGCTGATCAGTTCAAGGATGACTTGGTCGGCAGAAAGATTATCCAAATCCGAAGGATGACAAAAGACGAGATGGATAATTTCGGTTGGTACAGCAACCCAGTTATAATCCGCCTAGACAACGGAGCATCCCTCATTCCGATGAGAGATGACGAGGGTAACGATGGGGGAGCAATGGAATTGATAGATTGGGAGGGTGACTCAAAGATACTCTTCACACGATAGTTTAACCGCCAAAAACAAACAACAATGGCAAAATTTGAATGGACAGACAAGTCTGTCAAGGGCTTCGCCCATGTGTATGCGAGTTCGAAATACTCAACTCATGTCAACTTTCCGTATGACATCAGCAACTACAAAGGGAAGCTGATAGACGAGAAGTTGGAGCAGTTCAAGTTGGATTTCTCAAGGTCTGAAGAGAGGCTTCGTGAGGAGAACGAGAGTCTGCACATCAAGGTGCAACGACTAGAAACTCTTCTCAAGTCAGCGATGTCAGACCGAGGATATGTAATAAGAAAAAACAAATGAGTATGGTGCAAAGAGTAAATGGCTACACCTTCAAGTACGATGAGGACAACAATATGTACGAATGTCGTGGTGAGGTGTATTACGATGACGAACACGACCCAATGCCGGAGCCTGGGCTTTGGAGAGCTGCGGGTCTGCTATGTCAAAAGCTAGGGAATGGCGAATGCCATCCTCATCCAAAGGGAACAATAGCAGAGCCTGAATACTCCGAGAAGGGGTGGGTAGAAGTAGTAATCTTAAAACAACAAACAAATGAATGAAGGAATCTTTCTAAAGAAGAGAAACATCACCGTTCAACCATGCAGTTGGTCGGGCAACACGCAGTTCAGATCTGATGAGTCAGAGGATGGCTATGAGATGTATGTGCGTGAGGGTGATGAGATGTGGAACAAGTCAAAAGGACGCTACGAAATCCACCTTGGTTGTGAGGGTGGCATCTACAGAGATGAGTACGACTTCATATCCATGATTGAGCATAACCTCAGAAATGGAGACTACGATGACTCAACCATTGAGTTTGACGAAGAGGTGTGGGAGCTTATCGATTGGGATGACCTTGATGCTGACTACACACTGCCTCACAGAGAATCGGGATTATACGTTCGCTAAAAACGAAGACTAATGGGATACTACACACAACATACCTTGCAAGTTCGCAAGATGAAGGACGGCAAACCCGTGGGCAATGAGATGGACTCCGAACGCCACGAAAGGGCTATAGAATCGTATTCGGAATACCCACAAGGCTACCTATGGGGTGATGTCCAGAAGTGGTACGATTGCGACCGTGATATGAAACACTACTCCGCAAAGCACCCCGACACCTTATTCATTGTCACGGGACATGGTGAGGAGGAGGGTGACATCTGGAAAGCATACTACCACAATGGTAAGATGCAATATGAGAGGGCTAAGATTAGCTTCTCTAGGTTCAACTCAAGTAAACTAACATAGAATGAAGCCTACAAAACCGAAGTACATATATCGAGCGATGCAATACGAGGATTGGATAGACAAGTACAAGCCTCTAGAGGATGAGTGGTGCAGACCCAAGGACATGGATCCGAACTGCCAAGACACCATCTCGTTCGATGAATTCAAGAAGCTTGTCAAAGAGTGTAAGGTGTGGACACTCGTAAGCGTGGACAATGGTAATGATACTGTTGTCCTCAGCGGATACCGAAGGGTGAACAGACTCGAACACTACATATGTGAAATTGCATACAAACCTAACGAAGACATAGAAGTACAATGAAGATACTTGTAGCTTGTGAGGAAAGCCAAGCAGTAACGAAACAACTACGAGCAAAGGGTCACGAGGCATTCTCTTGTGACCTACTGCCTTGTAGTGGAGGGCATCCCGAATGGCACTTCCAAAAGAGTGTGTGGGATGTCATTGACATGGGGTGGGACATGATGATTGCCCATCCCCCATGCACATACCTTGCGGTGAGTGGAGCGAGGTGGTTGTACAACAAGGATGGCTCAAAGAATGAGGAGCGATGGAAAAACCAGGCGGAAGCCTTGGATTTCGTCCGTAAGCTGATGGATGCTCCGATAGATAAGATAGCCATCGAGAACCCTATAAGTGTAATAAGTACACATATACGGAAGCCCGATCAGATAGTACATCCATATATGTTTGGTGACAAGGCGAGTAAGTCAACTTGCTTATGGCTCAAGAACCTACCTCTGCTAACCCCTACAGACATCGTGGAGAAGGGCGAGTACAAGGAGTGGGTATGCTCAAAGACCGGAAGGAAGAAGCGACAAGCCACTTGGTACTACGAGGCTCTGCTCAAGGCTAAGACACCAGAGGAGCGCAGAACATTACGCAGTAAGACATTCGAAGGTATAGCCAAGGCAATGGCTGATCAGTGGACATAAAACAACAAACATGGGATATAGCAAACGAGAGTTCGGTAAGCTGATGGAGCAGATGAATCCTTTGATACAGCATCTCGAAGATGAGATTCATTGGGCAGAACAAGAGTATCTGCACGGCATCCAATCCGAAGTAAAGAGAGTGCAAATAAAAAAGAAACAACTTAAAACAAAGAACAATGGGACAATTTAGTTGGATTACACAAGACACAGACGAGGCTATCAGAGAGTGTTTCGGATGCGATTTCGAAGAACAAACAACCGCATATCTACACGATGACAAAGGCAATGTGTGGGAGGAGAAAAGATATGAAGGGTATGGTGAGTTTGGAGGCAAAGACTTCTACCAGTTACTCGCTGAGATGAATGAATGCGAAGGGTTGACAGGAGATACATACCACGACAGAGATATAGGCATTGACCTTGCTTTCAGTGGTGAAAAGTTCATATCACCCAACCTAACAAGATGTAGACAATGGGAGTGGATAGACGAAGCCCCTGAAAGCGACCCTAATCAAGGATGGGGAGAATACTAAATCAAAGCAACAATGAGTGAGAAGAAAAAAGAAATCATCGAATTGCTAATTGACAATTTCGATAGAATGAATATGGAAACGCCATCAAACTTTGACGAGATAGCCGATTTCGTTTATGAGTATATAAAGGCTGACGGCTCGGAATTCAAAGAGTTCTTTCACATCGAAGACTTGGTGGTATTTGGATTCAGAAAATGGATGGAATCTAAATCAAAGCAACAATGAGTAAAGAGAGAGAAGATATGGAGGTGAATGGAATTGATTTCCTCCGAAGACTTGTGCGTGCCTATGGATGGAGAGCTGAGTGGTTAAACGACAACAAATCACCCAAGCAATTATGTGATGAGTTCCTCCTCTATATCGAAGGAAAGACAGACCTTGATGGAAATAAGTATGAAGACTAAAACAAAGCAACAATGAGCAACTGGAAAGAACAGAGAAGGCGAATGGTGTTGACAAAGGAAGGCTATGGACATTGGAGAATATCCATCTTGTCCGCATCACCTGTCAATCAGAAGGTGATTAAATCTTGCCTCACGACAAACGCAATGGCTATCGATGACTTCATGTCTGAAGACACAGAATACGATGGGAGATACCTCCGTATCAAGTCGGGTACGGAAGAGTTGTGGGCAGAGGTGCAACGCAAGTATCAGTTAGATAGGAAACTCAGTAAACTAAACACCAAAGAGAGATGAGTGAAATTGAAGAAGTATTTGAAAGAAACTATGACAACCCACTTAAAAAAGATGGGACACCAAAGCCAAACAAGAAACTTGGAGACTTTGAGATAGTTAAAACTCTTTACCAAGGTATGTACGAATCAAAGAAAATAGGTATTAAAGACGGCAAGAAGTACCTAATAGAAGAGATTGAAGTATGTGGTTGGAATGGAGGTAGTAGGTTTGAAGTGTACTGTATTGATTAAACACAAATAAGCAATGAACTACGATGAATGGAAGTTGGCTTCACCGCCAGAATCAACAGAGGTGACAGATTGCTGCCGTAGCAGTGAATACTACGAGGAGTATAGTGAGGAAGAAGACTGCGATGTAACCATATGCGAGGAGTGTGGAGAGCCTTGTCGGGTGGTTGAATGGTATGACTGATAATATTACATTTGCACCGCCAAAAACAAAGCTATGACCCTCATCAAAAAGAACATCGAAGCAATCATAGTGCTGTCCACTATCAGCATTGTGTGTGCAGTTTGTTTGGCTCTCGGTTTGCATAGTTGAGAATTTCTTTGTAGTGTTGCAAAGTAATGCGAGAGCATTACGAAACTTCTACTCCCTAACAAAGTTGGATGGTGGTTGGATCAGGCAACTGCTCCCTTGCTGAAAGGGGGCTGTCAACTCATCGATAGAAAGATGAGATCGGACTGGCAACTTGGTTCGTTAGTGCATCGACAACTCACCGACAACTCGGAGTTTGGATGTCACCTTGTTTAGCTTTTAGTAGGTTTTGGCTAAACTTGGTGGCTCCTCTCCAATCTACACTCCAATCTGGAGTTTGGTTTAATCTAAAAACAACAAACAATGAATGAGAAATTTGAAATGATACAGCATTTTGCTTGTCAAATCATCAAGGCATCTTTGGACAGAAACCTGGTGAATGCACACCACTACCATGCAAAGATGGATAGGGTACTGAATGAATTGTATAGTAAAATAGAGAGCGATGAGAAAAGCTAAAACAATCATCCATGTGAATCAGCACATCATTAAGTCTAATAGCAAGAATGATGAGCGACATCCGGTACTCACTTGTAAGCATAGAAAAGAGAACAACTATGCCCATGAAGCTATCATCTTAGATAAAGATGGTAATGAATGTGCGAGGGTGATATACAGACCTGACAACCCACTAAGTTGTGGTGCAAAAGTTTGGATAGAAACCTACAATGAAGTAAATTTGATAAAAGACAAATATGCAACAGTCGAAAGTGAATGCCTTGAAAACAATTGTCAACGATGAATTCTGCGTGAATGTTGATGACAAGAGTAGGTGCAGGGATATAGTTAGTGCAAAGAAAGCTTTCTCGCTTGTGTTGAGAGATTACAAACAGCCTTTTTCTAGGATTGGTAGGTTTCTTGACAAGAACCACTCCACCATCGTCCATTACATGGACAACATTGAACATGAGCTAAAAACTAATGTTGAGTTCAGAGAGCGTGTGAAGAGGGTGGGGGATAGATTCAAGTCTGTCATGGCATACGATGACAATATCCTTGTAAAGCCAGTGCATGAAGAGGAAATTGAAAAGTACATGGAGTATGCTGATCAGAATAAAGCTCTCAAACAAACGATTCGCAAGTTAAAGAAGAGAGAGGAAGAGCTTCTCGACAGCTTAGATAAAGCTGTTAGAAAGGATAGTAGGATAAAAGATTTGTGTGATATGCTTGAGCAGAGAGTTCCTCAAGGGAAAGAGGATGAGGCATACAAGTATATATACAGAATGATGAATGGGTTCGGCAGAAAAAACTATAACTGTAGCTGAGTCATGATTATAATAGATTTAGTAAAAGCACTTTTCATATGTGTATTTGGGTGGGTATTCATTGTAGCCTGGTGCTTCATTGAAGCCCTACTAATACCCGTAAAGCTAATCGCCAACATATTAAAATCTTAGATGTGAAAAATGGATGTGAATGGCTTCTGCGCGGATGCGACTGCTCTCCTACTGAAGCTTGGAAGTGCTACGAAGAAAACAAAAGAAAAATTGCACAACACCAACCGATGAACTATATTGGCAAACGCAAAAAAGATAACAATCAAAACAACAGATAAATGGGAACACACAAGTTCAAAACAACAAACATCAAAGGGAAGCAGTACGTTGAGGTCAACCAGCGTCTATTGTATTTCCGTAACGAGAGCAAGTATGATGGGTGGTCTATTACAACAGACTTCCTTGCGCTTGACTCCGAGTCATGCGTGGCACAGACAACCATCAGCGACAACGAGGGTAGGGTAATCGCCCAAGGTACAGCTCAAGAGGACAAGAGCAGTAGCTACATCAACAAGACAAGCTACATCGAGAACTGCGAGACATCTGCTGTGGGCAGAGCCTTGGCTATGCTGGGCATTGGCATCGAGACATCCATCGCCTCCTCGAATGAGGTGAGCATGGCTATCGCAAAGCAAGAGGGTACACAAAATAAGGTTGCTTCTAAGAAAGCAGAGAAGAAGTCAACAGACATCACTGTCCTGTTCAGCCGTGCAGAAGACTTCCTAAAGAAGAATCCAACACAAGACAACCTCGCCAAGGTGCTGAAGAAGTACGATGGTGAGTTTAGTTTGCAACAAGCAGCTATGCTTGGTGACATCGTAAATAAGAAGTAAGATGGCAAAGTTTGTAAGAGTAGAGAACTGGCACATCAACCTCGATAACGTGAAGTCGTTCAGACCAAACGGAGAGGACAAAATCACATTCGTCTTCAAGGATGGAAGCGTTGAGGTGTATGAGGTGACAGACACACAGAAGAACTTGCTAATGAACCTATCACAATGACAGACGTAGAAAGATTTAAGGATGACAGTCAGTACTACGCTGACACCAAGTACCTGTCCAACTCCAATATCGGGAGGATGATGGAGGACGTACACACCTTTAAGAAGTATATGGATGGTGAGTATGAATACCCCGCCAACCCTAACTTCGTTGTTGGGAGACTGGTACACACCGCTGTGCTTGAGCCTGAGAAGTATACAGACTTCAAAGTGGTGGCTGTAAAGGACAGACGATCTAAGGGATACAAGGATGCTGTCGAAGAGCATGGATACGACTGGGTGGTGACAGAACCCGAACACCTCATGGCTCAAGAAATCAAGCAGAACATCGAGAACAACGACAAGCTATCAGAAATGCTTGTGTTTGCTCAGACAGAAGTTCCTTTCACCAAGTCCATCAATGGTGTTGACTGCAAGGGTAAGGTGGATGCCGTGACGGAGATTGACGGAAAGAAAGTAATCATCGACCTCAAGACTACGGGTAAGCCTGTGTCTCAGTTCGCCCGATCCGCCCGGTCTTTTGACTACGACAGACAAGCAGCAATGTATCTCGAACTAACGGGAGCAGATGAGTTTGTATTCTTAGTTGCTAACAAGGAGACCAGGAGCTTAGGTATATTCACTTGTTCAGACAGCTTCATAAGTAACGGCTCACACAAGCTAAACTTTGCAATTGATATGTACAAAGAACTGTTCATAAGTGGTGGATATTCTTCGGACTATTTACACCTTGGAGAACTTTAATAATCTACTTTAGTAGAGCCTTTAAATTTTAAAAAACAGATAAAGATGGCAGAAGTGAAAAGAGAATACAGCTCAATCCTCGTTGGTAAGTGCAACGATGCAAAGCTTAACGATGATGGCACTCCGTGGCTCATTCCTTTTGGAATTCCACAAGAGCAACTCAAAGAGATGTTGACAATGGTTAACGACCGTGGGTGGCTGAATGGTGGGTTGCGCAAGACCAAGGCTGGTGCCTGGGTGGTGCAAATCAACAAGCCCAACCCCGTTGAAGAGGGAGCAAAACAAACTGCTGACGATCTTCCATTTTAAGGGAGGTATGCTCTGACACCTCGGAAAGACGAGGGTTCATTTGTTGCAAGGGGAGGGGGCTTTACGCCCCCTTTCTTTTACACTAAAGTTATGGCAAGAAAAAAAGTTGAATGGTTCTTCAGTAGAACCGCTTGGTATCCTTATAGTTGGCACGGCTTCTGGCACGAACACAAAGAAATTATGCCAACAGCTAGCGGAACAAGGCTAATTATTATTAACTTCGGGTGGAGAGACTACGGATTCTTCTACTTCAAAGAAGAGTTTCCACTTAAAAAAGAAAGCAAAGATGAATTTCAAACCACTGATTGAAGCGCAGTACAAGTCTATGTGCGATAAACAAATCGCCAAGAACGAGGACTACGGAAACTCAGCATTCGAAGACATCGAGGTGATGGGGAGGAAGATACCAGCTATTGATGCCTGTCTGTCCCGCATGAGCGATAAGCTGAAGAGACTACAGAGCAAAGATCTGATGGTTGATGAGACACTAGACGATACACTCATTGACCTTGTCGGATACATAGTAATATACAGTATCCTTAAAAACAAAGAGCAATGAAAGAGGAAGACGAGAAAAGATTATTAAATGAACATGAGAAAGCTATGGCTGAAGCGTTGGCTTTGGTTTTACTTGCATTCTCCCTTGGAGTTGCCGTATTAGTATTCATTGCTTGGGTGGTTAATTTCTGGAGGTGATGAGAGTCAGTATAGCTGCAAGCTTATTTGATAGTAAGATACATGAGATAGGGGTTGACAAAGCCCTAGAGCGCATCAAGAACGGAAACTCTAAGGATAGAGTGGAAGAGGTGAGAAGCGGTAAGAAAGATGCTAAGAAGCAATTGCCAGTTGTACTGTTCTCTGGAATGTTTGAGCAGAGAAAAGACTCTAGCCTCAAGAAACATTCTGGTTTTATTGTGTTGGACTTCGACAATCTAACGGATGTAGAATATGCCAAGACAAAGCTAGCAACAGATGAACACAGCTACGCCACATGGATCAGTCCTTCCGGTAATGGAGTGAAGGTGTTGGTGAGGGTGACAAACCCTGAGCATCACGAGAGTCACTTCAGAGCCTTGGAGAAGTACTATGACAAGGCGTATGGATTGGAGATTGACTCCACGGGAAAGAACACCTCACGGGCTTGCTACGAGTCCTATGACCCAAGCATTGTAATCAATAAGGATTGCAAGAAGTTTGGGGCTATGCTCTCCGAGAAGAGCAACAATCAATCTGTCGTAACCCTTGGGGAGATGACAGACTACATGAAGCTCAACATCGCTGCCACTATGGTGAGGGAAGCGAAGGATGGGGAGAGACATGACAAGCTTCTCCGTGCCTCCAGGCTTTGCGGTGGATACATCTCTGCGGGTAGGATGGAGCGTGAAGTGGTGGAGTCTGTACTCCTCAGAGAGTTTTCTAGGAGAGACTACGACACCGAATACAACCCATCTCTCACAATCAAAGATGGCATAAACGAGGGGATGAGCTTCCCGTTGACAGAAACCATTGCTGACGAGAAGAAGATAAGGAGGGAGCAGATGGTGGAGAATGGGGACTTGTCCTTCATCTCTTCAGACGAGGATGACTTGCAATGGATGGCTGACTTTGCTGCCGGAAGGATACAAGTGGGACTAACTACGGGGAGCGATGAGATGGATAAGCACTTCGTTTACAAGCGTGACTTCACAATCATCAACGGCATATCCAATGTAGGTAAGACATCGTTCGCCCTCTACATGATTGTAAACTCCGCTGTTCGACACGGATGGAGATGGCTGATATACTCTGCCGAGAACAAGACAGCCTCCATCAAGATGAAGCTTCTTCAGTTTGCCCTGGGTAGATCTATCAACAAGATGACTGCCGGAGAAATGCGAGAGGGGATGAAGTGGATAGGAAAGCACTTCATTGTCATCACCAACAAAGAGGTGGTGTCATATACAGACTTGCTAGTCTACTCCGAGAGGCTTATGGCAAACAACATGAACTTCGATGGTTTCTTCATCGACCCCTACAATGCCCTCAAGATTGAGATGGCTCATGGCAGTAGCCTTTCCACACACGAATATCACTATGAGAGTGCATCAGAGATGTTGACGTTCAGCAACGGCAA
>Ga0208917_1000578_pt1 | contig 18674 bp, 19 predicted proteins | sample DEB08_DNA_10_FD_185500 | JGI IMG/M metagenome (GOLD analysis project Ga0208917, IMG submission 185500) | Aqueous microbial communities from the Delaware River and Bay under freshwater to marine salinity gradient to study organic matter... | ecosystem: Environmental > Aquatic > Marine > Coastal ...
GAATAGGGCGTTGATGTATGAATCTACTCCCTTTCCATGATATACTATCTCTACATACCCTTTGTTTTTCAAGGGGAGGACGGTCCTTTCATACAGTTTCTTCCTGCTCTTCGCAAGGGATTTAGCTATATGGTTAACGGTGAAGAACTCGTAATCGTAGGCAAACAAAAGGAATTCAACCTCGGCTTGCCCTATATCATAGTTAGCTTTTACGTCTCGGAGAACGAGTGATAGCTTTTTAAGTTCATTTTTTTTGACGTAACGTTTGTTGAGTTTACTGAATTGTCTGCGTTGACGACCCGGATGGTGTCTACTCATTAGCTGTATATTTGCTGTAAATTTAAGAACATGGCGACTCTTGCTGGAACTAGAGTAAAGGATACGTACCAAGGGATGCTCAAGACATCCGACGCATCATCTCTCACCACATCATTAAAGGTAATCGAAGATGGCATAGGAAACTCATCTGCGCTTTCTCTTTCTACCACAACAGTCAAGGCAGAGAGCCTTGAGATTAATACCGTTACTAGCGGAAGCACAAGTGGCAACGCATTGGTTTGGAACTCGACCAGTAAGGCTGTAGAGTATAGAGCATTCCCTTCTAATGAGACAGTAACAACAACTCTTGGAGGTACTACATCTCCAACCATTACCATTGAAGCTGCGGATGCCTCCAGCACAACTATCACTCTTTCAGCTAGAAATGGATTGGGGTACACTCGTTCTGGTAATACAATTACTATCGGAAGGGGTGATGAAACCATAAACAATATCAGCGTCAATACAACCCTGAATAGCAGTGATTCAGGAAAGATATACTACGTTACTAATCTTAGTGGTACGCTTAACATCACACTTCCACCTGCTGCGATTGGTGTTAACTTTAAAATCATCCTCAAGAATATATTAGGCGGTCAGGTTAACATCTTAACTGCTAGCGGTGACTACTTCTTCGGTAAAGCTGTTGTGACCTCGAATGCTGCTACTGGTCAGTCTCGCGTTCAAACATTAGCTGCGAACGCTTCTAAAAATATAATTAACTTAGACGCGGACGTTTCTGATACCGGTGGAAATACCGGAGACGTTATTGACTTGCTTGCTGTTGATTTTGACAATTGGCTTGTAAACGCAAGCCTAACCACCTCTAGCGCTACGGTTGGAGCTCTCGATGTATTCCCTACCCCATAATTAGTAACTTCATGACATGGATGACATTCTTAAAAAAGCCATGTTCCAAGAAGTCAGTGTGGTTCTGGAGCAGATTGAAGAGATTATTGAGAAGTATGGTTACTCTGGAGACTTGGTGTATACCGCAGCCTTTGGGGTGCTAGAAGAGCAAGGGGAGGAAGAGAATCGCTGGAGCCTAGCTTATGGATACAACTGTAAAGACGATGATGAGTTTACAGAGTTCATGAGCCTTCAGGTAAAAGCTTTTACCGAATCCACGGATGAGGAGCCACCAGAATTTATTGGTTACTCACTAAACTGAATACCATGAACGTAATTAGAAAGATTGTCATTGGGCCAAACCCCAAAGACGCAATGGCGTACTACGTCGGAATGAAAGCGGGCGGAGCGAAGGTCTCAGCAATCAAAGAGGACGATGCGGCACTGTACAAGTACAACGTAAGGCGTTACCATGTTTACCTAGAGGACGAAGATTCAACGTATATTTGGAAGACGGTTGAGAACCAGCCAATTCTAATTGAATACGATTGTAACTTCGAATGAAAGCATTAAGACATTTTATTGTCAACGTGCCAAGCAAGACTAACGACACTATCAAGCTTGGCGATAAAGAGATTTTCCTTGACACGAGATTCGACGAGTTTAACCATCGCATCTGTTATGGGCTCGTCATGTCTGCCCCTCATGTTATTGAGACAGGAGTAAAGGAAGGAGACCTTTTATTTTTTCATCACCATGTTACCCAGAATAAGACGCTATCGCTCGGTGACGACAACTACCTTGTTGTGTACGATGAAGAGAACCCTCGCGGCTCTCATGCTATTGCGTACCGGGACTCGGAAGGGGAACTTCATATGCTGTCGGAGTGGGTGTTCGTACAACCGATTGAAGACGAGACTGAGGAAGAGGTGACTTCATCCGGAATCATCATAGACATCAAGGTAAAGGAGAGGGACGACAGAGAGGCCATTGTGTTTATGCCGCATAAAGAGCTGGCTCGTCAAGGCGTTAAGGTTGGTGATGTCGTTGGGTTTGACAGAGACTCAGACTACAAGATGAAACTTGACGATGATACTGTTGTGTATAGAATGAGACTAGACGATATTAGTTATGTCAAGACAAGTTAAATTCACCACAGTCGAAGCGGCCCAAAGACTTATGAAGTCTATGGAGATTGCTATAAACAATATGATTGATGAAGTTAAAAGACCTGTTGACCCGGAAGCTGGAGGGAGTGCTAGAAAGGCTGAGCTGCAAAGTATCAAGCAGACTGCGGTGGACTGCAAGGAGCTTCTGGTGGAACGGCAGCGGCTTGAACAGATGGTTAAAGACCTACACTCAAACGGAAACATCGAGGAACAAAAAGACTACTCCGGAGGGTTTGCGGAGAAGTTCTCAAAATAAAATTCATGGCAAAGAATCAAATAGTAACATTCATTCGGAAGCCGAAGCCGAATAATAAGGGAGTTCATTCCAAGACCAAGAGCTCAAAGAACAAGCGCTCTAAGCTGTATAAGAAGCGTTATGCAGGACAAGGAAGATGATGTTATCAAGATTTGTCCCAACGGTACACTCGGAGATATCATCGAGATTGGTGGGCTTCGCATTGGCCTTCCCGAGACTCCGAAAGGAAAAATCAAAGGACAGGAGCTGGAGGCAAATATGCAGGTGTGGGAAAGAGTACCTATGCCAAAAGAATTGTCCCGTATTAGAAGTATGGATGAGTGGTCAGAAGCGCCGAAAGAGTTTCGAGAGAAATTTCATTCATATATCGAAGAGGAGTTTCGAAGGCGTAGGGATGGTTTTTGGTTCTACAATAAGGGTGAGCCTACGTATATTACCGGTAGACACTACATGCTCTTACAGTGGACGAAAATTGATATTGGATACCCATCATACCTCGCGTTCCAAAGGGACATCTTTCTTCACATGGCTGCGTGCGAAGCTGACCCTCGTTGTATCGGTCAGCTTTATACTAAGTGTCGCCGCTCTGGGTATACTAATATCTGTAGCTCTGTTCTTGTTGATGAAGCTACTCAAGTTAAAGACAAGCTTCTTGGCATTCAGTCGAAGACTGGTAAGGATGCTCAGGAAAACATCTTCATGAAAAAGGTGGTGTCGATGTTTCGGCACTACCCATTCTTCTTCAAACCCATTCAAGATGGTACTACCAACCCAAGGGTGGAGCTAGCCTTTAGAGAGCCCTCCAAAAGAATCACCAAAAAGAATAAGACAACCGGTGTTGGTGATGCGCTGAACACAGTACTTAACTGGAAGAACACAACGAATAACGCATACGACGGTGAGAAGCTGCACATGCTTTATCTCGATGAGGCAGGCAAGTGGGAGAAGCCTACTGATATCCGAGAGGCTTGGAGGATAGAGAGGACCTGCTTAATAGTTGGTAGACGAATCATAGGAAAGGCTATGGTGGGTTCTACGGTAAACCCAATGGACAAAGGAGGCGAAGAGTACAAACAGATTTGGCGTGATTCAGACCCAGCGAACAGAAACGCAAACGGACGAACCACATCAGGACTGTACAGATTATTCATCCCTGCCTACGAGTCACTCGAAGGGTTCTTTGACAAGTTCGGAAACCCCATAGTAGAAGACCCGGAAGAACCCATAGAAACTCTTGAGGGAGATACTATGTCTTTTGGTGCTAAGACCTTTCTCAAGAATGAAAGAGATTCATTGAGGGGAGACGCTAAAGAACTAAACGAATTAATTCGGCAGTTTCCATTTACACCTGACGAGGCATTCAGAGATAGTATCGAGGGTAGTCTGTTTAACATTGGAAAGATTTACGAGCAGATAGAACATAACGATGAGCTGTTCCCAAACCCAGTTGTTCGTGGGAATTTCCAGTGGGCAAACGGAGTAAAGGATACCAAGGTGACATTTAACCCAGACCCTCAAGGCAGGTGGCATGTGTGTTGGATGCCGGACAAGGAGAGCAGGAGTATACTTCGCTCTGAAAGAGGTAAATGGGTCCCCCCAAACTCACACCTAGGCTGCGGTGGGGTTGACTCTTATGACTTGGACGCTACGATAGATAGCCGTGGTTCGAAGGGAGCTTGTCACATATACAACAAGTTTAGTATGAACGATGCTAGCAATATGTTCGTAGCCGAGTATGCAAGCCGCCCACCCATGGCTAAGATATTCTACGAGGATGTGTTGATGGCTGCTGTGTATTATGGGTACCCTCTCCTTATAGAAAACAATAAGTATGGTATCGTAAGATACTTTGAATCAAGGGGTTACGATGGTTATGTTATGGAGAGGCCAGAGCATCTTAAGTCATATGGGGGTGCAGCGGTGAAGACAAAGGGCATACCGTCTAACTCTCAAGACGTTATACAGGCTCATGCTTCAGCTATTGAAGACTATGTCCACAACCATGTAGGTCTTGATGAATCGGGCAATCCGGGTAGGATGTATTTCAACAGAACCTTAGAAGATTGGATTGGATTTAAAATCGACAAGAGAACTAAGTTCGACCTTTCGATTAGTTCAGGATTAGCGCTATTGGCGGCTCAAAAAGTAAAGCCCAAGAAGCCACCAGCAAACTTTGAAGATAAGGTTTTCTTCCGGAGATATAAACCGAGATAAGGCTCGCCGTGTATTGCTATATTTGCACATGAGCCCAAAGAATACATAATGACCCAAGGGAACAAAAATAACAGATACGGAAATTTTCCAGACCCCTTTGCGTCACCAGAAGAAAAATCGGGTAAGGCTTACGGCCTCAAGTTTGCAAAAGCAATTGAAGGGCAGTGGGGTCATGGAGATGACCAGTCGTCTTTGTTTCGTCGTCGGATGCATGACTTTGAAAAAAATCGTGACTATGCAAACGGAACTCAAGACACGTCTGTTTACAAACAGATTCTAAACTCACTCGACCCGAACAATGGTGATGGGAGTTTGTTAAATCTAGATTGGAGCCCAGTTCCAATTGTTCCTAAGTTCGTGAAGGTTGTGGTGAACCGCATCCTATCCCGAAAGCCCTACCCGTCTGTAGAGGCCATCGACCCAATCAGCAAGGCTGAAAAGGAAAAAGCTAAAGCAGATGTAGAGTCTTCCATTAAGGATAAAGAAATCCTTGAACAGGCTAAGGCACTTGGCTTGTCCCCAAAGATTGACCCAGACATTCTTCCCGAAACAACGGAAGAGGCTGAGATATTCATGGAGCAAAACATGAAGACCAATGCTGAGATTGCAGCGCAACTTGGTATAGCCCTAACCTTGGATTGGAATGATTTCGACCAGAACGTTTATCGAAGAGCTGTTGAGGATTTAGTGGTGTGTGGTATGAGCGTAGTTAAAAGGGACAATGACCCGAACTACGGAATCACAACAAAGTACATCGACCCAGCTTTCTTCCTTCACAGCTACACGGATGACCCTAACATGTCTGACATCGTTTATGCTGGCCACATTAGAAGGATAAGCATTCAGGAGCTGAAGCGTCAAGCATCGGGTCAGATAGACGAGAAGAAGTTTGAGGAGCTGGCACAGACGGTCATGCACAAAAACTACAATGACACCTCTGCATTTCACAATAGGGCGTATGACAGGAACTCAAGAAAGCACTCGTATGGATATGACGACTATCTAATTGATGTTATGGAGTTCGAGTACTTGTCTGTGGATTGTGTCTACTACGAAAGCAAGGACTCTCAATTTGGAAATAGTGGATTCTACTTTAAGGGTTCTGACTACAAGATGCCGAGTAGTTCTGTTTACGACAGAGAGCCATACAAGATGGAGAACCAGACTGTGTACGGAGGTTCTTATATCATGGGTACGGACATCATTTACGATTACGGAATCAAAAAGAATATCCCTAAAAACATTCATGACCTAACAAAGGCTAGGCTTTCGTATAGCATTGCTTGCACCAATTTGCGTAAGATGCAACCGAAGTCTATCGTAGGTAGTGTCATTGGGTTTGCCGACCAGCTTCAACTCACACACCTAAAGATTCAGCAGGCCGTAGCTAAAGCTAAACCTGATGGAGTTTTGGTTGACATCGAGGGATTGGAAAATGTACAGCTCGGTAGAGGTGGTGAATTGCAACCGCTTCAGATTCAGGACATATATGAGCAGACGGGTGTGTTCTACTACAGAAGCAAGAACCCAGAGGGCGGATTCCAAAACCCTCCTATTCGCTCCATAGAAAACAGTATCAGAAACATTAACGAGTACATTAATCTGTACAATCATTACTTGCGTATGATTCGGGATGCGACCGGAATCAACGAGGTAATGGATGCTAGCACACCGAAGGGTGATGCTCTGGTTGGTGTTCAGCAGCAGGCAATTGCAGCAGGGAACAATGCGTTGTATGACATTACGAACGCTAGCATGGTTCTGTACAAGAGGGTTTGTGACGACGTAGTGAAGTGCTTGCAGGTAATTCCTAACGACTCGGTATTGTATAGGGTCTACGAGAAGTCCATTGGTGAAAGGTCGATGGAGATTCTACATAGCTTTAACGAGTTACCCATGTACAATTTTGGTGTAAGGGTGACGCAGGAAATGTCTGATGACGATAGAATATTCCTTGAGCAAAACGTACAAGCCACCCTCGCTCAAAAAGAGATAGACCTTGAGGATGCTATGGCTGTTCGTCAGGTAAAGGATATTGACCAAGCTCAAAGACTTCTTGCTGTGAGAAGAAAGAGAAGACTCTCAGAACTTCAGTCGCAACAGCAGCAAAACATTCAACTGCAAGCTCAAGCTAACGCTCAAGCGCAACAACAGGCTATGCAGATAGAAGCTCAAAAGATGCAGATGCAGGCTCAGTTGGAAGCTCAAAAGATTCAACTCAAAGGTCAGGTGGAAGTCCAAGTGGCTTCTGCCCTTCATGCCATGAGAAAGGAACTTGAAATTATAAGGGCTGAATCTAGCCTAGGTTTCAAGGCCGATGAGAAAGAGTTCAGAGAAAAGATTGAGGTACTCAAGGAGGACCGTAAGGATGAGCGTGTAGCTAAGCAGGCTATGGAGCAATCAAAGTTGATTTCTCAAAGACAAGGATTGCGGGGGGAGCTAGAGGGAACTAGCTCTGCTGGTAATCAAGATGTAATTAATGAGCTTTTCGGAAATGGCTAACGTAATCAATTTAGACACAGCACAAAGAGTAGACATCACCTGCAGAAAGGGTGATACGTTCTTGCTTGACTTGGACATCACTAACTCATCTGGAACCGCTCTCGATATGAGTGGGCATACATTTAAGTTTGAGGTAAGGACTAGCGACACATCGACGGGCGGTGAAGCTGCTGATGATTTGATTCTAACTACCGAGGACACTGACAACTCAGAAGGGAAGCAGATTACATATGACCCCGACGATAGCGGCAATCTTCAATTTACTGTGTCCGCTACCAATATGTCCGGTGTTGATTCAGGACTATACGTGTACGACATTCAAGCAACAGTGGGTGGTGTGGTTACCACTTGGCTGTACGGAACTTTCAAAATCAATGAGGACGTTAGCATATAATGGAGATTCAATTTTCACTGAGCAAAGGTCCAGCTATATCCTTAGTAAGGGGTAGTACTACTGGAGTATCGTTCGCGGTAAGCAAAGGCATTTCCGCGACAGTATCTCCTGTTGCCACAATCTCAGTAACTACAATCTCCGATGTCAACATCACCAATGTTCAAGATGATGACATTCTTCAGTATAATGCTTCCAGCGGGTTTTGGGAAAATGTACCTCTCGAACATATCCCTGATGACAATAACGTAACCCAGCAAGTAAAGAACGTGTCTGGTGGTCAGCTCTTAAAGGGAACTCCAGTCCACGCTGTTACTGACGCTTCACCACAAGGTCAGCTCGCTTACGTTATTGCGGCACGTGCAGACACTGCCTCCGCTATGCCAGCTACGTTTGTTTTGAATGAAGACTTGGACGATGAGGCTGAGGGCGAAGCTCTTGTCGTTGGGTTGATTTCTGGGGTTGATACGTCTGCTTTTACCGCAGGTGATGTAGTCTATGTTGGGGAGACAGGCGGTTATACAAACGTAAAGCCGACCGGAACGAATCTCATTCAGAACCTAGGTGTAGTCATCAAGTCGCATGGTAGCAATGGAAGCGGCATGGTGTATGGTTCAGGAAGGAGTAACGATGTTCCTAATCTTCCGGACGGTAAGTTCTTTATTGGCTCTTCTACGAATACGCAGGCATCAGTATACACGCTCCCAACATCTGACGGAACTTCAGGTCAAGCCTTAATCACAGATGGTTCTGGCTCTGTTGCTTTTGGTGACGTAGCTTCTCAGGATTTTCTAGATGAGGCTATTGAGGTGTTCTTGCCTGACGGGGGAAACTTTGGTAAGTTCTCTCATACCGACACCATCGCAATTGGCGACGGAACGAAGACCGCTCTTGATATCATTAGAGAGGCGCTGATTCAATTAGGTGAGATAGAAGCACCTTCAATATCTGCTAACCCGAGTAACGTGGGTTTTAGCGACACGCCAATCACCAACGCGACGGCTCAGATTACAGCCACGGTAACAAATCCAAACGTATCCCAAGGCTCCACCATTACCTTCAAGTTCTATAAAAAGATTGGTAGTGGCTCCTTCTCTCTCATCCATACAGAGACAGGGGTTACAGGTTCAACTGCAAGTTATACGCACGAAGAGCTTTACAGTTTTGCCTTTGCTTCAGAGAACCCAACTAACGAACACATCACTTGGAAGGTCAGCGCTGAAGAACCAGACAATGGTCAAGGTGAGGTATTTAGTTCTGAGATTACTTACAACCCTGCATACACACCGCCTAGGTTACTTAATGTAAGTAATACCAATGGCATCAGCCTGCAGCGAGCTACAAATGCTACGGCCACAGTTTCTAGTGACGAAACAGATTTCAATCGACAGTTATATAATGGGGAGAGTAATCTAAAGTTTAAAGTAGAGGTTGAGACTTCAGGAGTTGGCTTGGATAGCTATGCAGTTCTAGATGCTAGCAATAGCTTAGTCGGAAGCGTGGTAGATATATCAGGCGAGTCATTAGATAGTAACGGAAGAACCGGAACGTTTACAATTAATATCGATGACGGTGATGTTGCTATCGGCGACTCCAATACTTATAAAGTAAAAGTGTGGGATAATGTTAGGCCATACACCACCATCAACTCGCCTCACTGTGACTTCGAGTCATCGGTATATGTGGTAAACAGGGTTCCTGTTAGAATGATTATGAGCTCGACCGGGCTTACGGCTTCGAGTTCTGATTCTGATTTTCAGAACATGTACGATGGCGTTACGTCTAATAACGGAATCTCCAGCTACCCAGAGGTGATTACTTCTACTGGGGACTTAGTTGATGGTAACACATCTCAGCTCAGCGTATCTATGATTGTGCCTAACACTCAGGCGGTAGGTGATTATGTATATGTGTTTGTTCCTTCGTATTATTTTTCTGATGGCAGTGGTGGTTATCAGGACTTGACTGGCGGAGGAAACCTTAATCAAGATTTCTTTGAGGACTACGGAGGCAATAACTATACACAACGAATAGAAGAACCACCACAGACTACAGGCGACTTCTGGCTCCTAAAAGAAGGGCTGGACTTGCAGATTCAATTTGGAACTGCGAGCAATAAAATTCCATTTCATGTATTGAGGCTGTACACGGCATTAGCCAACGTTGGCCTCAGAGGTACTTATTACTTACTAAGAAATACGGAGTCTTAATATGCCAGAGTTTAACGGCCCCTTATCGCATTCATCAGATTCAGCAAAGCTGCTTGAGTTAGCTCTCCAGCAGACTAGGGGTATTGGTATATTCAATACCGTATCCGAAAGGAATAGTCTGTCCGAGGCGAATCGCTCGTCTCCATACTTGGCTTATATGTGTAACGACGATACGTTGTACGTATACGATGGTCCGCGTCAATCTGTTGTTGGGCTTGAAGACAAGTATCAGTTAGTAGATAATAGTGATTGGCAAAACACAAGCAACTGGACTGCGGTAGGCGGTAGCGGTTCTGGATTACAAAACGTAGTTGAGGACACGACTCCTCAGTTAGGTGGCGACCTAGATATCAACGGACAGTCTATCGTCTCTACGAGTAATCAGGATATTATCTTTACACCAAATGGTACCGGTCATGTTAACCTCGACGGTGTCGTAGAATTTAAACGATTTCCTGTAGCTAGTCCACCAACCGCTTTTGCGGGGGGCATGTATGCCGACGAAGATGATAATATTTATTTTGGGGTAAACTGAAACTCTGTATCTTAGCAACGAAATTCTAAGCAAAAAATCATGGCAGATTGGAAAAGAGTCTTACTTGAGACGGACATTACACAAACGGTAACGAACGGCGTAACCACCACAGTTCCCTCAGAGGACGCGGTTTATGACGCGATTCAGACAGCAATTAGTGGCTTAAGCAGCACCGAGGGTACTGTAACGTCAGTTATTGCTGGAGCGGGTATGACCCAAACCGGAACATCTACAATAAACCCCACGCTGAATGTGATTGGCGGTGATGGTATTACTGCCAACGCGGACGAAATTGAAGTTACTGTTGATGGTGTAACCATCGAGCTGTCTGCGACAAACGGAAGTGGAGCGGTAAGAGCTAAGACAGCGGCTATTGCAGATGGAGGTACGGGACTTGCTACGGCTGACCAGATTCACGCATTCGTTACTGGACTTGGGTACACAACGAACACAGGTACTGTCACTTCAGTTTCTTCAGCAACGACTAGCCAGCTAACTGTTGCTAACGGCACGACAACCCCATCGCTGACAATCGTAACGGGTGCGGTGGCAGACGGTGGAACTGCTCTTGCTACAGGTGACCAGATTCACGCATTCGTCACCGGCCTTGGATACACGACCAATTCTGGTACGGTTACGTCCGTTATTGGCGGAGACAACATCACCAGTGACGGAAGTACCGTAGTCCCAACGCTGGACTTAGACCAGAACTTGCTTGCTATGATATCCATGAGTGGTGTCAATGCTGCTACTTCTGGAGACGTTAACTTGTCGGGTGGCGACCTCACATTCACGTCAGGTCTTAGTACGGGTACTGGAGTTGGTGGTGACATCTTCTTTAAGGCTTCAGACCCCGGCTCGTCATCTGGTATGACTCAGAACGCTGCTGTAGATGTAATGAAGATTGCTGCGGCAACAACCAATGGTGGTGACCCAGTTGTCACTATTTATGGTGACCTTGTTGTAAACGGAGCAACGTCTTCAGTTGATGTTCAGACTTTGACTGTTGAAGACAAGACAATCTTGGTAGCAGATGGTGCTGGCACAGCTGCCAACGCCACTTCAGCTGGTCTCATTGTAGACACTTCAGGTACAGCAGCCAACAGAGCAAACTTCCTCTGGAAGGACAGCAGCGCAGGAGTTGCTGGATGGGAGTTTAAGGATGACGGTGCTGTGGGCTCATACCCAAGCATGGGTGTCGCTGCACTTACGAAGGGTGCTGCTGACCCAACGTCTTCGATTATGCCTACCGGGGCTTTGTTCTATAATGATGGAACGGCTGGTACTAAAGGCCTGTACTTGTATATCGATTAATAATGCCTATTCTTGGTAAGGGCAGGGATGTCGGTGGGGTTACCACTGACACCCTGACCCAACAAGAGTTAACATTCATCCTAAAAATTTTGCATGATTGCAAATTTGACGGGAAGGATGTACTTTTGTTGGCAGACATAGTGCAAAAGCTACAAAATCAATTGAAGTCCAAATAGACCATAAACATCATTACAATGAAATTAGAGCTTAACGAACTTTACATCGTAAAGACATCAGTAGAAAATCAAACCATAAAGGCCGCTGACGCTAAAATAGTAAGCGCCCTATTAGAGAAGGTCGATAAGGAATTCGAACGGCTTCAAAAAGCAGAGCAGAAAAAGCAGCCAGCCGAGGCTATGGAGGTTGCTAAATAATAGCAGCCCATGTCCACTTGGAAAAAAATACTTACTGAAGAGGACGGTAACCTAGCTACAACCAACCTAACCGCAACGTCCAGCACCAGAATTTTTACGTTTGCGTCAGGAAGCTCTGGGCTTTTCTTTCAAAACTCGTCAGGGGACAACGTTTTTAGCATGTTCTCAAGCGATGCCGGAGCCTCTACAACTTCTCTTTCTGGCGGCATGCAAATCCTTGAGGATACTTCTGGTGCGCAGGGGTGTCTTAAGCTGTTCGCAGGTGCTGTAGGTACTGATTATGTTTGCTTGATGGCAAACTCGTCTGCGTCTGCAGACCAGAACCTTTTCTTCCCCGCAGGACTGCCATCGGCTAATCAGGTTCTGCAGGTCAACTCTGTCTCCGGCTCAGATGTAAACCTTGAGTGGGCTTCCGCTAGTGGTGGTGTCACCATAGATAACTACGCAGAAAACCGAATCCTTACAGCGGGTGACAGCAGCTCCAATATAGACGCAGAAGCCGACCTTACGTGGGATGGCAGTGTGATGGAGGTGTCGGGAAAAATAGAGTATCAGCCAGACGCAAACGTCAGATACGGGGAGTTTTATGACGGTTCAGACGTTGGTCCGTACTTGGGCTTATCTGGAAATAGTGCAGGAGACCTAATGGGTTTTACTAAGGCTGGCGACGTGACAGCCTTCAAGGTTCACACTATGTCGGCGGCGGCGGGTGCCCCAGAATTGCTGGATGCTTCTAGTTCGTCTACTAACATAAACCAAATTGCAGGTATTACAGTTATTACAGTAAATGGGGGTCAAGGAAGCAGAAATTTTTATGTCCGAGGTATGGTTGCGATTCCTCAGTCTGCTGTGAACGGAACATTCAGCAGTAGCTATGGAGACCCTCTTTATCTGGACCCAGCTAGTGCTGGCGTTTTAACGCTAGCTGCACCAACCACATCAAGTACATATAGACGGCAGATGGGCTATGTTATAAACGCTGTAACCATATCGTCAGTGAATCACTACATCATTTGGTTTGACCCATCTCCAGAGTATGTCAAGATTGCGTAATTTGATGACCGGACATGCCAGACATTTCAGAATACTCAGGATTATCAATGGCTAACATAGCTTCTATATCAGGTCTTGACGTTCCGGCTGGAGGTCGAAGCTTAGGTGCTGGAACCTACATGTTTGGGGACTCTGTAAACAATTGGGTATACGACTTTTCTAGCGTTGATTCGGACTTAGGCCCAGAGCAGTATGCATTCACAAGTTCAACCACACATATCTTTGATAAGGTAGTTTCAAATCAATACTTTAACTTTTGGGCCCTAAAAGGCGACGGAACGTTGTGGATGCTTAACAGGAGTGGTAGCTACAACAGCTATGGAACTCAAACAACGTGGACTCAATTTGGTACCGATACTGACTGGGAGGATATTGCTGGGGGTAGGTTTGAGTTTGCCGCAATAAAAAACGGGGAGTATTATCACTTGGGTTATAACTACTATCGGCAGGCCGGAAATGGAACCAACACGAACACAACCAGCTGGACTAAAGTAGGGACCGCAACAAACTGGACTAGAGTAGAAAGGGGAGAAAACTTCACCATCATTATGAATGATAGCGGAGAAGTTTATGTGGCTGGTCGCAACGCTAGTTATCGAACTGGACAAGGAACAACTAGCGGTAACACATCAACACTTACAAAGCTTACTGGCGTGACTAATGCAATAGACATATCAGCTGGGTATGACGGAGGTGGAGCAATTATTGAAGCAACAGCGGGTGATGGGTATGGCAGTCTTTACGTCTGGGGATACAACAATGGCAATAGCTTAGGCAAGTCGGGTTCAACGACAACTCCAGTAATTACAACAATTGCTGGTGGTAGCGCATTGAACGATGTGATTTCTGTTGGTTTTGGACGGTATTCAAGCCATGTCGTAACCGATGACGGATATCTGTATAGAGCTGGATATGCCAATAGCAATGTCCAGTGGGATGAGACTGGCTCAAAGACTTCTGGGTGGGATAGAGATGGTACCTACACTGGATTCACTAAGGTTTATGGTAGTGGTCCTAGGTCTGGTTATGGGGCTGCATTTGTCAAGGACGGTAAGACATACGTAACAGGACACACTGCTGGAAACATTACTGAAGGCGAACTAATTATAGAGGGCGCATCAAGAACGGCTATTGAGGATTTGAGCATGTTTGACGGACTTACCGTTAATAGAGTAATCCCAGTACAAGGGCAGCAGTCGAATATGGTTTTAGTTTCAGTATCATGACGTATTACATCGAAGTTGACGAAAGCACTGAACTGCCGATTGTCTGGAATGATGACAGGGTAGCTCAGTACATAACCTTCTGCACAGCTGAATCTGAGTTTGAGGAGTGCGAGATAATCGACGGGGTTAGCTACGCTACGTATGAAACGTTGAATGTGGGTCCAGAGGGTTATGAGATTACCATCATTGAGCCTGACGGAGCTATTTGCCTTCATGTTATACCGGAGGGTGAGTACGGAATTCACGAGACTCATATTAGCCTCAGGTCTTCTGAACTACCAGTAAAATAAACATTCACAACATGTTGCTATATTTGTAGCATGTCTAAGGCTGCAGAGAAAGCAAAGAGGTTAGGATTCGCTGGTGTAAACAAGCCGAAGTTAACCAGAGGTCATGGCACCAAAAAAGCTGCCGTGGTAAGCACTATTGGTCCCGGCCAAGAGGATGGGGTTCTCATTCGATTTGGCGACCAGAGCATGGGCAACAACTACAGCGACGAGGCCCGTTCAGCATTTAGGAGCAGGCATGCAAAGAACATTGCTAGGAAAGGCAGTGCAGCGTATTGGGCTAATAGGTTTCTCTGGTCGGCAGGTGGCCACAAGAAAGACCCCCCTAAGGGACAAAAAAAGAAATTTAGTTAATCATGAATGATAATTTAAAAACTGTGATGGCAGATGCTGGGTTTACACTCAGTGATGAAATGCCTACACAAGAACCTACAGACAATGCTGTGGACCAAACCGTTGCAGACACTACTGATGTGCCTGTACAGAACGAAACTCCTGTTGAACAGACTACTCCTGAAAACATCCAGATGGATGCTCAGCCTGAAGCTCAACCTTCAGAGCCTGCTCAAGAGGAAGTAACCAACACGAATGATATCAAACCTGAGGTAGATATCGATTCAGAGGTTTTGAATTACCTAAGCGAAAAGCTTGGAACTCAAGTCTCTGATTACGATTACTTGTCTCAGATGATTTCAAATAAACCCGTAGAAATCGACGAGCGCGTAGCAGCGATTAACGACTTCGTTAAGAAGACGGGACGTAGCCCAGAAGACTGGTATAAGTATCAGCAGTTGAACCCAACCGAAATGGATGACGTAACTGCTATCAGAAACCAGATGGTTATTGAGCACGATAATCTGTCCATGGATGAGATTAACATGCTGGTTAATAACAAGTACAAACTGGATGCGGACCGATACGACGAAAACGAAGTTGCCCTTGCAAAGCTGCAGCTTAAGATGGACGCGGAATCAGCACGTAAAACAATCTCTGAACTTAGAGACGGGTATCAATTGCCAGTCAACGAGCGAGGAGAAACTGAAGTGCAATCTCCCATTACCGATGAATGGATTCAATCCATGACTGCTGAGGTAAATGACTTTGACGGACTTATCTTCCAGTTACCTTCAGGTGAGAACTTCACCTATGGAATCAAAGATGAGTACAGAAAATCTCTCATCAGCAAGAACTCTCGTCTTGAAGAATACTTTGATGACTATGTGAATGAGGGTGGTAGTTGGAACTTTGAAAAGCTTAATGCTCACAGAGCTTTGGTGGACAACATCGATAGCATTGTGAAGTCGGTATACCAACAAGGGCTAAGTGACGGACAACGTAAGGTTGTTCAGAACGCAGCCAACATTAGCAACGAGCCTACTAAAAGAGACACTACACCACAATCAAATAGTCTTGACGAGCAGATTTTGAAAGCATTCGGAGGAGGGAGCTCTTTATCTTTTAAATTCTAAAAATTAGGAACTAATGGCTATTACAGTCTCTCAACCAACGGGTAACTCCAATGATGGATTTACTCCCAAAGGGGTTAAGAACAGCTTGTTCAACTTGGCTGACCCCACCAAGTACACTTCTCTCTATGACTTCATCAACGAAGTTAACGCACCTGACGTTCGAGCTCAGCTCGTTAAGCAATATGGTGACCAAGGTATCACCGGCTTCTTGAAGTTGACCGGTGCTGTAAACGCAGCCGGAACTGCTGACCAAGTTCAGTACTTCGAAGAAGCTCGTTTGCACCAAGGTCAAGCAGTCGCAACTGGTTTTGCATCAGCAACTACTGGTGACATCACTGTAACTGCTGCTGGTAGTGATAACGCCACAGCAATGGTTGCTAGAGTTGGTGACATCCTGCTTAACCCAGCTGACGGTGAGCGCTTGTACGTTACAGCTGCTTCTGGCACTACGGTAAGTGTTGCTACTCTTAGCGGAAATGCGAGTGCTGTTGCCGATGCTGCAGTCCTGCCAATCGTAGGTAACATGTTCGCTCAGGGTTCAGACCAGCCCGGTAATTTCTTGCAGTCTAATGTTGTTAGAAGAATCAATGACTACGCCATCGTTAAGGAGGTGTACGAGGTTAGCGGTTCTCAGGCAACCAACATCGGCTACATCGACCTCGGTGGTGGCGACTACAGATGGTACATCAAGTCTGAGGCAGACACTCGTCAGCGCTTCTTGGACAAGCGTGAGATGACCATGTTGCTCGGCGAGAAGACTTCTGCTGTTACTGGAGTTGCAGGTACTGAAGGGTACTTCGCTGCTATTGAGGACAGAGGTATCGTTACTTCTGATATCATCGACGCTTTGGATGACCTCGATGTTATCGTAAAGCAGTTGGACAAGAACGGCGCTCCTGCAGAGTACGCTGTCTACGCTAACAGTAACCAGTTCCTCAAGCTCGACGATGCTATCGCTGGTATCGAGTCTGGTAACGGTGGTCTGATGGCTGCATACGGTGCGTTCAACAACGACAAGGACATGGCTTTGAACTTGGGCTTCAAGTCGTTCAGCCGTGGTGGTTACACGTTCCACAAGCACGCATGGAAATTGTTGAATGACCCAACTCTCTTGGGACAAACTTCAATCGGACAGCAGGTTGCTTCTGGCGTTATGATTCCAATCGCTAACGTTGTTGACCCAAAGTCTGGCAACAGAGCTCCTGCATTGGAGATGAACTACAAGGCTACTAACGGCTACAGCCGTGAGATGGAGCACTGGGTAACTGGTGGTGGTGTCCTCGGATTCACCAACGATACTCAGGACTTGGCTAAGTTCAACTACCGCTCTGAGTGCTGCTTGGTCACTCGTGCTGCTAACCAGCACGTTTTGATTAAGGCGACTGCATAATTCTGATACGTAATGCGGGGGAGGGAATGGCTCTCCCCTTCATTACTTTCCTTTTAATTAAATCCGATTCAATATGCCACAGGCAACTAAAAGGTCACCGGGTAGACCTCCACAAACAGCACCCGAAACAACGTCTAAAAAGAAAGTAGCTAAGGTCAAAAGACAGCTACCAGACGGAACCAGAGTCCCAAAGGTTTACCAGATGGTTGGTAACAAAGGGGGAATCTTTTTCAAGCTTAGATGTAAGAACGTTAATATTTTCGACGAGGAAAAGAAAGCGGTGAGACAGATTAGATACTGTCCCGGAGAGCCTTCAATCTATGTTGATGAGCAATCCCAAATTTCAAAGCTTGAGCACGTAGTATTCGAGAATAAGATTTTGTCTGTACCATACGACAAGCCAAATCTTCAACAGTTCTTGGACTTACATCCAGACAACAAGGCCAACGGTGGTAGTGTATTTGAGCTGGCGAATGATGAGAAAAAATCAGAGCTTGAGCTTGAGGCAGAGTTTGCTACGACTGATGCTATCTCACTCATCAAATCCAAATCGATTGATGACTTGCTGCCGGTAGCCATGGCATTAAACATCAACACGAATCAGTCAGACCTATCAATTAAGAGGGCGCTGGTTCAGGCGGCTAAGCGTAACGCATCGCAATTCATGGGACTTATCGACAGCCCTATGGTAATGGCTAGAACTACAGTCGCACAATCATTTGATTTTCAAATTATTGAACAGCGAAGTGGAGCTGTGGTGTGGTTTGATACTGGAAAGTTGATAGTTTCTGTGCCTGTAGGACAGGATAAAACAGAAGTTATGACTAGATTTGTAATGACTGATAAGGGTTCAAGTGTCCTATCTGAGCTGGAACGCCAGCTGGATGACATTGCTTAACTGTCTATCGTACTCTAACTGGGGAGAGGGGGCAACACGCCCCCTTTCTTTTTCTGTATATTTGCTGTAGATTCCCTAACTATGGCAAGCGTTCGAGAGGTTTACAATGCACTGAAAGACATCGCAAATAAGGACCAGCGAGGTTTTGTCACACCCACTGAGTTTAACTCCTTTGCTCCTATTGCTCAGGCAAATGTCTTCAACGCTATTTTTAAGCGC
>Ga0208917_1000580_pt1 | contig 18642 bp, 14 predicted proteins | sample DEB08_DNA_10_FD_185500 | JGI IMG/M metagenome (GOLD analysis project Ga0208917, IMG submission 185500) | Aqueous microbial communities from the Delaware River and Bay under freshwater to marine salinity gradient to study organic matter... | ecosystem: Environmental > Aquatic > Marine > Coastal ...
GAACGCCGAGGTGGGAGCAGGGGAGTGCGGATCCGGACTCGCGCCTTTGCACTTGGAGGAGGATCGCCGGGACGCCATCGGGGCATCGCCGGCCGAACGAGGCGCTTGCCCACCGCGATAGGACGGCCTACAGTTGCATCATGGTGCAAACACGCAAGCGTCCGCCCGCCACCCCCCGCGCCGCCGCGGCCTGCTGCCGACCGGTCGACGACCTGCTCGATCCGGGGCTCTTCCGCGCTCTCGGCGATCCCACGCGGGTGCGCCTGTTCGGGTGCCTCGTCAAGTGTGCCCGACCCTGTTCGGTCGGTGAAATCGCGGATTGCTGCGATGTCGACCTCTCGGTGGTGTCTCGACATCTGAAGACGCTCGGCGGTGCCGGTCTCGTCGAGGCGACCCGGGCCGGTCGAACGGTGCGCTACGCGGCATCGCATGCGGAGATCGCCGATCGGATGCGACGCCTCGCCGCGGCGATCGAGGAGTGCGGTCCCCCCTCGCCGCCCCGGACCGCGACGCGTGTCGCCGACAGGACGCGTCGCCGCAGGAGAGCGGGATGACCCCAGACGCCCCGAACAATGTCGCGAGGAAGGCCGACAGAGACCCTTCTCGGGGCGCGGCTTGGAAACCCGATCGGGCCGACCGGCCCGATCGACGATGGGAAGCGGACCACAACGCGAAATGAGGAACTCGACCATGCCCGACCAGCACGACGACGCGATTCGAACTCCGAACGACCACACGGCCGCCGACGAACGATGCGACGCTCCCGCGTCGGATGACGACGGGAACTCCACCCGAGCCCGGGTCCGAGAGGGCTACGCCCGCATCGCGGTCGCGGGAGGCTGGTCGGAGGCGACGGCCGAGTCCCGCGGTCTCGACCTCGTATCCGCGTCCGACGACGGCGGTTGCTGTGGTGGCGGCGGATGCTGCGGTCCGGCGACCTTCACGCCCGACGCCCTCGCCGCCGCGATCGGATACGACGCCGACGAGGTCGCCGTCGTCCCCGAAGGGGCGAACCTCGGACTCTCCTGCGGCAATCCGACCGCGCTCGCCTCGCTCGTCGAAGGCGAGGTCGTGCTCGACCTGGGCAGCGGCGGCGGCTTCGACTGCTTCGTGGCGGGCGCGAAGGTCGGCGCGTCGGGCCGGGTGATCGGGGTGGACATGACTCCGGAGATGCTCGGGAAGGCCCGCGCGAACGTCGCGAGCTACCGCGATCGCACCGGCCTCGCGAACGTCGAGTTCCGCCTCGGCGAGATCGAGCATCTGCCGGTGGCCGATGGGAGCGTCGACGTGGTGATCTCCAACTGCGTCCTGAACCTCTCGCCCGACAAGCCGCAGGTGTGGCGGGAGATCGCTCGGGTGCTGAAGCCCGGCGGTCGCGTCGCGGTCTCCGACCTCTCGCTGCTGCAGCCGTTGCCCGGTGCGGTGCGCGAGGATCTCGAGGCGCTCGTCGGCTGCATCGCCGGTGCGGTGCTCGTCGAGGAGGTCCGTCGCGACGCGGAGGCCGCCGGGCTCGTCGAGATCGAACTGGTCTCGAAGCCGCAGTACGTCGAGGCGATGACCGCGTGGGATGATCCGCTGTGGAGGCGCATCGCGACGTCGCTGCCGGAGGGCACGCGGCCGAGCGACATGGTCACCAGCCTCGACGTCGCGGCCCGGAAGGCCTGACCGTCGCCGAGCCGCCGTGCCGCCGGGGGCGACGGCGCGTGGGCGAGCGGGCGTTCGAGGCCGTGAATTCCGGAGAACCGTGCGGCGTCAGGTCCGCTTCGCCGCGGTCCGGCGGTTCCGACCCCGCCGCCTACGTCGCCATGTCGAGACGAGTCCGACCGCAAGCAGCACGAGTCCCGGCGCGGCGAAGATCGCGAACCACGGGCCGCTTGGCGGACGATCGGCCCCGAGCGCGTGAAGAAGGTGGAACGCCGACAGGCTCGCCAGCGTGATCAGTCCTCCGGAGATCTCCGCGAACCACGCCACGATCATCCCGATCGCGACGCCGATGGGGAAGCACGCGAGCAGCAGCCATTCGAATCCGGTGGGGCTCTGCCCGCCGCTGGTGGCGAAGAGCGCGAGCATGGCGAGACTGGCGAGACTCGCGAGGCGAGCGATCCATCGGATCGTCCGCAGCACGATCGGATCCGTCGGTGAAGGCGCCTCTTGCCTCATGGGGCATCGTTCCCGGATCCGGCCCGCTCCGGGGCGCCGAGCGGTCGTGCACCGGTTCGAGGCCACGTGCCCCGGCGTCGCGATGATCGGGACACATCGACGCCAAGCCGTTGTTCCGGAGGCCGGACGACCGTCTGGGGCTCGGTGGAAGCTGGCACGCGGTCTCGGCGATGCACCGAACGGATCGTAGTCCTCCGCCCGCGGGGTTCCTCGGGCGAGGAGGCGCTCCGGCCGATCGTCGGCGCCCGCCGCCTCGCCGTCGTCACGGCCGAGCACCGTTCGGCTATCTTGACGCAGTGTCAGCATTGGGGGGACCTCCGTGCGGGCATCTTTTCCTCCGCGGCGGCGCGACGACGTGTCGAGCGTTCCACGTCGAGCCTGCCGGCATCAACAGGATGAACTCCATGAGCGTTTGGAACACGGCGATCCTCTTCTCGATGCTTCTTCCAGCGTCTACGGCCTCCCTTGCCCATGCCGGCGACCCCCCGGCGTCGGATGCGACCCCGGGATTCAACCATCGGATGCCGCCGGAGATCCTCACCCCCGACGAGGCCGAGACCTCGATCGGCACCATGCGCTTCTTCGACGGCATGCCCGACGAGGCGACGGTCGACTCGGTCTACGACAACCTCCACCGCATGCGGGCCGTCGAGGCCTTCCTCGACTTCATCCCCGCGGCGTCCATCGAGGCCATCCGTCGCGGAATGATGGAGGTCGGCATCGACGGCTGCAACAAGGTCCTGCTCTTCGGCGACCTGATGGATTCCAACAGCCTCTTCCTGACCGGAAACACCGACACGGTCTACGCGATCGGCGTGCTCGACGTCGGCAAGGACGGGCCGATCGTCGTGGAGATTCCGCCGGGGGCCGGACCCGGCACGGTCAACGACGCGTTCTTCCGATTCGTGATCGACATGGGTGCGCCGGGGCCCGACCGCGGCAAGGGCGGCAAGTACCTGATCGTGCCCGAGTCCTACGAGGGCGAGATCCCCGAGGGGTACTTCGTGGCGCGGACGCCCTCGATGATCAACGTGCTTCCGCTGCGGGGCCTTCTGAAGGACGGCAAGACCGACGCGGCTCGCGAGATGTGGACCAAGGGCCTCAGGATCTACCCGCTGTCCCAGGCCGACGCTCCGCCGCCGATGGAGTTCATCCCCGGCACCGGACGGATCTTCAACACCATCCACGCCAACGACGCGACCTTCTACGAGGAGATCGACGAGGTGATCCAGCGCGAGCCGATCGACTTCATCGACCCCGAGCTTCGCGGCAATCTCGCGGCCATCGGCATCGAGAAGGGACAGACCTTCGCGCCGGACGAGCGGATGCGGCGAATCCTCGACGACGCGGCGAAGATCGGCAACGCCACGGCGCGGGCCCTTTCGTTCCGGTCTCGATCCGAGACCGCGTCGATCTATCCCGGCAGCGTGTGGTTCAGCGCCTTCGACGGCGAGGACCATCGATGGTTGATCGACGACGGCAACGGCGGTCGCAACAAGGACGCCCGGACCCGGTTCTTCTACGTCGCCACCGTGAACACGCCCGCCATGGTGCTGAAGCTGCTGGGAGCCGGCTCGCAGTACGCCCTCGCCGCCACGGACTCGAGCGGGGCGTACCTCGACGGATCGGACACCTACAGGCTGACGATTCCCGCCGATCCACCGGCCAAGGACTTCTGGTCGATCGTGGTCTACGACCCCCAGACCCGATCGATGCTGCAGACCGGCCAGCCCTACCCGAGCAAGAACAGTCAACGCAACAGGGACCTGGTTTCGAACGCGGACGGATCGATCACGCTCTGGTTCGCCCCCGAGGCGCCTGCAGGCCACGAATCGAACTGGATCCAGACGGTTCCCGGCAAGGCCTGGTTCGCCATCCTCCGCCTCTACGGCCCCCTCGAGCCGTGGTTCGACAAGACCTGGCGGCCCGGCGAGATCGAGAAGGTCGACTGAGCGGCGAGGTGTCCACCGAGTCGGTGGCCGGGGACCGCGGCCGGCTCGAGCCGCGGCGCGGCGTCGTTCGCGCCCGCCTCGCGCGACGATGCCGCGGGCGGGTCGGGATCGCCACGCGCCTCGATCGAGGTGACGAGGCGTTGCCGATCCGCCATCGGCGGTGACGGATCGGGGCGGCGGATGCCTCGGCAGGGCTCGGCTGGATTCCCGAACTTCGCCGCAACCACCTTGCCCGCGTCGCGGATCGGCATCATCCTCCAGAGGGTGGCCGTGGTCGATGCTCGCACCGACTCGGTCGCCGATCTCCAGACGCCGATCTCCAGACGCCGATCTCCAGACGCCGATCTCCAGACGCCGATCTCCAGACGCTTCGCGCCGACCGGTGCTTGCGCCGAGTTCCGACCATGATCCTCGCAGCCCTGATGACGGCTCCGCTGGGCGCGGCGGGACCCGCAGCCGCAGTCGTCGCGCCACCGCGGCCCTCGGCGACGACGTCGATCGAGGTCAAGGACCTCGGCGAGGTCGAGGTTCAGCTCTCACCCGCGTCGGTGGTCACCGACCGCACCAGATTCGTCGTCGGTCGAGATCGACCCCACGGCTGGGACCGGAGTCGCGTGCGTGTTCGTCGCGGCGAGGTCGATGGCGAGTCGGGATCGCGGATGTTCCTCGTCGAGACCGCCGAGGGGCGAATCGGCTACCTCGATCTCGACGGCACGCGGCACTGGATCTCCACACGCGAGCGGTCGGCCGATCCCTCGTCGAAGCGGGGGTCGAAGCGGGGCCTGCCGCCGAACACGCCGTTGTGCGGATGCGGTGCGGACCATCGTCTCGGTCCGATGCCGCCGCGTTCGGGCCGGACGGCGGCGATGCTCGGAGTGCCGCAGACCACGCGAGTGATCGAACTCGCCGTCGAGACCGACCACGAACTCCACCAGATGGTCGGCGGCGACGTCGATGACACCCTCGACTACATCGTCGAGCTCTACTCGGCGGTCAGCGACATCTTCGAGCGTGACTTCGATGCCCGGATCGAACTGACCTTCGTCCGAGTCTGGGACACGCCGGAGGATCTCTTCAACGAGCCCGAGCCGCTGCAGCCCTTTCGCCAGCACTGGAACCAGCGGATGGGCGAGGTCGAGCGCGACGTCGCCCAGTTCCTCTCGGGACGCCGCGATCTGCCCTGGGGCGGCATCGCCTACCTGTCGGCGCTCTGCGGGAACGCCGCCTACTCCGTGGCGGGCTACGCCCTCGGCTTCATCCCCGACCTCGATCGGCCCAGCATCTACCACTACGACGTCATGGTCGTGGCCCACGAGATCGGCCACAACGTGGGCGCGTACCACACCCACTCCTACGGTCTCGACGACTGCTTCAATCTCGCGGCGCCGCCGCAACGCGGCACGATCATGAGCTACTGCAGCCAGTCGGTGAGCGGCGGAAACGCGGTGTCGGATCTCCGCTTCCACACCTACGTGCAGGAGCAGGTGCGCCTGTATCTCGAGCAGATTTCCTGCGGGCACTTCGACTGCGACGGCGACGGCGTCGACGACGCCGAGCAGATCGCCTCCGGAGCCGCGACGGACGCCAACGGCAACGGAGTGCCCGACGTCTGCGAGGACTGCGACGGTGACGGGATCCTCGACGACGAGGAGATCGCCTCCGGAGCCGCCGATGTCGACGGCGACCTTGTGCCGGACGAGTGCCAGGCCGACTGCAACGGCAACGGCGTGCCCGATCGCCTCGACATCGCCCTGGGCACCAGCGCCGACCTCCATGCCAACGGCGTTCCGGACGAGTGCGAGGCGGACTGCGACGGCAACGGCATCCCCGACTACGACGAGCTGATGGCGGACATGAGCCTCGATCTCGATCGCAACCGGATCCTCGACGCCTGCGAGGACTGCGACGGCGACGGCGAGATCGACTTCGCGGCGCTCGACGGGGCACTGGACTGCTGGATCGCGACCCATGCCGCGGATGGCGCGCCGCGGCGCTTCCACGCGGTGACCGGAACGCTCACCGCGATCGCGCAGGGGTCCCCGGTGCTCGACGGCAACGACGTTCGGATCGATCGCGACGGCGTGGTCCACGTGTCGAGCGGCGCCGGCGATCGGGTGGCGCGATTCGATCGGAGCGGCACGGCACTCGGCGATCTGGCCGGCGCCGGATCGATGCTTTCGGCGCCGACCGGCCTCGAGATCGGCCCGACGGACGGCCTCCTCTACGTCGCGAGCGGCGGCACCAACTCGGTGCTGCGCTTCGATCGCGGGACCGGATCGTTCGTCGACGTGTTCGTCGAGGCGGACGCGGGAGGGCTGATCTCGCCCTTCGGCCTCGCGTTCGGACCCGATGGCCACCTCTACGTCAACGGCGGCGATCGGCAGGTGCGGCGCTACGACGGAGAGACCGGCGAATTCATCGACGTGTTCGTGAGCTCGCTGGACAACGGCGGTCTGGCGTCGCCCCGAGGCATGATCTTCCTGCCGGATGGCCACCTGATCGTGGCGAGTCGCGGAACCGACGAACTTCTCGAGTTCGATGGGACGACCGGTGCGCCGCTGGGCCGGTTCAACCGGGGCGGCACCAGCACGGCGCTCACCTTCGACGAGCCGTGGGGGGTGCGGATCGGCCCCAACGGGAACGTCTACGCCAGTCGGCACCACGTCGACCCGGGGGGGCAGGGCGGCGGGCTCTTCGACAACGACATCGCCGAGCTGCACGTCAACGCGTCTCGCATCTACGAGTTCGACGTGGACTCCGGCAACTTCCTGCGGTCCTACGTGACCGGGCACGACACCGGGCTCTGGTCGCCGACCGGCTTCGACTTCCTGCCCGGCGAGGGACTCGACTGCAACGGCAACAACGTGCCCGACGCCTGCGACATCGAGTCGGGCCGCAGCGCCGATTCGAACGGCGACGGCGTGCCCGACGAGTGCGGGGTGGAGACGGCCATCGAGGATCTCGATCAGGACGGCGTCGTCGGGCCTCAGGATCTCGCGATCCTGCTGAGCCAGTGGGCGACGTCGGGACCGGCGGACTTCGACGGCGACGGTGTGGTCGGAGCGCCGGACCTGTCTCGACTGCTCGCGGCGTGGAACACGCGGGGCTGAGCGGCGCGTCGGGAGTCCACGGCGATGTCGGCGGGAGACCTCAGTGGTCGGCCGGGGAGCCGGGCGCCGATCGTTCGGCCAGAACGCCCAGCATCGCTCGGCCCATGGACTCTCCGATCAGGTAGTACGTCTCGGCGTTCGAGTTCCAGTGGTAGCCCTGCTTCGACGGCGAGTCGGTCTCGTCGCGCCAGAACGATCTCGTCGGCACGAAGGCGACGGTGCCGCGAAACTCCGGCTTCTCCGCCACCGCCTTCTGCGCCGCCATCAGCGACAGGGCCCGCGGGTGCTTCTCGTCGGGACCGGTCATGCCGGTCTCGGCGATCACGAACGGCAGCTGCGGCGCCTCGAGCTCCTTGCGAAGATCTCGAATCAGATTGGAGAGGTTGTCCTCATAGGCGTCGTTGAACGCCTGATTGACCCGGTCGTTCCAGCCCTGGTGCCAGCCGAGGCCGACGAGCTCGATCTCTCGCCCCTCGAACTCCGGGAAGATCGAACCGAGGTTCGCGATGGTCGCCTTCGACAGGTCGACGAGCTGGCGGTACTCGGCGCCGACCTCTCCGCCGGAACTCGGTGGCCGGAACTCCTTGCCGATCGCCTTGCCGCCCCAGGCGATCTTGACCAGCACGACCGGTTCGTCGAACGCGTCGCCGACCACGGTGCCGAATCCAAGCTCCGGTCCGATCGCGTTCTCGTTGCCGCCGAATCCCGGCTTCAGTCCCCCGGTGCGGCCGAGGTACCAGATCTTCACGTCGTCGCGCTCGACCCATTCGCCGTCCGCGTCGCGAAGCGTCGCGTACTTCGCCCGATCCGGCGACTGCTCGACCAGCCACTCGAGCGAGCCCTTGCCGCCGTTGCGATCGGGGTTGGCCGCGACCTGTCCGGCGCCGACCATGTTGGACTGGCCGGCGAGGATGAAGACCTTGACCGGCCCGTCGTCGGCGTGGGCGGCGGCAACTGCCGCACCGAGGCCCACGATGACGAGGGCCGCCGCGGCGGCGTGCATCGGGACGCGGTCGATCGTCGGGGGCATGTCGGGGTCTCCGGGGTGGTGAACGCGTCGAGGGAACGGACCGCTTCACGATACGGAGATGACCGTGGATCGCGACCGGACTACCTTCCGCGCATGATCCGTGCTCATCCGATGTCGGCCCTGGTCCTCGTCCTCCTCGTCTCCTTCGCCGAGGCGGCGACCCCGCCGAACATCGTGATGGTCATGACCGACGATCAGGGCTACGGCGACTTCGGATTCACCGGGAATCCCGTCCTCCGCACCCCCAACCTCGACCGCATGGCCGCCGGGAGCGCGCGGCTTTCGCGCTTCTACGTCAGCCCGGTGTGCACGCCGACCCGCGCATCGCTCCTGACCGGGCGACACGCCCAGCGGACCCGGGCGTTCGACACCTACGTCGGCCGTGCCCAGATGGAGCCGGAGGAGGTCACCCTCGCGGAGATCCTGCGCGACGCGGGGTACGTCACTGGCGTCTTCGGCAAGTGGCACCTCGGCGACGCGTATCCGATGCGGGCGATCGATCAGGGGTTCGACGAGGCCCTGGTGCATCGCGGCGGCGGACTCGCCCAGCCGTCGGAGCCCATCGAGAACGAGCGGCGCTACACCGACGCGATCATGTTCCGAAACGGCGCCCTTGTCGCGACGGAGGGCTACTGCACCGACGTCCAGTTCGAGGCGGGCATCGAGTTCATCGAACGGGCGGTCGCCGCGGAACGTCCCTTCCTCGCCTACATCTCGACGAACGCGCCGCACGATCCGCTGCACGACGTCCCGGAGGAACTCCGCGATCACTACGCGTCGGCGGACCTTGCGCCGGTCCTCGACGGATTCGGCGAGGCGACGCCGGAGAGGATCGATCGGACGAGTCGCGTCTTCGCGATGATCGAGAACATCGACGACAACGTCGGACGCCTCCTTGCGACCATCGATCGTCTCGGCATCGCCGAGAACACGATCGTCCTGTTCCTGACCGACAACGGTCCCGCGGGGGCGAGGTTCGTCGGTCCGTTTCGCGGGACCAAGGGGCAGGTCCGTGAAGGTGGCATCCGAACGGTGTCGCTCTGGCACCAGCCCGGAACGCTGCCGCCGGGCGAGTCGGCGGTCCTGTCGGCGCACATCGACGTCCTTCCGACGTTGCTCGATCTCGCCGATCTCGAGACGCCCGAAGGACTTCGCCTGGACGGCATCAGCATGGCTCCGTGGCTTCGGGATCCGACTCGCCCGGTTCCGAGCGATCGGACGCTGGTCATCCAGGCGCACCGCGGGGACGTGCCGGTGCGGAGGCATCACATCGCGGTCCACGAAGGTCGGTGGAAGTTGACCCACGAGACCGGCTTCGGGAAGGAATCCATGCCCGCCGACGTGCCGTACGAGCTCCACGACGTGGTGTCGGACCCCGGCGAGCGGCGTGATCTCGCGTTGGAGCGTCCTGAGGTCGTCGCCCGCCTTCTCGCGGCGTACGACGCCTGGTACGACGACATCGCGGGGACCCGTCCCGATCCATTCGCCCGTCCCCGCATCGTGGCCGGAACACCGCACGAGACCTCGACGGCGCTCACCCGGCAGGACTGGACCCGCACCGACGCACGGGGCTGGGGCCGTCAGGGCGACTGGCATCTCTCCGTGGCGCGGCCCACGACCTTCGACGTCGAGGTGGTTCGGGCCTCGGCCGGGGCGGGCGAGGCGATCGAACTTCGCTTCGGAAGGACGATGGCGGCGGGGATGTTCGAGCCCGGCACCCGCCGGGCGTGGATTCGCGGTGTCGAATTGCCCGAAGGCGATCTCGACCTCCGCTCGACGATCGGCGACGACGAGGATCGAGGGGCCTACCAGATCGTGCTCCATGCGCGCCCCGCCTCATCGCCGACCGAATCCGCCGGCACGCCACGGGTGGCTCCGGCCGCCGACGAGTAGAGTGCGGCCTTCCCCGAACCCAAGGAGTCCACATGCCCTTCTCTCGCGTCTCGACGGTCGGTCCGCTTCTGGCGGCGGTGCTCTTCTCGTTCGCGAGTTCGTCGCCGGCGCAGGACGGTGCGCCGGAGGGTCCGACCTCGACGACCCCGGCGCCACGCGAACAGGCCGGTTCGATCGCCCGTCAGGACGAGTGCATTCGCCGGGTGCGGGAGTCCGGTCCGACGCGGGTGCTCTTCGTCGGCGACTCGATCACGCAGTCGTGGGAGGGGCCGGGACGACAGGTTTGGGCCGAGAAGATCGCGCCGCTCGGGGCGCTCAATCTCGGCAACTCCGGCGATCGCACCGAGCATGTGCTGTGGCGCCTGGAGCAGGCGCCGCTGACGCGACTGGCGCCCGAGCACATCGTCCTTCTCATCGGCACCAACAACCTTGGCCACGGCACGAGCAACGCCGCCGAGACGCTCGCGGGCATCGTCGAGGTCGCCCGGACGCTCGCTGCGCAGTGTCCCGAAGCGACGATCCACATCCTCGAGATCCTCCCCCGCGGCGAGAGGTTCAACGCCATGCGGGGCGACATCCTTCAGATCAACCAGGCGCTGCGGGCGTTCGTCGCCGCGGAGAACGCCGGCGGACGGGCGAGATTCGACACGCACGCCCTCGGCGATCGCTTCGTGAATCCGGATGGATCGATTCCGCGCGAACTCATGCCCGACTTCCTCCATCTGACGCCGTCCGGATACGGGATCTGGGCCGATGCGATCGTGCCGGAACTGTCCGGATGAGGCGACCGGTGCGAGCGGTCGCGACTTCCCACCTCAGCAGTCGCCCCACGCCGCGAGCAGCACGGTGAGGTCCTCCGCGCCGGTGGTGCCGTCGCCGTCGAGGTCGCCGTCGGCGGTCTTCCACGCGCTCAGCAGGATCGCGAGGTCGGCGCTGTCGACCGCGCCGCTGCCGTCGAGATCGGCGGGGCAGGGGACGACGGGGTCGAAGTCGTAGGTCACCCGATAGGTCACTTCGCCGCCCGCGAACCATTCGATGACGTCCGGCGGACTCTCCTCCACGGTGAGTTGCGCCGTCGCCGAGAGCAGGATCGTCCCGGTGCCGATCCAGGGCGCGAGATCCCGAGGAGACGTGTACTCGACCGCGACCTCGTCGGTGTCGAGGTACAGAGTCGCGACCGGTGGTTCGCTGTTGTCGACCGTCGTGGAGATCGAGGTGTCGGTCTCGGCGATGATCGGGCCGTCGAAGAGGAAGTAGTCCGCCCACAAGGCCGCCGAGGCTTCGACGATTCCGCCCTTGCCGGTGGTCACGCTCTCGGCGAAGAGCGCCGTGGTGAACTCGAGCAGAACGAAGTTGAGCTGGCGGGTTCCATCGAGCGTGTCGAACCGGTCGAGCTCGATGAGGTGCTCCGTCGGAGGCCCGGCGCTTCCGGAAAGACCACCCTCCTGCACGATGGTGTCCCCAGAGGACGCCACCGCGAGGGTCAGCGAGAGGGTGACGGCGAGTGGACGTGTCCGCATGGCGTGCTCCTGCCTTCCGAAGCTCGGGCCCGGACGTCGCGCCGACCGGCCTTCCGTCAACGCTAGCACCGGGGGGCCCGGGAGCAATCGCGAATCGCCGCATCGCCGTCTGGAGTCTGTCCACGGGGCCGAGGGTGGCACGTGGAATGGACTGGGATCGAGGAGGCCGTGGGGCCGCGATGCACTTTCGTCGGAAGGATGCTTGATCGCCGCTGGTGATCGTGGACGATGAGATGGAATCGCCGATCCACAGGGTCGAGTCGCAGGAGCCCCGCATGCCCACCGTCGCCCGCGCCACATCGGCGATCACCTGCCCCATGCCCGGCTTGCCGATCGTCCTGCACGGGACTCGCCCGGATCGGCGCGACGTCTCGGCCGACGCCGCTCGGACGGTCGCCCGCGGATGAGGCCGGAGAAGACGGACTTCGAGGGGCTCGTCGAGCGCATTCTCGCGCGATCGCCGATTCAGTTCGAGCGAATCCAGCCGATCGACGAGCGCCAGATCGAACTGACCGAGCGGTGGATCGTCCCGGCGCTGCCGCATCTCGAGGCGGAGTTCCTGGAGATTCGTGCGGAGGTCGACGAGGAGCTGCGAGGGCATCTCGTCGACCATCCCGACCAGGCGCTGCGAGGCGACCCCAGTCTCTATCCCAAGGGCTACTGCCTGGCGATCACCCGAACCGCCTTGCGGAGGTTCCTCGCCCGCGGACAGGAGGGAACCCCGTCGGAAGCGCTCCGGGCGGTCCTCGCCTTCGGCGAACAAGGCGGCCATGTCGGACGGATCTGGGGCATCCTGCGGGACCGGTACTTCCAGAACGCCCTCCAGCTCGGCTCCCACTACTTCGATGTCGCCAACGACACGGTCGACGTCGCGAAGCCGAAGATCGAGCACATGCCGATGGCGGAATCGGGCTTCCGCAACGTGACATCGCTCGAGGAGTTCGTGCGGACCGCCGAGTCCTACTGGAATTGCCGGCTCTTCCCGAACCTCCACTTTCCGCGCCTGGCGATCTCCTCTCCGCTGCTTCAGCTGGGGTCGCAGGACGGTCGCCTGCGGATCCTTCGCCTGGGCGGCTCGATCCAGTGGTTCAACTGGAGCAGCGACTTCACCTTCGCCGAGCGAGGCCTTCGCGATGGGATCGCGCGAAGGGCGGTCCTTCCCGACGAACTGTTCGAACGGATCGAGTCGTTCAAGCGAAGGCGTGGCCTGCCGAGGCTTCCGCGCGAGGGATTCGACGCGGCGCGGCTCGATGAACTCTGTGTGGAGGCGAGAATGCGCTATCGCAACGGGGCGGATGGCGAACGCAAGTACGGTCGCGCGGTGGCGAGTTCCGTCAGCGTGGTGATCAGGCAGGACCCTGGAGAATCGACATGAACCTGATGGCGAGAATCGGAATCGGCACGACGGCCTGGGCGGTGCTGAGCGCATTCGGTCCCGCGGTCGCGCCTCCGGACGATTCGTCCAATCCGGACTTCACACGCGGCGAGACGGTGCCGGAAGGCGCCACCCACGACTGGAACCTCGGGCCGACCGGCCTGCGGGGCTGGATGCATTCGAACCGTCTCGAGACCACCGAGGCGCGGCAGATCATGGTCACCTCGGTCGCGCCCGGCTCGCCTGCGGAGGGCGTGGTCGCGGTGGGCGACGTGCTGCTGGGCGTCGATGGCCGGAGATTCGCCTTCGATCCGCGGGTCGAGTTCGGACGGGCGATCGGCCGTGCCGAAGCGGCGGACGGCCGTCTGAGCCTGATCCGTTGGCGAGACGGCCGGACCGACGAAGCCGTGGTGGCGATCGAGACGCTCGGGCCGTACTCGCCGACGGCGCCCTTCGAGTGTGCGAAGTCCCGCGTGGTTCTCGAGCAGGGCTGCGAGGCGATCGCGGCGGCGATGCGGGAGAATCCCGACGATGGCAATCCGATCGAGCGTTGCTACGCGGCGCTCGCGCTGCTGGCCTGCGGCGATCCGGAGCATCTGCCGCTGGTGAAGGCTCAGGTCGACTGGGCGTCGACCTACTCCGATCTCGACCGACGCCAGCTGCACTCCTGGTGGTACGGGCCCGTCAACCTGCTGCTGGCGGAGTACGTGCTGGCGACCGGCGACCGCTCGGTCCTGCCGGCGCTCGAACGGGTGACCATGGAGATCGTCCGGGGCCAGAGCGAGGTCGGTTCGTGGGGACACCGCTTCGTGCAGAAGAACGGTCGCCTCGCCGGCTACGGCATGATGAACGCGCCGGGCCTTCCGCTGACGATCTCGCTGGTGCTGGCCCGCGAGGCGGGCGTCGAGAGCCCCGAACTGGACGAGGCCATCGCGAAGTCCGCGGGACTCGTGCGCTTCTACGTCGGCAAGGGCAGCGTCCCCTACGGCGACCATCATCCCTGGATCGAGACCCACGACGACAACGGGAAGAACGGCGCCGCGGCGGTGCTGTTCAACCTGCTTGGGGACGCCGAGGCGGTCGAGTACTTCTCGCGGATGAGCGTCGCTTCCCATGGCAACGAGCGGGACAACGGTCACACCGGCAACTACTTCAACATGCTGTGGGCGATGCCGGGCGTCGCGCTCTCCGGCCCCGTCGCGAGCGGTGCGTGGATGAACGAGTTCGGCTGGTACTACGACCTCGCCCGACGCTGGGATGGCGGCTTCACCCACCAGGGACCTCCGCAGACCAAGCCCGACAGCTATCGCGGCTGGGATGCGACGGGTCTGTTCATGCTGGCCTACGCGCAGCCGGGCCGACGCCTTGCGATCACCGGTCGAACTCCGAGCGTCGCACCGCAGATGAATCGCCGCGAGGCCGAGGTCGTGGTCCGAGACGGACGCGACTGGGGATCTCGCACGAGGCTGGAGTCCTGGTCGAGTCGTTCCGAGCGGACGCTCCTTCGGAACCTGACGAGCTGGTCGCCGGTGGTCCGGGAGCGGGCGGCGATGGTGCTCGCGGAGCGCGAGGAGATCCCGATCGACCGACTGCGACGGATGCTGACCCGAGGAGATCTCGAAGCGAGGCTCGGAGCCTGTCAGGCCGCCGCGCAGTTGAAGGGTCGGGCGGCGCCGCTGCTGGGCGCTCTCGAGCCGCTCCTCGGCGCCGACGACCTGTGGCTTCGAATCAAGGCGGCCGAGGCGATCGCCGCGGTGGGCGCCCCGGCGATGCCGCTGCTGCCGAGACTTCTGGAGATGCTTGCGGCAGGTCCCGACGCGTCCGATCCTCGCGGCATGCAGCAGCGGTATCTGTGCTTCGCCCTCTTCGATCGACGAGACGGCATGGTCGGTCGGTCGCTCGAGGGCGTCGATCGCGATGCGCTTCGAAACGCCGTCGTCGCAGGGCTCCGCAACGAGGACGGACGCGCTCGCGGGGCGATCGGTTCGGTCTACCGACGACTGTCCTTCGAGGAACTCGAGCCGCTGATGCCGTCGATCCTGCAGGCGATGCGCGAGCCGTCCCCGAGCGGGATCATGTTCGCCGACGAGATCCGACTCGCGGGACTGGATCTCTTCGCCGAGCACGGGATCGTCGATGGAGTTCCGATCTGCATCGATCTGATCGATCCGGATCGGTGGGGGATGGGCAACCGGATCGAGCGGTGCCTGAACGCGCTGCGGACCTACGGCGGGGCGGCGTCGGGCGAGGTGCCGAGGCTGCGGGAGCTGCACGAGGATCTCGTCGCCCGCAAGTGGGATCCGAAGAGGCTCGAGTCGCTCGACATTCCGGGCCGCATCCGCGAGATCGAGAACGACGACGAGCCTCGGACGCTGCGATCGGTCTCGGCGCCGAGCGCCGAATCCTGAGTCCAGGCGCGAGTTCCGGCCGGTCTTCGCCGTCGCACTCGATCAGGCCATCGCCCCCGCACGAGCATGGACTCCCTCACCCAGATCGCCCTCGGGGCCTGCGTCGCCGCGGCGTGCGTGCCCGCTTCGCAGCGTCGCAAGGCTCTCGCCGTCGGCGCCATGCTGGGCACGCTGCCCGATCTCGACGTCGCCATCGACTACGGCGATGCGGTGGCGAACTTCACGCAGCACCGGGGCTTCAGCCACTCGCTGCTGGTGCTGGTGCCGCTGGCGGTCGCCATCTGGTGGGCGATGCGACGGTGGTGGCGCCCGGTGGGCGAGTGCCCGGGCCGCTGGTTCGCGGCGGTGATGCTGACCCTGACGACCCATGTGCTGCTCGATGCCCACACCGCCTACGGCACGCAGCTGTGGTGGCCGGTCGCCTCGCCGCCGATCGCGTGGGCGACGGTGTTCATCATCGATCCGCTGTACACCTCGCCGCTGCTCGTCGCGGCGCTGGTGGTGCTGTGGCGGCCGAGGATCCCGGCAAGCGGCTGGTGCCTCGCTGCGGCGCTCGCCGTCTCGACCGCGTATCTGGGCTGGTCCTGGATCGCCCAGGGCATCGTCCTGCGAAACGCCCGGGCCTCGCTGGCGGATCGCGGCCTCGCCGATGCTCCGATCTTCGCGACGCCGACGCCGTTCAACACGCTGCTGTGGCGGGTGGTGGTCCTCGACGGCGCGGGACATCTCGAGGGATTCGACTCGCTTGTCGCCGAGGACGGTCCCATCGAGTTCGAGCCTCGGCCCGGCGACCCCGCGGCGTTCGAACGATCGAGGGGGATTCCCGCGGCGATCCGCCTCGACTGGTTCGCGGACGGATTCGTCCGAGCCGACGTCGAGGGCGATCTCCTGGTCCTCACGGACCTGCGCATGGGCCAGGATCCCGACCACGTCTTTCGCCATGCGGTCGCCGGCCGCGGCAACCCGCACTGGCACGAGATCGAACCGCAGCGGCTTCCGACCGCGATGAACCTCGACCGCCTTCGCGGGGTGTGGTCGCGGATCTGGTCGGGGCCGCGATAGATCGGGTTTCAACTCGAGGCGTCGATCGCGAAGATCGCAGGATCGATCGGGTCGCCGGCTTCTCGCATCAGGCGCGCCAACTCCACGCGAAGCGCAGCGAGTCGATCGGCGAGCGCCGGCAGTTCGGACAGGTCCTGCAACTCCCAGGGGTCGCTCTCGAGGTCGAAGAGGCGAGTCGTGCGGACGCCCTCGCACCAGGACTCGATCAGTTTCCATCCGCCCGATCGCACCCCGCGAAGGACGCCCTTGGGACGCGGGCCGTCGGGCGTGTCGAGCATCGCTCCGGTCGAGTAGCCCAGCAGCAGGGTCGGCCTGATCTCCTCGGCGCCCGGCGACAGCATCGGCACGAGGCTGCGGGCGTCGACGTTGTCGGCGACGGGCACTCCGCACCACTCGAGCACCGTCGGGAACAGATCGTGCACGTAGCAGAGTCCGTCGCGGGTCTCGCCCGCGGGCACGCCGGGACCGGCGACGATCATCGGAACGCGGCTGCTGTGTTCGTAGATGTTCTGCTTGCCCAGAAGGCCGTGCTGCCCAAGGGCGAGTCCGTTGTCGCCCACGAGGATCACCACGGTGTCGTCGGCGAAACCCCGATCGTCGAGTTCGTCGAGCATCCGTCCGATCTGGGCGTCGAGGTGCGTCACGATGCCGTGGTAGTCGGCGATGTGCTCGCGGACGACCTCGGGCGTGCGAGGCAGCGGGGCGAGTCGCTCGTCCCGGACGTCGAGGTCGCCGATCGGAAAGGGATGCGCGGACATGAAGTTCGCAGGCAGCGCGACCTCCTCGGGCGGGTACATCGACGCGAAGGGCTTCGGCGAGGTCCGGGGGTCGTGCGGGGCGGTGTAGGACACCATGAGCAGGAATGGTCGTTCGCCGTCGCGGTCCCGCAGGAACTCCAGGGCCGCGTCGGTGAAGAGTTCGCTCGAGTGGGTGTCGGGCCGCGTCGCGTTCGAGGCCTCGTAGCGGCCGGTCGGGTCGAACTCGTGGACGGGCACGGCGTCGTGGTCCGACATGCCCCCGAAGAAGATCGCGTCGCCGCCCTCGAAGTTCGCCGCGAAGAAGGGGCGGCCGTTGTGCCACTTGCCCGTGAAGAAGGTCTCGTAGCCCGCATCGCGCAGCAGGCTCGGCAGTGTGGGTCCGTCGTGGCGACCGCGTTCGGCGGGGGGTGCGGACCACGTCCATGTGATCCCGCGGGGCAGTCTGAAGTGGTGCATGCCCGTGAGCAGCATGGCGCGGCTCGGCATGCACACGGCGCCATGAGGGCCGCCCATCACATAGGCGCTCCGCATGGACACGCCGCGGCCGGAGAGGCGATCGATGTTGGGTGTCCGCACCTGCCGCAGCACGCCGCGATCCACCGTCGCGGCCTGCTGGTCGTCGGTGAACAGGATCACGATGTTGGGACGACGGGGGACGTCGGGCGGCTTGTGTGCGGCATCGAGATCGGGCGCGACGCCGGACGCGAAGGTCTGCGGCGTGGGGTCGCCCGCGCAGCCCGTCGGCCCGACGGCGAGGAGGCAACTCGCCGCGAGAATCGCAGCGATCCACCTCCGGAGGTCCTTCATGCGGCGAAGCGAGTCGCGCAAGGGCGCCGGAGACGATGTGGTGGGTTCGGGCATGTCGAAGTGCCTCGGGTCGGTCCTTGGCCCCCCGGTCGAGTTTCCGCGGCCGTCTGCGACGAAGGAACCTCGGGCCGCCGGGATCGTGAACTCCGTTTGAACGACGCCGATGGCCCAGTTGTTTCTGGTGGTCTCGTTCGCGTACCGCTGCACCGATCCGGCGAAGCCCCAGCTTTGGCCGTTGCTCGCCTTCCTCGCCGTCGTCCTCGCGGCGGTCGCCGCAGCCTGGCATTTCCAGCGCACCGTCGCGCGTCGAGGGGATGCCGCCTCCGCCCACGCCTGAGGGCGGGACGGTCGAGCCGCCTCCTACAAGGCTTGCCGGCTCAGCTGCAGGCGCCCCAAGACGCGAGAAGGATCGCGAGGTCCGCGCCGTTCACGGCTCCGCTACCGTCGAGGTCGGCCGCGCATCCGCCCTTGCAGTCGCCCCACCAGGCCAGGGCGATGCCGAGGTCGGCGCCGTTCACGATGCCGTCGAGGTTGAGATCCGCCGGGCACGCCGGGGCTTCCGGGCAG